>UMJL01004282.1_pt1 | contig 34755 bp, 20 predicted proteins | sample 1966071 | NCBI WGS metagenome assembly UMJL01 (sample SAMEA4836148, study PRJEB28245) | human gut metagenome | biome: gut microbiome; material: fecal sample | place: Denmark | collected 2008
CACACGTAACCTTCGTTGTCGGCCACGATAGAGCAGATTTCGTTGTGGCGGTCCTGATAGTAGCGTTTGTAAAACTGTTCCCGCAAGTCCGACCAGATGGCGCCTCCGCCGTCCGTTCCTATCCAGAGGATGCCTTGCGGGTCGTAAAAGGCGGTAATCATACGCGTCTCGATGTCACGGAAAGTATAGGAAGTGGTGTTGTTGAAGACCTGGCCTGTCATTTCGTCCGGATTGTTCTTGTTCAGGCTGATGAGGGTATATCCGTTCCATGTAGCAGCCAGATAGCGGTTCTTTTCCAGTCGTATTATTTCGAAGACATCGGTATGCGACAATTGGTTGGAGGTCAGTTTGTTGTGATAAGTCATGCGGCTGGTTTTCCCTGTCTTGACATTATGACGGGCAAGTCCGTATGTTAGGGTAGACAGCCAGATGTTTCCGTCCTCGTCGTACAGAACGTGGTTGACGGCTATGGGATGGTCAAATCCGAGGTCGACGATCCTGTAGTTGTCCATCTGGTTTACATCGGCAATCATGGTTATTCCGTAGATGTCTGCTACACAGATGTGGCGCTTGTCCGGTGTCAGTGACATGCTGGCCAGTATGTGTCCTTCTTTGTTCCACTGCGAATAGCGTTTCAGGATTCTGAGTCTGATGGTATCGTTCTGAGGTGACCTCTTTATCCGGGCTAACATCAGTTCCTGGTTGTTCAGTGCCCATAGCGTGGAGTCGTTTACCGGTTCGGTTGCAATGGCCTTGAAGGGCTTGCCTTCTTCCGTCTGTACAGGGAGGAAGGTTTCGTTGCGCAAGTCAAAACCATAAAGCAGGCCGTTGCTCTCAAAACAAAGCAGACCGTCGGATATTTCTTTCAGTACAGAGATGTTGGTACTTGTATTGTCAAAGGGAAAGGTTTTCACCTGCTTGCCGTCATAGCGGTTCAGGGCATCGCGTGTACTCAGCCATACAAAACCGTTCCGGTCTTTGCAGATGGAATGGATTGTGTTGTCCGACAATCCGTTTCTCATGGTCAGTACATGGAGGCTCTTTTCAAAAAAAGCATGGCAGGCCACGTGGGCGTACAGGCATGAAAGAATGCTGAATAGTATACGTAAGGTATGGGTGTTCATGTTTTGTATTATGATTAAGTTGCACAAAGAAATGAAAAAACTATTATTTCTCGAAATGAAATGCAAAAAAAAATGCAGAAATGAAATGAACTTGCATGCTGTATATATCATGTCGTTTGTTGTCTGAAGGTTATAATTGTTTACATTTTGGCAGAGGCCCTGATTTTCTTCCAAAGAAGTTCGGGGCATGGGTTTCAATCCCAGGGGCTCTATGCTTGAAACATAAGGGTCTTATGTTTGAAACATACCCCCCTTATGTTTGAAACATATAATATGTAGGGTTGGAAGCCTGTTGGAACGGAACTTTCATCTTTGCATGGGGAAATTTTGACAAATTACGATGATGGGGACCTTCTGGGGAATGAACGGCTTTTTATACATTGCGTCCTCACTGGCAGGCGAAGCATTCCGCTACGACCTTACAATGCATCTTGTCACAATTTCATTAAGTCTTTTGCCTATAGCCCGGCGTCATTGTGGTGTGTTGCGTGCAGTGCTCCTTGGGTAGTTCGGCTTTTTATGGCATAAACCTTTCAAAATGCTGCAAAAAAGCAAAAAAGGTTAAGAGTGCATTAAATGTGTATGCTGAATGAAATGAATGTGCAGGTCTTCTCAGACATAAATCTTCTACATTTGTGGCAGAGAAATATTCCATTGTTTAACTTTAAAATTAAGGAACGAATGAAAAAAAGCCTTATTTTATTTTTGATGCTTTGGAGCAGTATTTTTATGTATGCCCAGCATCTCAGCATTACAGGTAAAGTCACAGACAAACTGGACGAGCCTATTATTGGTGCCAGTGTCCTTGTGAAAGGTACTTCCAACGGTGTGATTACCGATTTGAACGGTGTGTTCAACATGAAAAACGTACCTTCCGACGGGGTTCTGACCGTATCTTACATCGGTTATAAAGATGTAGAGGTCAAAATCAATCCTTCGCAGACGTCTTATGCCATTACATTGGAAGAAGACAACCAGATGCTCGACGAAGTGGTGGTCGTAGGTTTCGGTACACAGCGTAGAGCTAACCTGACCGAAGCTGTTGCTACGGTAGATACCAAGGCGTTGAAGTCGCGTCCGGTTACAAATCTGGGTCAATCTTTGCAGGGAACAGTACCGGGTCTGAACCTTTCGGTGGGCTCTTATGGTGGTCAGTTGGGTCAGACGATGGACGTCAACATTCGTGGTACAGGTACCATTTCAACAGGTTCCACAGCTTCTACCTTAGTCTTGATCGACGGAATAGAAGGTAATATGAACAACCTCAATCCGGACGACATTGAATCTATCTCTGTATTGAAAGACGCAGCTGCCAGCTCTATCTATGGTTCGCGTGCAGCCTTTGGTGTTATCTTGATTACGACGAAGAAAGGAAAAGCAGGAAAGGCCAGTGTCAGTTATTCGGGTAATGCCCGTTATTATGGTCCCTTCAACTTGCCTAACCTGATGAATTCATGGGATTTTGCGAACTATTTTAATGAAGCGAGTGTGAACGGTGGTGGTAATGCAATCTTTGATGAGGATACCATGAATCGTATCCAGCAGTATATGCGGGGTGAGATTACAACCACTACTATTGCCAATTCGAATGGAAACTGGCAATTCCATGAAAAAGCCAATGATAATGTAGATTGGTATGACAAGCAATATAAGTGGTCGTGGGCACATGAGCACAATCTGAATATTAACGGTGGTTCCGAGAAAATGCAATATTATGTATCGGCCAACTACTTAGGACAAGACGGTAACCTCCGTTTTGGAGATGATGCTTATGAACGTATCAGTACCAATGCAAAGGTTAACGCTCAGCCTTTCAAATGGTTGGATGTTGAAGTGAATGTGAAGTATGTACATACTAATTTGGATAACCCTCTTTATACAGATATGGGCGGTTTGCTTTATCATGATATTGGCCGTATGTGGCCGATGATGCCCTTCCAGGATCCAAATGGCCATTTTATGCGTAATGGTAAACTTGCCCAGCTGACAAGTGGTAGCCGTTCTGTTACAGACAATGACAATGTCTATTTGCAAGGACAGCTGGTGTTCCATCCGATGAAGGGTTGGAATATTTATGCCAACGCCGGTTTGCGTACCATCAACGAATTCCGTAAGCAAAACCTGAATAAGGTATATGAATATAATGTGAACAATGAACCCCTGTTGTTGGGTTATAACGATAGCTATGCAGCAGGCCAGACGGGTGCCATGCAGCGTTGGACACGTGCCAATCACTTGACTACCAGTTTGTACAGTGACTATGAGTTTACTTTGAATGACAATCATAAGTTCAAGGTGATGGCCGGTATGAACACTGAGAAGTACAATAACCGTGTAATCGGTGTACAACGTATGGATTTGATTACGGAGAATGTTCCTGAAATCGGTGCTGCTACGGGCGACGATGTTATCAATGACGCTTCTGCTTATTCGTGGGCTACCGTTGGTTTCTTCGGCCGTTTGAACTATGATTATGCAGATAAATATTTTGTTGCAGCCAATGTTCGTTATGACGGTTCTTCCCGTTTCTTGAGAAAAGACCGTTGGGGAACGTTCGGTTCATTCTCATTGGGTTGGAATGTGGCCCGTGAAGAGTTCTTCCCCTTGGATGAGGATCTGATGAGCCAGTTCAAGCCGCGTCTTTCTTGGGGTACATTGGGTAACCAGAATACCAATTCGTACTATCCTATGTATCTGACCCAGTCGGTGTCTGTCAATGGAGGTCGCTGGTTGATGGACGGTGCTTATCCGACTGTAGCAGGTGTACCGGGCGCTATCAGCTCTACTCTGACTTGGGAGACGGTACAATCATTGAATGTCGGTTTCGATATGTCCATGTTCCGCAGCCGTTTGAGTTTGAATTTCGACTACTTTATCCGTAAAACGCTTGATATGGTAGGACCTGCTTCTGAGGTGGCACATATTTATGGTACAGGTATGCCTTCTACCAATAATACAGACTTGAAGACGAAAGGTTGGGAATTGGCAATTAACTGGCGTGACCATATCGGTGATGTAAATTACAACGTTGGTTTCAATATTGCAGACTCTCGTTCGTATGTTATGACTTACCCCAACGAATCCAAGTCTTTGGGTACAAGATATGAAGGTGAAGAACTGAATGACATTTGGGGTTATGTAACTCATGGTATAGCCAAGAATCAGGAGGAAATGGATGAATGGTTGGTGAATAACCGCCCGTCTTGGGGTTCCGGTTGGACCGAAGGTGATATCATGTATACCGACCTGAATGGGGACGGTGTTATCAATACAGGAGCCAATACGTTGGATGACCCGGGTGACCGCGTAAAACTTGGTAATTATACGCCCCGTTTCCGTTTCGGACTGAATATGGGAATGGATTGGAAAGGCATTGATTTCAGTATGTTTTGGCAGGGAGTTGCCAAACGCGATCTTGCGTTGAGCGGACCTTTATTCTGGGGTGTAGGTAGTGGTGAATGGCAATCCACAGGTCTGGAGTCTCATTTGGATTACTATCGTCCTGAGAATACGACATCGGTATTCGGTCCCAATACGGATGCTTATTATCCCCGTATTTATTTGGGAAATGACAAAAACCAGTATACCCAATCCCGATATATTCAGAATGGTGCTTATATGCGTTTAAAGAATATTCAGGTGGGCTATACTTTGCCGAAACAGATACTTGACAAGATGGGTATGGAGTACCTTCGCTTCTATGTCAGTGCAGAAAATGTGTTGACAATCTCAGGTTTGCCTAATGGTTTCGATCCGGAAACTGCTTATTCTGCATTCGGAGGAACATTCAATGGAAAAACTTATCCGTTGCAGGCTACTGTTTCGTTCGGTGTTAATGTAACTTTCTAAAAAATTACTAGTAGGAAATTAGATATGAAAAAGACCTTATTATATTCATTGATAGTGGCAGCTGGATTGACCACTACCTCATGCAACGATTATTTGGATTTGTCACCTATAACAAGTGTGTCAACTACCGATTATCTTTATGCAGAAAACGACCTGGGGGCTTATGCCGCCAATCTTTACGGCAATCTGCCTTCTCATGGAACGGGTTATAGCGGATTGGGATTGTTCGACGATGACAATGGTACGGACAATCAGACAGCTGCCTCTCCAAGCACTTTGTTTGTAACGGGACAGACTTATGTAGGCAATTATGATCTTTGGAATTCCTATATGTCTGTCATTCGAACAGTTAACTATTTCCTTGAGACTGTTCCCCAACGTTATGAGAATGGTGAGATAAGTGGAAATGATGCTAACATCAAGCATTATATTGGAGAAATGTATTTCTTCCGTGCACTTTTCTATTATTTTGCTTTACAGAATTTGGGTGATTTCCCGATTCTTACCAATACGCTGACTGATGACTATAATGTATTGAGAGAAGCTTCAAAGCGTCGCCCTCGTAATGAAGTTGCCCGTTTCATCATTTCGGATTTGAATACAGCTTATGACTATATGCTGGCGACGCCTCCTATGACAAATCGTTTGACACGTGACTGTGCTGCCTTGTTGAAGAGTCGTGTGGCTTTGTTTGAAGGTACGTGGGAGAAATATCATGCAGGAACTGCTTTCGTTCCGAAAGGTGAAGGCTGGCCGGGTGCATCAATGGATTACCTGAAAGATTATAGTTATGATGCTCAAAGCGAAATTCGTTATTTCTTGGAGCAGGCAATTGAGGCGGCCGATCTGGTAGCACAAAATCACACATTGAACAGTGACTATGCAGGTTTGTTCAATTCTGTAGATTTGAATCCTTATATGGATGAAGTTTTGTTGTGGCGCCAGTATAGCATCAGTTCTGAAAACTCTGTCTCCCATCATGTTGTAGACTATCTACAGAGAAATGGTAGTGGTGGTAGCGGATTTACCCGTTCTATGGTAGATTCTTATCTGATGGCCAACGGTTTGCCTATCTATGCAGCAGGTTCCGGTTATGAAGGTGACGATACGTATGAACACTTGTTCGATGGACGCGATCCGCGTATGGATATGACTATTTTGAAGACGGGCGATCTGCTTTCTGATGGTCCTAATCTCGTTGAATATATCAAGGCTTCTGATGGTTATGGCTACTTCTATCGTTCTCCGATTTTCGAAGGTCAACTTGAAAATGCCTGCCCCACAGGATACAGTTTGCGCAAGGGATTGAATACTTCGGGAACCATGCAGACTACCAAACAGTCTTATACAGGATGCCCCAGTTACCGTGCTGCAGAAGCTTATTTGAATTATTTGGAGGCCTATTATGAATTGAATGGCAATTTAGGCGGTAATTGCGACGAGTATTGGCAGGCACTTCGTAGACGTGCCGGTGTGTCCACCAACTATCAGCTGACTATTGACAATACGCAGATGGACAAGGAAAAGGCTGACTGGGGAAGTTACTCTGCTGGCCGGCAGGTGGATGCAACGTTGTACAACATTCGTCGTGAACGTCGTGTGGAATTGGCTGCCGAAGGATTCAGATTTGCTGACTTGAAGCGTTGGCGCGCTCTTGACCAGGTTAAGAATGTTCATCTGCAAGGTGTCAACATTTGGGATGATATGTACAAACTGTATACAACCCCTACTCCAGAGGATGCTGCTTCTGCGTTGAAGACTGTCAATCTGATTCCTTATGGTAGTACTGAAGGTGATCCGAATGTTTCTGCACAGACTGATGAATATGCTGAAGGTAAATATCTCTTGCCTTATCGTAAAAGCAAAAGTAATATTGGTTTTAACGGTTTGAACTGGAATCCGGCCAAGTATTTGTATCCTATCAGCAACTATGAGTTCCGTTTGACAACTGAGGTTGCAGGATCCAACGAATATGACACTTCGACAATTTATCAGAATCCGGGGTGGAGCAAAGAAGATGGTACCCTGCCTGAAGGAGATTGATCTGGATTGTGAATTTATTTGATGAATGGCCGTCATTACCTTGTTTTCGAGTGGGGATGGCGGCCTTCTTCATTTTTTATCTTATCTTTGGGCAGAAATTATGTCTATTATATTTTTGAAAGAATGATTGTTATGAAAAATGTCTTACTGTCTTTTTTCGTGATGATAGCTACAGTGGCTTTTGCGCAATCTCCTTCCATGCCTGTGCCTGCCCCCCATCAGCTGAAGTGGCACGAGGCGGAGATGGGCGTTGTATTCCATTACGACCTGCATGTGTTCGACGGGCTGGTGTACGGCCAGGGAAACAACCGTATCAATCCGGTGGAGGATTACAATATCTTCAATCCCACGCAGCTCGATACGGACCAGTGGATACAGGCGGCCAAGGCGGCCGGAGCGAAGTTTGCCGTGCTTACTGCCACGCATGAAACGGGCTTCGGCTTGTGGCAGAGCGACGTGAATCCCTACTGCCTGAAGGCGGTGAAATGGCGTGACGGCAAGGGCGACGTGGTGCGAGACTTTGTAAATTCCTGCCGCAAGTATGGCATCCAGCCGGGTATCTATATCGGCATCCGCTGGAACTCTTTGTTTGGCATTCACAACTTCAAGGCCGAGGGCGACGGTGAGTTTGCACGCAACCGCCAGGCCTGGTACAAACGTCTGTGCGAGAAGATGGTGACGGAACTCTGTACCCGCTATGGCGATCTGTTCATGATCTGGTTTGACGGCGGTGCCGACGATCCGAAGGGATTGGGACCCGATGTGGAACCCATCGTGACCAAATATCAGCCGGAATGCCTGTTCTATCACAACGTGAACCGCGCGGACTTCCGCTGGGGAGGGTCGGAGAGCGGTACGGTAGGCTATCCCTGCTGGTCGAGCTTCCCTTATCCCTATAGCCACAGTAATGCGAACGAGGGGGTGAGGAACCACAACGAACTGCTGGCCCACGGCGATGCCGACGGCCGCTATTGGGTGCCCGCTATGGCCGACACGCCTCTGCGCGGATACAACGGCCGCCACGAATGGTTCTGGGAACCGGGTGACGACGACAAGGCCGTCTATCCACTGGAGAACCTGATGGATATGTACGAGAAGTCGGTGGGACGCAATGCTACGCTGATTGTAGGCCTGACGCCCAACCCGGACGGCGTGATACCCGAGGGTGACGTGAAGCGCCTGAAGGAATGGGGTGACGAGATTGCCCGCCGTTTCGGTACACCGCTGGCACAGACTTCCGGAAAGGCGAAGAAACTGTCGCTGGATCTGAAGGGCAAACAGAAAGCCAACTATTACATCCTGCAGGAGGACATCACGCTGGGCGAACGCATCCGTGCCTATCGGGTGGAAGCCCGCACAGGCGGGAAGTGGGTCACTGTGGCCAAGGGAACATCGGTGGGACACAAGCGCATCGAACGCTTCGACCCCGTAGAGGCAACAGCTTTCCGTATAGTTGTGGAGCAATGCACAGACACTCCGCAGATACGAAACTTCTGTGTTTGTTATGCGGAATAGCTGCCCTGACTTTAAACTTTCATATTCTACTAACCCCCTTCATCTAAACACTCTGATTTATGAATAAATATTTGTTTACCGCATTGTCTCTGACGCCATTGGTACCCATGACCGACGGGTGGGGAGCGACGAAGAAGCAACCCTCTGCCGAGGAGCAGAAACGCCCGAACATCATCCTGTTCATGGTGGACGACATGGGATGGCAGGATACCTCGCTGCCTTTCTGGACACAGAAGACTCCTTATAATGAGGCCTACGAGACACCTAATATGGAACGGCTGGCCAAGCAGGGCATGATGTTCACCCAGGCGTATGCCTGCAACATCAGTTCCGCCACCCGGTGCAGCCTCATTACGGGAGCCAACAACGCCCGCCATCGGGTGACCAACTGGACGCTGGAGCGCGACAAGCAGACCGACCGCCAGAGCGCGACGGTGGAGCTGCCCGACTGGAACTATAACGGTGTGAGCCAGGTGGCAGGAACACCGAACACGTATGTGGGCACTTCGTTCGTCGAACTGCTCCGTCAGAGCGGGTATCACACCATCCATTGCGGCAAGGCTCATTGGGGCTCCATTGATACGCCGGGCGAGAATCCTACCCACTGGGGATTTGAGGTGAATATCGCCGGCCATGCGGCCGGAGGACTGGCCACTTACCTGAGCGAACAGAATTACGGCCACACGCGCGACGGCAAGGCTTACTCGCTGATGTCCATTCCCGGACTGGAGAATTACTGGGGGACGGGTGTCTTTGCTACCGAAGCCCTGACGCGCGAGGCTATCAAGGCGCTGGACAAGGCCAAGAAGTACAACCAGCCTTTCTACCTGTATATGGCTCATTATGCCATCCATGTGCCTATCGACAAGGACATGCGCTTTTTTCCGAAGTATGTGCGCAAGGGGCTGAGCGACAAGGAGGCTGCCTATGCCTCGCTTATCGAGGGTATGGACAAGAGCCTGGGCGACTTGATGGACTGGCTGGAGAAGAACGGTGAGGCCGACAACACCATTGTCATCTTCATGAGCGACAACGGCGGACTGGCTGCCGAGCCCGAGTGGCGCGACGGCGAAGTGCATACGCAGAATGCACCTCTGCGCAGCGGCAAGGGTTCGCTCTACGAGGGCGGCATCCGCGAGCCGATGATTGTGAGCTGGCCGGGTGTAGTGAACCCCGACACGCGTTGCGACAAGTATCTGATGATTGAGGATTTCTATCCGACGCTGCTCGAGATGGCCGGTGTGAAGGACTACAAGACGGTGGCTCCGCTGGACGGCGTCAGCTTCATGCCGTTGCTGAAAGGTACGGGCGACCCCTCGAAAGGCCGTGCGCTGGTGTGGAACTTCCCCAACATCTGGGGCAATGACGGACCGGGCATCAATCTCGACTGTGCCATCCGCAAGGACGAGTGGAAGCTGGTATATTACTACGAGACCGGCAAGAAGGAATTGTTCAACATCCCCGAAGATATCGGTGAGAAGCACGACGTGGCAGCCGAACATCCCGACATCGTGCGCCGCCTGTCCAAGGAACTGGGACAGTATCTGCGCAAGGTCGATGCCCAGCGTCCCACGTTCAAGAGTACGGGCAAGCCTTGCCCCTGGCCAGACGAGGTGTGACGGGATACCGATAGCCTCGCTTCGATGAGGCCATAAATGAAGGATGTGCCAAAACCTATACAAGCAGTCAACTGCTTTTTGGTCTTGGCACATCTTTTTATTTTTGTTGCGGTTCGGCATTCATGCTGTTCTTTCCGGGCAGGTATCTTGTGCTGTTTGCCCGGGGCGGATTCCTCCTCCGCACGGACGGTATTTGCCACCTGCGCGGACAGCAATCACTGCCTGGGCAGGGAGCAATTGCCGCCTGCGCGGGTAGCGTTTGCTCTCCGGGCAGGCGGTTTTTCTTCCCTGGGCGGAGCGTGTTTGCTCCCTGCCCGGAGAGTTTTTTATGTCTGGGCGGACCGTTTTTCCGGCATCAGCGGGCCGTGCAGGCTATGCGCTTACCGTCGGCCTGTACGGCATAGACGGCTGTACCGTCCAGCGAGATGGTGGAAGGAACGGTGAACTGGAAGAAGTTGGAGAAGTAGAGCAATTTGCCGTCTTTCCTTACCTCGAAAGCCACGGCTTCGTCGCCGTCGGTGATGCTCACCTGCTGGCCGGAGAGGCTGCAGCCTACTTCCTTGGTTATCTTCACGTTGTCCTGGAACTGCGTGTAGTAGCCCACGTCGCCCACCTTGTAATCATCGATGCCTACGTCGCCGTTCTTGCGGTCTTCCAGATAGTAGAAGGCATGTTTCGGGGCAGGGAATTGAGACATGAAGTCCTTGGCTTCCTTTATCATGGCCTCCGTCACGCGGTAGTTCCACGTGCCGTATTGCTCGATGGTAGCGTCCACCGGCTCAAAGAAGCCCCACATTTCGAAGAAGTCCGTCAGATTTTCGTTGGCAGCCTGGCTGGCCTTCATGGCAAACTTCAGTTGGGCAGCTCCGGGGTCAGATTCGACGATGCGGTCTTCGCGCAGGAGCTTGAAGAGTGTCTGCCAGAAGTCTTTCTTGTAGCCGCAACGGTGGTAGTAGTTCCACAATTGCCAGTTCATGCGCATGTGTACTTCTGTGTCCTCGTTCTGATGAGTAGCGCTTCCCATGTTCCACCATCCTTGGTGCTTCTCACAACGGGCGGTAGCGAGGGCACTCAGTTCGCTGCCGCGCGAACAATACTTGCCCAGCTTGTAGAGGATATAGTTCGAGAAAAGGTTGTTGGACGACTCGGTGGAGCCCGGCCAGTTGATGGCACGCTGGTGGATGTGGCCAATCTCATGTGCGGGTCCCCAGGCATTGTCCTTGGCGGCCATGACGTTGTCTTTCAGCAGGATGTTGTCCAGGTAGGTGTAAACGAAGGCGATGCGGTAGTCAGACGCCCACATGTAGCTGCCTTCGGGAGAGATGGCGAACAGGTGGTTGTTGACCTGCGAGGGGCGTACGTCTTCGACGCCCATCAGTTCCTGTTCCCAGCCGATGATGTCGTCCCACAGGTTGATGGCCGAAAGGATGTCGGTGGGAACGGCCTGCTTCATCTGTTCGCGGTGGAAGTAGAACATGATGCGTTCGCCGCGCACGCAGAAGTACTTGTAGGTGGCCTTGCCGATGAGTTCCTGATACTTTTCATTGGTCTGATGCTTCTTCAGGTCGAAGAAACCGCTCACTTTTCCGCTGCCGGGAGCGATGTGGACAGTGATGGGGAGGGAGTTCTCGTCCGTCAGGTCGGCGGTGTACATCAGGAAGAGCATGCCTTTGCGGCTGAAGCCCACCTTGTTGACTCCTTCCTGCAGGAAGCGCGTCTCGCCGCTGGCGGCTGTCTGTACGTAGTTCTTGCTGCCGTCGCTGGTTTCTTCTTCACCGATGCACTGGACGGAGAGGGAATTGCCGTGCGTGTCGCCCACGAGAATCACTACCGAGTCGCCGGCTTCCACGTAGATGCCGGTAGGGTTGTCCAGGTTGCTGTAACGTTTGGTCATCAGCTTTTCGGCCCATTCTTCCACGTTGCTGTAGGGCTGGTAGGACTGGATGCGGAATTCCTTTTCCCACGGGTCGTAGGTGTCGTTGCGCAGCATGGTGGCCAGCGAGGCGAAGTAGGTGGGCAGGGCATTGATCTGCTCGTTGGTGGCGTCTTCCTTCACCTGGGTACAGGTGAGGTCGGTGAAGACGGTGAGCAGCTGCTTGTCCAGTACCTTTTCGTTGTTTTTCCGGTAGAATTCTATTTCGTCGCAGCTGACGAAGCCTCCCAGACCCGACTTGACACTGAACTTCACTTTGGTTACCTTGGAGAGTGTGTTCTTGAAGTCTATCCGGCTGGCCGCATTCTGCATCTTGAAGTCGTAGCTGCCTTGCAACTGGTATTCGGGTTCGCTTTCTGTGGCCGTATAGATATCCACCTCGCCGAAGTTGCCGTTTCCGCTACGGGTGTAGTAGATGAGATAGTCGAGGTCGGGCTTCTGGTCGAAGAAGTATTCCAGCGTGACGGGGAAAGCTGCCTGCTGGTTCCAGATGGAGTGGTAGGGCTGCCCGTCGGCCCCGAACTTCCCGTCGAAACTGTTCTCGATGTCTTGGCCCGGCTGGTGTTCGCTGGCCTTTCCACCGGTGGGCGTCACCTTGATATCATTTTCTACAGTTACATCACTGACGTTGGCACTTTTGGCTTCCTGAATTACTGTGCACGTAGTTACTACATCCGTATATTCCGTTCCAGTATAGGTGAAAGTGGCGCTTCGTTCTTCGAATAGAGAGTTAGGGCCTACTGTATAAATATAACTTTTGTCTGTTAATGCACGGGTCGCCGGGGCGTCATGTATCCAGTCGCAATTTACAGATAGGGTTGTTGTATATTCAATGTTGGAGGTGACGGTTATTGTTAATGGACCTCCGGTTGCAGGTATGGTTGGGACATCTTGTTTTATTAAGATAGCCGGACCATACCCCAACTGTCGTACTTGAATGCTATAATTTTCAACACTTGAGTTTACTGTTATGGTTGCTGTTCGGATATCAGGTTCTTCACTGGCTTGTATGCTGACCAGGATTCCTGATACTTTTGAAGAAGAACAATCTTGATCAACCAGACACCATGTCTGGTCTGACTTTACACTCCATTCGGATGCTTTTAAATTTGTTGTAACAGGAATGACTACAGATGTTCCTTCTTGTTCAAAGTCTTGATGTAGATATTGTTCTTCAATTGAAAAAAGCGGGGTACCTATGGAGGGGTCTTTTTCATTGTTGCATGAAATAAACCATAACATTGTACATAGGCATACTGTCAGGAAGAATGGAACTCTCATAGTTTTTTAGTGGGGTTTAAGGGTTGATAATAAAAAATACAGCTGCACAGGGCAAAGATATGAAAAAATGGATACTTTGTTCATTTAATGTGGAAAAAGGAGAGGAAATTGATTATATATTTCCTCTCCTTCGCTCATTTTTAGTAAATCTGTTTATTTTATTATGATAAAAGGCTATTCTGCCTTTCAAAGGTTAGAAGAATTGTTATTTACCAAAAATTTGCATTTCACCACAGTTCCAGAATTGTCCTGTGCATACATTTCCTGCATTACTTTCAGTTACAGAAAAACGTATATAAGTAAAAGATTCACTTGAAGAGAACACATTTGAATCATATTCCTCATCACCGGTTGTAAATGAGTTTGCAACCTCTCCTATTTCTTTCCAAGTATTACCATCATTTCCTGCATAGATTATTGTTTTGGTGGGTGCACCATTCGCATTCTCAAATCGTGTCCAGAAATTATATGCAAAATGATTGATTGGGTTGGACAATTTGAAATCAATGTAATGTCCATAAATTGCATCAATTACAGAGCTGGTATAGTTAGAATGCCAATGGAGACCGCTTCCTCTACCATCGAACAATCCAGCTAACCCGGTTCCATCTCCGTTTACTGTAGCATTCGAAGATAGCATATCGAGGGAAAGTGGTATTTGGGTCAATTCACTTCTTGGAATTGTATAGTTAATACCTACGATGCAACTCGATTTGGCCTCGTCGACTGCAAAATTGGGATTAGATGTTCCAGAAATCTTCAATGGTATGGCTTGTTGTCCCCATATTAATTTGGACTTATCTAAAGTTATCGTTACAGTTGCATGGTTAGAACCATTTTGGAAGGGCGTTATTTCTATTGTATATGAATCTTCTGCAGCCATTTTTAATTTTTTCTTGTTTGCAGTGTTATATTCGTCCAGAATTCCTTCATCTACTGTAACCTGACAATCCAAATCCCATTGACTTACAATGGGCATTAGGATGGATTGTGTGATCGTTGTTGTCCCTTCACTGTCTGTAATGTCGTCTGTGGAGATGAAGCCACTGTTCTCGAAACCTACAGTGAGGGTTTGAACGCTGGGTATAATAAATGCATAACGTTTTTCTGCATTAATGGAGTCAGAGCCATTATACAGTTCAAATGGAATGACGTAGGTTGCATCTGTTCCACTATTTTGTTCAATTTGTTCGGCTATCAATGAAACATTTACTGTTTTATATAAATCTGCTGCTCCAAATTCTATAGTTTCATTGCTGAAAGTGTAACATGTTCCTGGTAATGCTTTATAGTTTACGCCTTCTGCTGCGTTATATGCAGCAAGGCTGGCATCACTCATTATTCCAATATCGGTGGATGCTGTAGCTCCTAAAGCTGATCCGGATTTGTTTACAGTAAGTTGGTAGTCTGTCACTTCACCGGTTTTATAAACAGTTAACGGTAATTCTCCACTATTTCTGAAATAGAGGATGGTACTGAAATCCGACAAGTATTCGTCCTTGCCGTCTTCACATGCAGTATGTGTCAGCAGACAGCCTGTGGCAAGAATCGCAAATAATATGTTTTTTTTCATATGAATTCGTTGTTTGATTATTAGTATTCTATATTACCAACCATAGTTTTGTGTCAGCATTTTATTACGATCCAATTCGCGTTGAGAGAACGGATACAGATAATGGTTGTCCTTAAATACGCGTGTTTCAAATACGGTACGCTTCCAGAAATCTACAGGAGTTACGTTTGTTGCATCATCTTTCCCAAGCGGGCATTCTGCATTCATGCCATACATGGGACCGCCATCTGTTTCTTTGGCAATCATCCAAGTACGCGTATCGTAGTAGCGATGACGTTCAAAAGCAAGTTCGACACGACGTTCCTTGCGGCAAAGTTCTATTAATTCTTCAGTGGTAGCATTGGGATAGACTTCCGTGATGGGAACTAAGCCGGCACGATCACGCAGGTCTGCCCATTTGTCCATTGCTAATTGTTCATATCCTCCAGGAAGAGTAATTCCCCGTTTTTTGCATTCCAAAACGGATTCGATGAAGTTCAAATACATTTCGCCAAGGCGGAATACGGGGAAAGTAATGTTACCCCAGTTTCCGGATGCTGAGTTTAAACGATGGTCATAGAAACGATTGACCAGATAACCCGATTTCGGATAGTCGTGACTCTTGTTTCCATTGCCTCCTTTGGCAAAAGAAATCATGGTAGATTGTTGGTCATGCAGCCAGTAGTTTCCACTAAAGAATACAGTCACATAAAAGCGTGGCTCACGATTTTTATACATGTTGGGTGCTTCTACATCGTAGTTGGTAAACTTGCTCCAGCCGGTTGCCGGATATTCCCATACGCTTAATTGCATTTCTGTGGCTACGTCATATCCTGATTGGCTATCCGCAATAGGATTTCCATCAGCATCGTATCCTGTAATGGGATATCGGCCGTTGTTCATTGCATAAGCATCTACTTGTTGTTGTGTTGGGCCTACTGCACCATAAGCAGTACCTGCCACACCTGTTGGCACAGTGCCTACTCCCCAGCTGAAGCGGTTATTGTAGCGGTCTGTCCAAATGAGTTCGCTGTTCCAATTCACATTGGTGATACCTACATAATCTTCATAGGGATTGCCATTGCCCGCACGATATAGTTCATATTGAGGATTGTCCAATAGCACCTTAGCGGCTTCTGCGGCTTTCAACCATTTGTTTGCATCATATTGCTGGGGAAATAACTCAGCGCCCGACAAGTCTGGAAATTCACTGGTCGTCGGATTTTTTACATTCCGATAAAGTGTGTTCCCATTGAACAAATCACGTGCAGAGTAGAGTAATAGTCTTGAGATGACTGCTTGACAGGTACCCTTGGTTGCCAGTCCGTATTCCAATTCTTCATAAGAAGATTGGATCGCATCGCTATTGGCACATTCTGTCATTTCGCTGACTACGTAGTCTACGCATTGTTCCCATGTGTTACGTGGACGGTAAAGCGATTCTGTTGAGGCTGAAAAATCTAGTAGTTCATCTCCTAACAAGAATATAGGACCGTAATCGCACATCATTAAAAAATAATAGTAGGCGCGAGCAAAACGGGCTTGCCAATAGTATAGATCGAGATCTCTTTGCGTAGCTAAGGGGTCACTGCATTTATGAACGTTCTGCATTAAAATGTTGCATTCACGGATTCCTTTATAATATTTATCCATACTGTAATAGGGTACCGTTGATGCATTCCAAGAGCCAAAATTGATGTTACGGTATTGACGGTCGTAAGCGATGGTACATTCATCTGATGCGCCTAGGTAAGGTTCATTGTCCCCGATGTATCCCCCATTAAAGTTGGGTAAAAATGACATGGCATTTAACCAATATTGTTTGGTCGTATTCCGATTTTCCCAAATTTTCTCGAAAGTGAGCATCTCATCTTCTTGTCTGTCTAGGAAGTCTTCGCATGAAGTTAAAGTCAGAGTACTTGCAGCGAAGCATAGCATATAGAATGATTTAAAATTAATCTTCATAAGTGTTTATATTATCTATGTTTAGAAATTTGCGTTAAATCCGATAGAGAACATTCGATTAAGCGGATATCCTGAACCGTCTGATGAACCTTTTTCTGGATCCCATAATTTGAATGGACTGAATTGTAAAAGGTTATTTCCTGCGGCATAGAATCTTAGGCTTTTAATGAAACTCTTTTGTAATAGAGACTTAGGCAGAGAGTATCCAATCTCAATGCTTTTTAAACGAAGGAATGAACCATCCCGTAACCACCAAGTAGAAGATTGGCTGTTGTTGGAAGCGCCGGCTCCACCGCTACCCATGCTGAGGCGTGGATAGGTGACATTTGCGTTCTGTTCGGGAGTATTGGTCGACATCCATACGTTGCCATATATATCTTCATTAATGGCTGCACGTTCCATATTTCCTGATGAGAAGGGGGTGCGAATAGAAGAACCGTTCAGGAAGAAGCTGGTACGTGCTACTCCTTGGAAGAAGATATTGAAATCCCAGTTCTTGTATTGTGCTGTGCCACCAAAACCATAGGTGATTTCCGGTAGATTGGTATAACCGATTGCTATCTGGTCTTGTGGGTCAATCTGACCATCACCATTGATATCCTGATATTTGATGTCACCTACACGATATTCACCAAAATTCTGTACAGGACTGTTGTCTATTTCTTCTTGGCTTTCAAATAAGCCGATTGCAACTAATCCAAATGGTTGCAGTGAACTTCCGCTTCCGAAAGGTTTGCCAGTCCTATTTTGATACTTATATTCCCAGTCGGGCTCGTCATTATTCAGTAATTCATTTCTGTTGAATGTGAAATTTCCTCGTGCTGTCAACATTAAATCCTTGTTTACCTGGTGAGTATATTCTACCGTAGCATCAAAACCTTGGTTCAAGGTCTCTCCGATGTTTACATAAGGAATAGTGGAGACACCAACTATGGCAGGTAGTCCTGCACGTTGCAGGAAGATACCACTACGCTCTTCGCGGAAATAATCTGCCTGTACACGTACCTTGTTGAATAATGAGAATTCAATACCGGCATTTATTTTCAATGCTTCTTCCCATGATACATTAAGATTTTCAACTTCACCGATACGGATACCAGTTCCGCCTTGACTACCGGTGCTACCGTAATACCAGCTGCCGCTGTTTACAATGGTTGATTCATATACCCATCTTCTTTGTCCACCGATATCGTCGTTACCGACTTTACCGTAGGATGCTTTTAATTTCAACATGTCTATAACTTTGGTTGCTGGTTGGAACCATTTTTCATTGGACATCATCCAGCCGATAGCTACAGCAGGGAAGAAACCAAAACGGTGTCCACGTGCAAAGTTCTCAGAACCATTGTATCCCAAGTTCACTTCTGCAAAATAAGTGTCTTTGAAGGCATAAGTTGCACGTCCTGCTAAACCTTGGTTTTTGTAGGGTAAGGCATCATCTCCACTGCCAGCTTGGGTATTGGTGTGGATCTTTTGGTTGTACAACAATAAGGCTCCTACGCGATGGATATCATTGAAAACTCGGTTGTAGGTCAATGAGCCTTCCAGATAGCGGGTCATGGTGCCACTACGTCCGATTAGGAATGACAATGTTTCGTCTCCGGTGTGTACAGGATCCCAAATGCCGTCGCCATTATTGTCATCATAGATTAAACTGCCGTCTTCGGCACGACCGCGTGCATGGTAGAAACTTTCAACTTTGTTACGGCGTTGCAATGTCGTGTTCCATGCGTCCCAAGAGAATTTAATGTTTGCGCTTAAACCTTTTAATGGTTCCCAAAGTGCCCCGATATCTTGGGTTACGCCAATTAATGATTGGGCCGAGTTCCAGAATTGTTCACGATACCCTGAATGTGCCAGCATGTTCCATGGATTATAACCGGAGTCTGTGGAAGGACCGGACAATGTTCCATCGGAATATTGTACAGGGAAAGCGTTCGGAGAAGTCATGAATGTATAGGACCAGATGTCGGCGTCTGTATCACCAAATCCAGGGCCAAATGATTTTTCATAAATGTTGGCCAAATTGAAGTTTACGACCGTACTTTTGGTAAGGTTCAAATCGACATTGGCTCTAAAATTGAATTTGTTGTAGCGGATGGACGGATTGTAGCCATAAATGTTGCCTGCATTCTTATAAATGGAGCTTTCATTATAAAAAGCACCGGATACGTAATACTTGACAATGTCACTACCACCTGTGATATTCAGATTAACACGTTGGTTGCTTGCCATATCATCGAACAGAGCATCGAACCAATCCACGTTAGGATAGAGGTCGGGATCTGCGTTCGTCCGGTATTTTTCGATTTCTTCAGGTGAATAGTATTGGCTGCCGTATGCCTCATTGTACAATTCGGCCCATTCTGCCGAACCTAACATTTGAGGTCGTTTTGTTGGTTGGGTAAAGCCAAATTCTGTACGTACATTGACTTGTGGCTTTCCGACGGCACCTTTTTTGGTTGTGATAAGGATTACACCGTTGGCTCCTCGTACACCATATACGGCAGATGCAGAAGCGTCTTTTAGGATGGAGAAGGATGCAATATCATCTGTATCTACTAAATCCAAGTCACGTTCGATGCCATCGACCAGTACTAGAGGGGTAGATGTGCCTTTAAAAGAGGATACGCCTCGGATATAGAAATCTGCTGCGCTGTTTTTGCCGGGTTCACCGGAACGGCTCATAGCAACGATACCTGATAACTGACCGGCTAATGCGTTTGATATGGATGAACCGGGAACAGTCAGTTTGGTAACGTCCAATGTGGAGATTGCGCCGACTACACTTTCTTTTTTTTGGCTTCCGTAGCCGACTACTACTACTTCATCAAGGACTTCCGTATCAGGCTGCAATACAATATTAATCGTTTTTTGTCCCGTAATGGCTACTTCTTGTTTTTTATAGCCGATATAAGAGAATTCCAATACCCCACCTATACCTTCTACGGTAATGGAGTATTTACCATTGACATCGGTTACAGCTCCTGTTGTACTGTTCCTTAAATAGACTGTAGCACCAATGGCCGGTTCATTGGTATCACCGGTAAGAATGGTACCTGTAATGGTCTGTTTTTGCTGTTGTAAAATAGTTGTAACTGTTTCGCTTGCGCCTGTCCTATTTTCAGGAAGTGCGAAAAGTGTACTCGGAGATAATAGCAATGACAAGACCATGCATTTTACGCATTGTTCTTTTTTACAAATAAATAGATTCATTTGCACATTGTTGATTTTAGGGTTGAATTTAATGAGTGAATTTTTTATAAATGATAGTTCCTTTTTTATAAAAGGAATTTTTCCTAAGTGAAAATAGATGTTTTCTTTCATAGATGTATGATTTAATTAGATGCTGCAAATATAGATAATATTTTTAAATAATATCGATTTTTTGGGGTAAAAAATGAAAATTGCAGTATTTTCTTTAATGTATGTGTATAATGAATAATGTATTATCGTGATAATAACGTTGGTTGAGATGGTTGGTTGAAGAGCCGATTCTTCTTGTTGCAATACATAAATTGATGGCTACGTTGTTGGGGCTTGGATTAGAGACTGAGGGATGGATGTGTAGATTGTGCGTGATATATGAAAGGTTGGAAGCTGGTTATTCAAAGTTTATCAATTGGACTGATAATTACGTGTGTTATTAGTTTATAGGGGGCTTTTAATTTGTAATATTTATTATGTGTTTTATCGTATTGTTTGCCATTGGTATCTGGACTGGATTACGAAAAAAGGTGTTTTATGAGGATTTGTATATATTGGGTGATAAAGAGATTGGAAAACACAAATAGATAATAAGCTACTTCATTTATTTCATGAAATTTGCTATAAAGGAAAGGGTAACCCTTTTAATTATATATGGGTTACCCTTTTCCCTTTATTGTTTGATTTCAACTTCTTCCTTCATGTCTATCTCTTCGCCGTGAGGGTCGTAGAAGACATATTGCAGAAACGCGAGTTTCTGGTCGGGAATCACTTTGATACCAAGTCCGTACTTCATCTGCCACTTCCGTTTCATGGACACGAGGCCCTGGTTGACGTAGGCGGCTACGTACGGGTGGATGTGTAACGAGAATTTCTTTATCTTCAGTTTGTTGGCCAGATAGTCAATCTTGCTCTCCAGAGTGTCGGTAAAGAGGATGGACGACTTGATTCTGCCTTTGCCGAAGCAGGTGGGGCAGGTTTCTGTCGTATCGACGTCCATGGCGGGACGCACGCGCTGGCGGGTAATCTGCATCAGTCCGAATTTGCTGAGCGGAAGGATGTTGTGGCGTGCGCGGTCCTTCTGCATGTTCTGGCACATGCGTTCGTAAAGCTTCTGCCGGTTCTCGGCTTCGTTCATGTCGATGAAATCTACGACGATGATACCTCCCATATCGCGCAGGCGGAGCTGGCGGGCCAGTTCGTCGGCCGCGCCGCGGTTCACTTCGAGGGCGTTGGCTTCCTGCCCGTTGGCGTTCTTGGTGCGGTTGCCGCTGTTCACGTCCACCACGTGGAGGGCTTCGGTGTGCTCGATGATGAGGTAGGCACCGCTCTTGTAGGAAACGGTCTTGCCGAACGAAGCCTTGATCTGCTTGGTGATGGCAAAGTTGTCGTAGATGGGGAGCTGGCCTTTGTACAGTTTCACGATTCCTGCCCGTTCAGGGGCTATGAGTGTCACGTAATCCTTGATTTCGTGGTAGACAGCCTCGTTGTTCACGTGGATGCTTTCGAAGGAAGGATTGAACAAGTCGCGCAACAAGCCTACGGCGCGGCTGGTCTCTTCGTAAATCAGTGTCGGAAATTTGGTGGCTTTCTGTACTTTGACGATGGCCTCTTCCCAATGTTTCAGTAATACTTTAAGCTCTCCGTCTAGTTCGGCTACGCGTTTGCCTTCAGCCACGGTACGCACGATGACACCGAAGTTCTTGGGCTTGATGCTCATCAGCAGCTGCTTGAGGCGTGCGCGTTCTTCGCTCGACTTTATCTTTTGCGATACGGAAACCTTGTCGTTGAAGGGTATCAGCACGAGGTAGCGTCCGGCAAACGAGAGTTCGGACGTCAGGCGCGGACCTTTCGTTGAGATAGGTTCCTTGACAATCTGCACCACGACTTCTTGTCCTACCTTGAGTGTGTTGGCCACGGTGCCTTCCTTTTCAAGGTCGGGAAGCAGGGTTGCTTTGGTAATGGGGTTGAGTTTCTTGCGGTCGCTTAAAGTTTGCTTTACGTATTTCTCTAAAGATTTGAATTGAGGACCCAGGTCCTGATAATGAAGAAAAGCGTCTTTCTCGTAACCCACGTCCACGAAGCAGGCATTCAGGCCGGGCATCAATTTCTTGACGCGACCCAAATACATGTTGCCCACGGAGAAGGATATGTTGCGTCCTTCGCTCTGGAGCTCTACCAGCTGTTTGTCTTCGAGCAGCGCGATGGACACTTCTTTGGGCTGTACATCTACAACGAGTTCGCTTGTCACTGTGTTTACGCTTTTAGTTTTACAAATATACAAAGCCGTCGGATATACGTTTCGGGCGTTTTGGCCTTCCTGTACAGGCTATGGCTCTGTGGGTTCCAATGGTTCACTTAAACAAAGAACAAACCCGCGAGACATTTGTTCCGCAAGTTTGTTCTTTATTTTGTCATTCAGACTAAAAATTACTTTTTGCTTTTATGTCTGTTCTTTCTTAGTCTTTTTTTACGCTTGTGCGTCGACATTTTATGTCTTTTTTTCTTCTTTCCGCTTGGCATAGCTTTTAATTTTTATGGGTTAATACTATTGTTTATTATTTCTTCACTGCCAGGGTAAATGTCTTGGCAGGCTTGAATGCTGGGATATTGTGCTCGGGTATGATGATCGTAGTGTTCTTGGAGATGTTACGAGCGGTTTTTTGAGCTCTCTTCTTCACGATGAAACTTCCGAATCCGCGAAGATAAACGTTCTCATCCTCAGCCAAAGACGCTTTCACGGCGTCCATGAATGCCTCAACGGTGGTAAGCACGGTTGTCTTATCAATCCCGGTGTTCTTTGTAATTTCGTTTACAATGTCAGCTTTAGTCATTTTTCCTTAAAAAAAATATTATTACTAATGTTTCCTTAATTTTTGGGACTGCAAATATATAGCTTTTCCGCGTCTCTGAAAAATATATTTCGGACATTTTTCTAAAAAAGTCGGCTGATTAAGGTTTGTTAGGCGGAAAAGCGTTACATTTGTCGTCCGCAGGCGGGAGTGATTCTTCCTGTAGGCCGGAAATTGCAAATAGATAGGCAGTTGCGGAATCGTTTAGTAATGTTGACAACGTAAAGAATGAGTGATTTTTCCAGTATATTGTTGGATTGGTATGCCGCTCACAAGCGTGAGTTGCCCTGGCGCGAAACGACGGATCCATATCGCATATGGATTTCTGAAATCATCCTCCAGCAGACGCGTGTGGCCCAAGGCTATGAGTATTATCGGCGCTTCGTGGAGCGTTTTCCTGATGTGGCCTCGCTGGCGGCGGCCGACGAGGATGAGGTGATGAAGTATTGGCAGGGACTGGGCTATTATTCGCGGGCACGCAACCTGCATGCGGCGGCCCGCAGCATGAACGGTGTCTTTCCTGTTACGTATGAAGGCGTGCGTGCGTTGAAGGGGGTAGGCGACTATACGGCAGCAGCTATCTGCTCCATTGCCTATGGCATGCCCTACGCCGTGGTCGACGGTAACGTTTATCGGGTGCTTGCCCGCTACTTGGGCGTGGATGTGCCCATCGATTCGACGCAGGGCAAGAAGATGTTTGCAGCCTTGGCACAGGAAATGCTCGACAAGCGCCGTCCGGCTCTCTACAATCAGGCGATAATGGATTTTGGTGCCATCCAGTGTACGCCCCAGTCGCCGTCCTGCCTTTTCTGTCCTTTGGCCGACAGCTGTTCGGCTTTGGCGCGAGGTGAGGTGGGGCGCCTTCCTGTGAAGCAGCATAAGACCAAGACAACAGACCGCTTTTTTACCTATTTATATATACGGATGGGCGACAGGATGCTGATGCGGAAGCGGACGGCGGACGACATCTGGCGCAATCTGTATGAGTTGCCCTTGATTGAAACGGATTGCCGGTTGTCGCAGGATGAGCTTCTTCGGCATCCCGCCTTGAAAAAGGAATTGGGAGAGGAGAGCCCTGCCTGTGAAGTACGTCCGTTGCACTTGGGGGTGAAGCACGTATTGTCCCATCAGGTGATTCATGCAGATTTCTATGAAATGCTGTTACCCGAATCTTCTGAGGCTTTTGCCGGCTGCCTGCGTGTGGGCATACAGGAATGGGACCGCTATGCGGTTCCCCGCCTGATACATCTCTTCTTGGAGAAATATGTGTAAAAGTTGGGCGGATATTTGCAAGGTTGCATTATTCTGCTTATTTTTGGCCGCTGAATAAAAAATATGGAAAGTTATGTCTGTCAATAAAGTAATCCTGTTGGGAAATGTGGGGCAAGAACCTAAAGTCACTTTTTATGATGGTGGAAACTGTGTGGCTCAATTGCCCTTTGCTACTTCAGAAAAAGGTTATACTTTGCAGAATGGAACTCAGATACCAGATCGTACAGAGTGGCATAATCTTGTTTTTCGTAATAAGTTAGCTGAAATAGTTGACAAATATGTGCATAAAGGTGATAAACTTTATATTGAAGGAAAAATCCGTACCCGTTCGTATGATGACCAGTCCGGTATCAAACGTTATGTGACGGAAATCTTTGTTGACAATATGGAAATGCTTACTCCTAAAACGGCTGCACCTGCTTCCCAGCCTTTGCAGGGAGTTGCGCAGCCTGCACCCCAACAACCTGCCCAGACACAGGCCATGCCGGCGCAAGACAATGCGGCAGACGATTTGCCTTTCTGAATGTTTAACTAAAAACTACCTCTTTGGACCCAGACGCTTATTTATGCCAGTTGGCAGATGTATTTAGTGGAATTTCTGTACAGACTCCTACCGTTTCGGCTATCGTAGCCATTGTGTTGGCGGGGCTTCTTCTGATTGTGTCGGGCTTTGCTTCGGCTTCCGAGATTGCTTTCTTCTCGCTTTCTCCGGCTGATTTGAGCACCATTGCCGAACGCAAGCATCCTGCCGACTCCAAAATCAGCGATTTGCTTGCCGACAGCGAGCGCTTGCTGGCCACTATCCTGATTACCAATAATTTTGTGAACGTGACCATCATCATGCTCTGCAACTTCTTTTTCATGAATGTCTTTGAGTTTCATTCGCCTGTTGCCGAGTTTCTGGTGTTGACGGTCATCCTGACTTTTCTTTTGCTGCTTTTCGGCGAAATCATGCCTAAGATCTATTCGGCACAAAAGACATTGGGCTTTTGTCGTTTTGCCGCTTCGGGCATTTCCATGTGCCGTTCCATTTTCTATCCGCTGGAATCGCTCCTGATGCGTTCCACTTCATTCCTGAACAAGCACATTTCCCGCAAGGGGCACAACATTTCTGTCGATGAACTGTCGCATGCGCTGGAACTGACGGACAAGACGGAAATTTCGGAAGAAAGCAATATCCTGGAAGGAATCATCCGTTTTGGCGGCGAAACTGCCAAGGAGGTGATGACGTCACGTCTGGATGTGGTCGATCTGGATATCCGGACGCCTTTCAAGGATGTGCTGAAGTGTATTGTCGATAACGCCTATTCGCGAATTCCCGTCTATGCCGGTACGCGCGACAACATCAAGGGTATTCTCTATATCAAGGATTTGTTGCCCCATTTGGGTAAAGGAGACAATTTCCGTTGGCAGTCCCTCATCCGCCCGGCTTATTTTGTTCCCGAAACCAAGATGATAGACGACCTGCTTCGCGATTTTCAGGCCAATAAAATCCACATAGCCATTGTGGTCGATGAATTTGGCGGTACGTCGGGCATTGTAACAATGGAAGACATCATTGAGGAGATTGTGGGAGAAATACACGATGAATACGACGACGAGGAACGTACCTATGTGGTGCTCGATGATCATACTTGGATTTTCGAGGCCAAGACGCTGCTGACGGATTTCTATAAAATCACGAAGATAGACGAACAGGAGTTTGAAGAAGTGGCTGGGGATGCCGATACGTTGGCTGGCCTGCTGCTCGAACTGAAGGGAGAGTTTCCTGTTTTGCATGAACGCCTTTCCTATAAGAATTATGAATTCGAGGTGCTCGAAATGGACAGCCGCCGCATTCTGAAAGTGAAATTTGCCATTTCGGAGAAGGTTGTGGAGAATGATGAAAGTGAGTCGGACTGATGCCCTTGTATCTGCAACATAAGGAAGAGACCTGTTCGTGGGGAATATGGCGGATAGACGAGACAGAAGAAGCCTTGCTTTCGTTGCTCCCTCACGCGGAAGACTATGCCCGTGTAATGGCCGGGAAATATACTTCCCCCCACCGCCGCCTGGAGTGGCTGGCGGTACGTGTCCTGTTGTTTACCTTGTTGGGCGAAGAGAAGGAGATAGCCTATCTGCCCAGTGGGAAACCTTATTTGACAGACGGTTCGTATGCGCTTGGTATCTCTCATACCAAAGGTTATGCGGCTGTCATCTGGGGGCGGGCGGACTCGGAGGTAGGGATTGATATCGAACAAGCGGGCGAGAGAGTGCGCAAGGTGGCCCGTCGCTTTATGCGTCCCGATGAGGCGGCTGCCCTTTTTGAAGGCGATGATGTCTGGTCGATGTTGCTTCATTGGTCGGCCAAAGAAACTCTGTTCAAATGTCTGAATGAATCAGAAGTCGATTTTAAGGAACATCTCCGTATTTTTCCTTTCAGTCCACAACGGCAAGGTTGTTTTGAGGCTTGTGAATACAAGACCGGCCGTCGGCAACTGTTTCGGGTCGCCTATCGGATTACCCCGGATTTTGTACTGACCTGGACTTGTTTTCCGAAAAACGGAAACTTGACCGGAGAACACTGATGGGGCAATTCTGTTTCCATATACAATATCTATTATAGAGTTACAAGCGTCATATCAGTGGTGCTTTCCAAGTGATATGTACTCTTTTTATATGACTGGTATATGGCTATTATACACACTCTGCCGTCAGCAAATCATTTGGTCGGAAAACACATTTGATAGCTTTCATTTCTTTTATACATTATGAAGTTAAGAACGAAATATCGTTTATGGAATGGAGGAGGCGATTCGTCGATTTTATTTGTAGGGAAATTGCACGATACCTAATTTTGAAATATTGAAAATAAATTCTAACCATGAAACGGATATTTGATTTGACGCATAAAGTATTAAAAAACATCTTCCTATTATGGATCGGGTTGTTGTCGGCTAATTATTGCCATGCACAATGGACAAAACAAGACTCTCTCAAGTTGGCGGAACTGTTGAAAAAGGAGGGAGAAATAGAGTTGAACCCTGAAGCGCTGCAATCCATTGATTTTTTGAAAGGTAGTATAGGTGTGGAAACAAACGGTACAGCTACAAATGGGAATTCAGGTTTTGCTTCGCCATATAGTGATCCGCAACACTATCGTCGGCATTTTGATTTCGATGAAACATTGCCATCTTCGCCTTTCCCTCGAGTGGCAACAGACACGTTGGCGAAAGGCATGCACATGAGTCTGTTACCTTATCATGGCATTTACCTTTACAATCTAAATCCTGTGTCAGGAAAGCGGGTTCCTATGGGTAGAATGATGGACAGAAAGGCATACGAAATTTCACGTGGACAGATAGTGCCAGGACAAGGAGGACCGATGAATGACATGCGACTTATGATGATGGGCGGTAGTATGGGCGGTAGTTTCAAAACGGACTTCGATCAAATGTTCAGTCTCCAGTATTGGAACTTCCGCCAGCGTAGAGCTGCCAATAAGACATTGGTTGCCCTAGCAGCTTACAATAATTCGGAACAGCAATGTGGACGTTATGAATACTTCCATGTGGACAATGAGGAATATAGCCTGAATTTTGTGGGCAGTGACTCCATTCGTACGTGTGTGGAAACCCACTTGCAAGATAGCTGTCCGGTCACAAAGGGGTTGTTGTATTTCCGTTATACCGAGATGTGTCGTGGAACATTTGCTTACTTCTTTCCTGATGGACACGATGTGCGAGGTACATTTACGACCAACGGTACACGTTACATGCTCTGCTATGGTAACGGGCAGGAAGTACTCATCACCATTACTCGAATGGGAGGCCGGCTGTTTACAGTAAAGCGTGATTTAACCAAGCGGTATCGGCATGCATATACACTGCAAGAACTGAAAAAAGTACAGATTGAAACAGTGGTGACACAGATAGCGAAGGGAAAAGACTGAAATCTGATTGACGGTTATTTTCGGTTTCTGTTCATGACAAAAAATGAAAATGTCCGGTCGAAATCCCTTCGCCCGGACATCATTTCATAAACTTTGGCAGAAGTTTACTCGTTTACTTTCTCTGAATCAGTTTAGATGAATGAAATGAAGGACGGAACGGTCCGATTCATTAGACTCACCGCTTTTTCCTCGAAAGCAATGATAAAGAATGTGCATGGCAGGTCTTCTGACTTGTTTCTGTTGCCGGCGGCCTTCCCGGAAACGGGTTCCAGTGGCAGATGGAGTAATGCCGGCAACGGGATAGATGAAACTCACAGCAGCGGGACTGTTCGGGACTTGCACCCGATTCCCTTTTAATCGCCGCTTCCGCCAATGTGGGAAGCGGGCGAACCAATGCAGAGCAAAGATAGAAGTTTTTTTTGAATCGGAAAGACTGTTGGAGGAAATAAATTACAGGCGATGCAAAAGTTAACAGTTACCTTTCTTTCGCCAGTGTAAATACAAATTCCAATCCGCCTCCCTGACTGTTCTTGGCAGAGATTGTTCCGCCATGAATCAGTACGGCATTTTTGACGATGGCAAGTCCCAGGCCTGTACCCCCCAGTTTGCGCGAACGTCCTTTGTCTACACGGTAGAACCGTTCGAAAAGTCGGTTCAGATGTTCGGGTGACACTCCGACGCCTGTATCGGCAAAACTGAAATAATAGAAGTTTTCATCTTCACGGAAACAGCTGATGTGTATGTGGATATGCGAACCGGCGTATGCGATGGCATTGTCCATCAGGTTGCGGAAGATGGAGTAGAGCAGCGAGTAGTTACCGCGGAGCAGGATGTGGGGTTTCAGGGAGTTGACGACGGTGATGTCTTTTTCTTCCAGTTCGAGCGCCACTTCGTTGACAATGTTTCCCACCAGCAGGCTGACGTCCACTTTCTCCATGTCGATGAGGTTGGCTGCCTCGTCCATGCGGGTCAGTACGGAGATGTCTCGCAGGAGGCGCGTCAGCCGGTTACTTTGGGCGTAACACCGTTCCAGGAAAATCTGCATTTTGTCCTGAGGCAGATCCTGCGTGCTGAGGATGGTTTCCAGATAACCTTGTATGTTGCTGACGGGTGTCTTCAGTTCGTGGGCTATGTTTTGGGTGAGCTGACGCTTCAGGCGTATCTGCTCTTCTTCCTGCGTGATGTCGTTGATGGAAATTTCAAAACTCAGGTCCTGGAAGATGATACATTCCACAATGAAGATGCGTCCGTTCTTATTGATGGTCAGCGACATTCTTTTCTCTTCCTTTCCCAGCGGGCTGCGTTGGGCTTTGCCGATGAAGTCGGTGATTTTCTGGAATTCGCAGACAGCGAAAATCTCTTCGGTCGTTTCCAGGTTGGAGTCTGAAATCAGGTTGCTGTATTGGATAAACAGGTTGTTGACCAGTATCTCTTTTTTGTCTTTGGTAAATACGCCCAGACCCTCGCGCGACGTCTGGAGGTGTGTGATGAGTTTCTCGCGTTCGATGTAGAGCGCTTCCTTCGTTTCACGCAGGCGGCGGTAAATCTGGATGATGTGTTGCGATATTTCGCCCAACTCGTTATGCGGGAAGGCCGATTGCAAGTCTGTCTCAATGGGCTCGTTCTTGTCGGCACGTTTGGCAAACTGGCGCAGTTTGGTGATGGCTGTTCCCAGGCGTGAGGTAAAGTGATAGTAGATGAATATCAGTACCAGTGTGACGGCCAGTGTGAACCACAGATAATGGCGGTCGGCGGCCAGGTGGTTGACGAGGTCGATGTCGTAAGGCAGTGCCGAGCGGATGATATAGGAACCGAAGTCGGTGGCCGAATAGAAGTAGGGTACTCCCGTAGTTTCCGAGGTGCGACGCACGTCATGCCCTTTTCGCTGCTTCAGGGCCTGCTGTACTTCCGGCCTGTTCTGATGGTTGCCGGGTTTGAAGTTCTGTTCGTAACTGTCGTACAGGACGGTGCCTTGCGGGCTGATGATGGTGACACGCAGGTCTTTGGCCCGACTTTGGCGGATATGGGTGTTGAGTACAGTATCCCAGAGGCTGTCGGGGGTTTCCACCAGCCGGTAATATAGGTCTTCGTTGAAATCCTGCAGTTGCAGGTCGAGCAGTTCTATCTTGTACTCTTTTTCCCGCTGGTACTGGTAGAGGGTAACACTTCCGGAGAAAAGCAGGAACAGCAGGAAAACGGAGAGAAACAGTTTCCGGCTGAATGAAAGGAAATGCCGGTTTTCACTCGGCTTCGAAGCAGTATCCATATCCCAGACGTGTTACAATGCATTTACCATAATCACCTATTTTCTTGCGCAGGCGTGTGATGTTCACGTCGATGGTACGGTCCAGTACGTATACTTCGTCGCTCCACACTTTGTTCAGGATGTCTTCGCGCGAAAATACACGTCCTTTGTTCTGGAGCAGCAGGAGCAATATCTCGAATTCCTTCTTGGTCAGCGGGGCTTCTTCGCCGTCGATGCATACTTTCTTTTTGACTATGTCCAGCACCAGCGATTTATAGACCAGCTGTTCGGGCATGCGTCCGCTTTCTGCTGAAGTGGTCCGGCGGAGCACTGCTTTTACGCGGGCTGTCACTTCGCGCAGGGAGAAGGGTTTCGATATATAGTCGTCGGCTCCCAGGTTGAAGCCTGTAACGGTATCGTTTTCCGTATCTTTGGCAGTGATGAAGATGATGGGGATTTGGGCCGTTTTCTTGTCCTGTTTCAGCATGCGGGCCATCTTGAAGCCGGAGATTTCGCCCATCATCACATCCAGCAGCAACAGGTTGTAACGGCTGATGTCCATTTGCAGGGCTTCTTCGGCTGAGTTTGCCGTATCCACTTCATAACCTTCGTTCTCGAGGTTGAACTTCAAGATCTCGCACAAGTCTTCTTCGTCGTCGACGACCAATATCCGGTAGTTGTTCATCTCTTCTTCAGTTTAAGTAAGGTAATGGTTCTACAAAAATATGTTTTTATTCTTTTGTTGCGGCAAAGTTGAGGCATTTTTATTACGGAAACATGAAACAGATGTTACATTCCTGTTACAGGGATTTCGGAATGCCGGATAATTGAATATGTATCATGCCCGGTCAGAAGTCGTAAGTACCGCCTTGGCTTATGCAGGTTTCAATCATCCTTTGCACAAGATTGCATCTTATGTATTTGATGGTAGGGCCTTTCAGGTTTCGTCTTGCTGTCTTTGTCTGATGAGGACAGGTCTCAGCAAAATAATCAAGCTAGCTCGTTTTATTTCTCCTCTCGCCTTTCACTATCTTTTCATAAAATAAGAGTCGTCTCGTGATAAAAAATATCTGAAACAAGTTTCAATATTTTGTTCTCCTCTCACCTTTCACTATCTTTGTTTGGATTAAAGCAGAGATTGTTGTTATGAAAAAAAATATTCGCATCAATTGGCGCCGGTTGTCTTCGGGCCGGTGGCGTCTGGCATTGCCGCTTGGAGTGGTGATTGTAGTGGCGGTAGTAGCATTTTGGCTGAACGGCATTCCCTTCCGTTCGGGGTTCGAGATAGCCGACGATTTGGGAGGGAACATCTTTCCGTCGAGTATCCTTTCCGTGGCCACTACCGATGCGCAGGTCATTGTGCCTTCCGACTCCGTGTATGTGGGCAACCCGAAGTCGTGCATTGCGGTCCGCCTGCGTTCGGGGCGCAGCTACACGCGTGTCCGTATCGAGGTGGCCGAGACACCGTTCTTTTCCCGTTCGGTGTCCGAGTTTGTGTTGCCCCGTCCGCGTACCGAGTACATTATCTATCCTGATATCATCTGGAACTACGAGGCCTTGAAGGCCAACGAACAGGCCGAACCAATCAGTGTGGCCATTACGGTGGAGGTGAACGGCAAGGCGTTGGGGCAGAAGGTACGTACCTTCTCCGTGCGAAGCATCAATGAGTGTCTGTTGGGTTACGTCACCAATGGTACCAAGTTCCATGATACGGGCATCTTCTTTGCCGCCTATGTCAACGAGGAAAATCCGATGATAGACCGTCTGCTCCGCGAGGCGCTCAACACGCGCATCGTCAACCGCTTCCTGGGCTATCAGGGCGGGAAGGCGGAGGCGGTGGACAAGCAGGTGTATGCCTTGTGGAACGTATTGCAGAAGCGAAACTTCCGCTACAGCTCGGTGTCGAATACCAGTCTTTCGAGCAACATTGTCTTTTCCCAGCGGGTACGTACGTTCGACGATGCGCTGGAGTCGTCGCAGATCAATTGCGTGGACGGCAGCGTCTTGTTCGCTTCCCTGTTGCGTGCCATCAACATCGAGCCTATACTGGTGCGCATACCCGGCCACATGTTTGTAGGCTACTACACCGACAGCCAGCACAAGGACATGAACTTTCTCGAGACGACGATGATAGGCGATGTCGACCTGGACGATTTCTTCCCCGACGAGCAGCTGGACTCCACGATGGTGGGCAAGTCGCAGAACCAGATGTCGCGCATCACGTTCGACAAGTCGAAGGAGTATGCCAACAAGAAGTACCGCCAGCACGAGGAGGGCATCCACTCGGGCAAGCTGAACTACATGTTCCTGGAAATATCGAAGGAAGTGCGCAGGAAGATACAGCCCATCGGCAAATAAGGCTTGTTTTTGTACCTGCCGCTTGCAAATCATCGCTGGGAGTGTTACCTTTGCGAAGTTAAGTCAGAGTCAACGATATGGAATCATTCAAGAAGTATATTTCTCCGGGTGCGTGGTTTTCCATGGAATACCCGGCCGTGTGGAGCGAATTCGAAGACAGCGAAGGCTCGTTCCTGTTCTACAATCCCGACGAGTGGACGGGTAATTTCCGCATTTCGGCCTATCGGGGCAATACGGCTGATTACGGGCGCGAGTCCGTACGGCAGGAGTTGAAGGAGAACGCTTCGGCTGCACGGGTACGTGTGGGCGCGCTGGATTGTGCCTATAGCAAGGAGATGTTCGAGGAAGGCGGCGAATACTATACGTCGCACATCTGGATTGCGGGTGTGGACGATGTGGCCTTTGAGTGTTCGTTCACCGTGCGCAAGGGTGAATCCGTGGCCGAGGCCGAGCGGGTGATTGCTTCCCTGCAGGTGCGCAAGCCGGGTGTGAAATATCCTGCCGAGCTCATCCCCGTCCGTCTTTCCGAAATCTATCAGATAGACGAAGCCTACGAATGGGTGGAGAAGACGGTGAAAGACCTGCTGAAGAAAGACTTCCAGGGTGTGGAAGAAGACGTGGAAAGCATGCAGCAGGTGGTGGACCGTGGCGTGATAGGATCCAAGAAGAAAGACCAGTGGCTGGCACTGGGCATCACCCTCTGCGTCATCATGGCAAACGAAGTGGACGGTATGGAATGGCGTACGCTGATAGACGGCAACCGCGAGGCCCCCGTATTGCTCAATACTGCTACCGGCCAGTGGATAGACCCCATGAAGCTGGCGTGGAGCAAGGTGAAGGCCGGCGAGAAGGTCGACCTGGCGGAAGCCTATTGCAATGCTTGATTAATTCTTCATTATTAATTCTTCATTCTTCATTTAAATTAATGTCTCCCATACTGCAAGTAGAAAACCTCACCAAGTCGTTCGGCGACCTGGTCTTGTTTGAAAATATATCCTTTGGCCTGGCCGAAGGCCAACGTGTCGGACTGATTGCCAAGAACGGAAGCGGCAAGTCCACCCTGCTCAATATTCTTTCGGGAAAGGAAGGTTACGACGAGGGAAAGATATCCTTTCGCCGGGACCTTCGTGTGGGCTATCTGGAACAGAGCCCCTCGTATCCCGAAGAACTGACCGTACTCGAAGCCTGTTTCCACCATGGCAACACGACCGTGGACCTCATCAAGGACTACGAACGCTGCATGGAGACCGAAGGCCATCCCGGCCTGGACGAGCTGCTCGTGCGCATGGACCACGAAAAGGCGTGGGACTACGAGCAGAAAGCCAAGCAGATACTTTCCCAACTGAAGATACGCGACTTCAACCAACAGGTGAAGCACCTCTCCGGCGGGCAGCTGAAGCGTGTGGCGCTGGCCAACACCCTCATCACCGAGCCCGACCTCCTCATCCTCGACGAGCCCACCAACCACCTCGACCTCGACATGACCGAATGGCTGGAAGAATACCTGCGCCGCACCAACCTGACACTGCTCATGGTGACGCACGACCGCTACTTCCTCGACCGTGTCTGCTCCGAAATCATCGAGATAGACAACAGCACGATTTATTCCTACAAGGGAAACTACAGCTACTATCTGGAGAAGCGTCAGGAGCGTATCGACGCCAAGACGGTGGAGGTGGAGCGTGCCAACAACCTGTACCGCACCGAGCTGGAGTGGATGCGCCGCATGCCCCAGGCCCGCGGCCACAAGGCCCGCTACCGCGAGGAGGCCTTCTACGAACTGGAGAAGGTGGCCAAGCAACGTTTCCACGACGCCAACGTGAAGCTCGACGTCAAGGCATCCTACATCGGCAACAAGATATTCGAGGCCGACCACCTGTGCAAGGCTTTCGGCGACCTGAAGATACTGGACGACTTCTCCTACATCTTCGCCCGCTACGAGAAGATGGGTATCGTAGGCAACAACGGGACGGGAAAATCAACTTTCATCAAGATACTGATGGGGCTGG
>UMJL01022641.1_pt1 | contig 34482 bp, 32 predicted proteins | sample 1966071 | NCBI WGS metagenome assembly UMJL01 (sample SAMEA4836148, study PRJEB28245) | human gut metagenome | biome: gut microbiome; material: fecal sample | place: Denmark | collected 2008
TCTGACCATCGCGCTCGTCTTTGCGCTCGTCGCGCTTATCAAAAAGACCAAGATCGGCATGGGTATGCGTGCCGCCGCCAAGGACTTTGAGACGGCGCAGCTCATGGGCGTGAAGATCAATTCCGTCATTTCCATGACCTTTGTCATCGGCTCGTTCCTCGCCGCGGTCGGCGCGATGCTCTACTTTACGAACTATCCCACGGTGGCGATCACCTCCGGCGGTATGCCCGGCCTGAAGGCCTTCGTCGCGGCGGTGTTCGGCGGCATCGGCTCCATTCCCGGCGCGGTGGTCGGCGCGTTCCTGATCGGCCTTTGCGAGGAGATCATCAAGGGCCTCGGCCAGTCTACCTTCTCCGATGCGTTCACCTTTGCGCTGCTGATCATCGTGCTGTGCGTCAAGCCCACGGGACTGTTCGGTGAAAAGGTCACGGACAAGGTGTAAGGAGGGGTGAAGATGAAAAAGAAAACGATCGGCAAAGAGTATATCTTCACCGCGCTCATCCTGTTCGTCGTGCTGGCGGTCACGATGGTCCTCGACTCCCAGCTCCCGAGCTATCACATTGTGATCAAGGTCATCAAAAAGGCGTCGGTCTATTCCCTCGTCGCCGTTTCGATGAACCTGCTCAACGGCTTTACGGGCCTTTTCTCCCTCGGTCAGGCGGGCTTTATGCTCCTCGGCGCGTATTCCTACGCGGTGCTGTGCATCCCGGTCGCCAAGCGCGCGGGCGTATACCAGTATTTTGACGGCGGTATCGTGAAGTTCTCCCTGCCGGAGATCTTCGCGAGCTTCCTCGGTGACAAGGTCGGCTCGGCGGTCGGTATGATCCTCGCGCTGCTTGTCGGCGGTCTGATCGCGGCGTTCTTCGCCTATCTGATCGGTCTGCCCGTGCTGCGTCTGAAGAGCGACTACCTCGCTATTGCGACCCTCGGCTTTGCCGAGATCATGCGCACCATTATCCAATGGAACGCCATCGGTCCGCTGACCAACGCCTCGAACCTTCTCAAGGGCTATCCCGATTTCAGCAGCGCGACCGCGTACCTGCTGCTCATCGGCGTGTTCATCGCGTGCGTTGTGCTGCTGGTGAACTCCACCTACGGCCGCGCGTTCAAGGCCATCCGCGACGACGAGGTCGCCGCCGAGGCGATGGGCATCAATCTTGCCCACCACAAGCGCCTTGCCTTCGTCATTTCCTCGTTCTTCGCGGGCGTCGGCGGCGGTATGCTGGCGATGTACATGGGCGCGGTGCCGGCGATGTCGTTCCGAAGCAGCATGACCTATGAGATCTTGCTGCTGGTCGTCATCGGCGGCATCGGCTCCATCACCGGCAGCGTGCTCACGAGCTTCCTCTACATCGCGGCGCTCGAGTGGCTGCTGCGCGGTCTGGATACCGGCAAGTTCCTCGGCATCACGGCGCCGGGCCTCTTCAAGAACGGCTTCCGCATGGCGGTCATCTCCGTCATCATCATGGTCGTTGTGCTCTTCTTCCGCAAGGGCATCATGGGCGATAAGGAGCTGCCCGATCTCCTGCGCCGTCATACAAAGAAGGGAGGCGGCGAGAAATGAGCCAAAACGTTCTGCGTCTTGACAATATTACGATGCAGTTCGGCGGCGTCGTCGCCGTCGACAACCTGAGCCTTGAGGTCAACGAGGGCGAGATCGTCGCGCTCATCGGTCCCAACGGCGCGGGAAAGACCACCGCGTTCAACACCATCACCGGCGTGTATGAGCCGACGAACGGTCAGGTCAGCTTCATGGGCGAGCCGATCGTCCGCAACCATCCGCAGGGCAAGATGAAGCAGAATTACAAGGGCAAGGAGGCCGGGAAATTCGTTCAGATGCCCGTGCTCGACCCTACGCCCGACCGGATCACCAAGCTCGGCATGGCGCGCACGTTCCAGAACATCCGCCTGTGGAAGTCCCAGACCGTGTTCGACAATGTGCTCATCGCCAAGCATATGCTGCGCACCAGCAACGTCTTTTCCGCCACGTTCCGTCTCAACCGCAAGGAGGAGGCGCAGCATCGCGAGGAGGTCATGGAGCTTCTGCGCATCGTGGGTCTGGAGGATGTGAAGGACGAGCTGGCGACGTCTTTGCCCTACGGCAAGCAGCGCCGGCTGGAGATCGCCCGCGCGCTGGCGACGCATCCGAAGCTCCTGATGCTCGACGAGCCTGCTGCCGGCATGAACCCGCAGGAGACGAACGAGCTCACCGAGTTCATCGGCCGCATCCGCGACGAGTTCCACATGACCATCCTGCTCATCGAGCACCACATGGATCTCGTCATGGACATTTCCGACCGCATCTACGTCATTGACTTCGGTGAACTGATCGCCACCGGCACGCCGGAGGAGATCCAGAATAACCAGCGCGTCATCGACGCCTATCTGGGGGTGGAAGAGGATGCTTAAAATTCAAAACCTTCAGGTCGCCTACGGCGGCATTCAGGCGCTGCGCGGCATTGACATGGAGGTGCCCGACGGCAAGATCGTCACCCTCATCGGCGCGAACGGCGCGGGCAAATCCACCACGCTGCGTACCATCTCCGGCCTTGTCAAGGCGAAGTCCGGCTCCATCACCTACAACAACGAGCAGCTGCTCGGCAAGCCCATCAACGCCATTCTCGCCGCGGGCATCGCGCAGGTTCCCGAGGGACGGCGCGTGTTTCCGGACATGACCGTGCTCGAAAACCTCAAGATCGGCGCCTACCTGCGCAAGGATAAGGAAGAGATCGAAAAGGATATCGAGTGGGTGTATGAGCTCTTCCCCCGCCTGAAGGAGCGCAACTGGCAGCTTGCCGGCACGCTCTCCGGCGGCGAGCAGCAGATGCTGGCCGTCGGCCGCGGGCTGATGTCCCGTCCGAAGGTGCTGATGATGGACGAACCCTCCCTCGGCCTTGCGCCGCTGGTCGTGCAGGGGATCTTTGATATCATCCGCGAGATCAACCGGCAGGGCGTGACCATCCTGCTCATTGAGCAGAACGCCAACATGGCGCTCAAGATCGCCGACCTTGCCTATGTGCTCGAGACCGGCACCATCACCATGAGCGGCACAGGCGCGGAGCTGCTGGCCGATGAAAAGGTCAAGGAGGCCTATCTCGGCAAGAAGCGCGGCAAATAAGCCTTGCGAAATCTTGACACGATTCGGGAAAAAGCATACAATGACCGTCGGCAGAAATGCCGGCGGTCATTTTTTCGGAAAAGGAAATCAGAGGAAAGCGATTATGGTATACCTTGCAGTCGCGCTGAGCGCAGCGCTCGGCGGCTTTGTTCAATCCATCACGGGCTTCGGCGCGGCGGTCGTGATGATGACCATTCTGCCGTACTTTTTCACCATGGTGGTCGCGCCGTCGGTCTCGACCTCCATCTGCCTCGGGCTGACGGTCACGCTGGCGTGGAAGCTGCGCAAAAGCATCGACCTCAAGCTCACTCTGCCGCCCACGCTGCTTTACGCGGCGGCGAGCGTGACGGCCATCCGCTTCATCGGCTCGATGGACCTGCGCGTGATGACCATGGTGTTCGGCGCGTTCCTGATGCTGCTCGGCGCCTATCTGCTGCTGACGGAAAAGAAGGCCGCCATCCGCGTTACGCCGGCGGTCACCGTCGTCTGCGGCCTGCTCGCGGGCGTCTGCGGGGGACTGTTTTCCATCGGCGGGCCGATCATGGCGATCTATTACCTTGCCGCCACGGACAGCCGCGAGAGCTATCTCGCCAACGCGCAGGCCAACTTCGCCGTGAATAATGTAACGTCCATTACCACGCGCGTTTTGAGCGGCTACTACACGCTCGACCTCCTGCCGCTGACGCTGCTCGGCGTGGCGGGCGTGGTCTGCGGGCAGCGCTTCGGGCTGAAGCTCGGCGGAAAGCTCAACGCCGTGCAGCTCCGCCGTCTCGTCTACGCCTATATCATTCTCTCCGGCGCGGTCACCGTCGTGCAGCATCTATAAAAGAAAAGAGCGCCGAAGGCTAAGCCTTCGGCGCTCTTTGGCACGCCTGAGCGGATTCGGACCGCTGGCCTTTCGCTTAGGAGTCTCGCGATACGATTCCATCCTCGGCAAAATGTGTGTAAATCTTGCGAAAATTCCGGTTTTTACAAATTTTACGTTCCATTTTATCTGAGGCATCCATATGGAATTATATTCTCCAAATATTGGCGTTAGCGGATTGTTAGCGCCGAGTTTGAGCGAAATGCCTCCGACAAAGGAGGATCACTTATGTGCATAACCACTGGTAATAACACCTGCGATGCTATGGCTAAATTGCATCTGTGTGGAAACATTATTCCGCAAATCTGGCACAAGACTATTGTATCGGAAAAGACGGGGAAGGCTGACTTGATCGCTATCAATATATTGGCTGATATCGCCTATTGGTATCGTCCCGCCGAGGAACGAGATGAACTGACTGGCGAGACTGTTGGATACCACCCCAAGTTTGCGGCCGATATCTTGCAGCGCAGCTACGACGATCTCGCGGAACACTTTGGCATCAGCAAAGGACAGGCCAAATGCGCTGTTATCCGTCTGGAGCAGTTGGGTGTTGTCCGACGGGTGTTCCGCAAGATTTCTGTCGGCGGCATATCAATTCCCAATGTGCTCTTTTTAGCCTTGAATGTGGATCGCCTCCGTGAACTCACCTATCCTGACGGAGACACCACTGGTGGAGAAAACGCAGAGATGTCAAATCAATTGGATAAAGATGTGTCGGAAAATCGACACACCTCTGTCGAAAATGCGCCTACTCCTCCATCGAAAAATCATCAGACAAATACAGAGAATACAACAAAAATTTCCACAGCGATTTCTCCAGAGATTACTCACTCCTTCAACACCGTGGCAGATGGAGCGAGTGAGCCTATGCCCGCAGAGAATATTCAAAATTATCTGGACGCCCGTCACCAGTTATCCGCAGACTGGTCAAGCCAGCCTCAGGTCATGCGGAAAGCTATCGAAATTGCTGCCGAATGGGACTTTCGACAGGTCAATGGTTTCTCCATCACCAAGGATGAGTTGGAACACCGCCGCATGGCAACGCTGTCACTAATGGTCTCGGTTCTAACGGAAATGTGCTGTGCTGTCAAGCCATGGTTCTGCCAAGGCATGCCCGTCGACCGTACGGCGGTTATTGAGCGTGTTAACTGTGTCATGCACGCTGAGCGTGGATCCCTTGAGTCCTTTGCTGAGTATTTTATCGAAGCATTCATTGATGCTACGTCCACTACCGTCCCTAGTAACAGTAAAGCCTATATGCGCGCCCTTCTATGGGATCATCTGACACGCTATTTGGTGGAGTGGAAATGCGCCAATCCATAGAGCGCAATGTCCCTTTAAATCACATGGCACGACACCTGCCTTGAGGCAAGTATCGTGCCGAGTGATTCGTATGAGATTGCCTCTCCTCTCACAGCGTGTTCTCGGGCCATGGCTCTGCGGACAGTGCCTCAAGCGCCTCTAGGTCCACATTCGGCTCCTCTCCCGGTAGGGAGGCCGACACATTTGCGACACTGCGGCTCAGCCACGCGAAGAACTCGCGAAACTGAAGTCCGTTCAGACGGACAGGCCGCTGTCTTGGACTGACCTTCGCCAGCATCTCCATATCGGCATCGTTTCCGATCCCAACCGCTACCACAGACAGCTTGCGTGCTGTGCCGAGTTCACGGATGCGCTCCGTTGTTTCCTCCCACACCTTTCGGTCGCCATTGGGGTGTCCGTCGCTCATCACGACCAGAATAGGCTGGTAGTAGTCCACTCCTGTCGCCTTGTACTGCGCTTTGCGCTTTTCCAGCAGATAAAGGCCGAGGGACAGCCCCTCTCCCATGCAGGTCATTCCGCCGGCCTCCATCTCCGGTACCTGCAGTCTGTCAGCCGTGTCGAAGTCGGCAACGCAGTCAGCACTGTCGTCAAACGACACCACAGCCGTTTCTGCAGAGCAGCGCGTCAGGTCATCGCTCTTCATCTCTGCCATGTACTGCTGAACACCAAGGTTCAGCTCGTGGATGGGCGCACCCATCATGGAGCCACTGGTATCCAAACACAGGAGCACAGGTACGCGGGGCGTCGGGTTGTCCACCAGATCTCTCAGACCGGAGAGCATTGCATTGTAGTTCATCATAGGGGATCTCCTTTCAGATTCGTATCATCGTATCATGTAGTAGATGGGTTTCCATATAGAGATCGACTCTCCGACCGGACTATTCAGGTTGGGTCACTAGTTTTTTCGTCGGCTTTCGTCGGATTTCCTTTGGGCATTCCCAAAACAGATCCTAACGGACCGAACAGCAGTGTACCAACCGTCGATGCGGCATGGTCAATTCTTGTCGTCGAGCCATCCGATTTCTTTGGGCTCATCGTGCCCCCTTTTTTCCCTGTTTCAAAAGGCATCATGCAGTCTCCTTTCCTTTCTCATTTTGGCGAACCGCCTCCGCACCATATGCTTTTGCATATTGCCGGATCGCCCGCCTGCGTCGATTTCTGTTTCCGGTTGCGATGCCAAGGATGCTTGCCCTGTCTCTCGGTGTCATGCGGCTCCACATACCGGATCGGCCCGCGTTTTTCACTAGGAGAGCCATGCTGCAGTCATCCTGTGTTCTTTTCGCTATGATGCGTTCCATCACCGCCTCCAGCATCTCCTGCGACGTCCCACTGCTCAGCAGCTGTAAGCGCAGAAAAGGCTTGGAGATCAGCGGAGCCAGTTTTCTTTTCCCCTTGTGGTACAGCGCCGCTTCACAGCCGTCCGACATTAGGAAGAATCCCTCGATCCTCGGTTGGACACCCCGAAGCGCTCGGGAATGCATCAGGGCGTCCGGAGAGGTCACGAATGTTGTCGTGTTCGCAAATTCTCCGTTTTGCGGTGCCGAAGCGACCAAAAGCTTCCCTGATTTCCGGTAGCCAATCACGCCGTCTCCCACATGGAACAGCAGATAGGCGTCGCCGCGTACCGCCACAGCCAACAGGGTACAGGCGAGTTGGCCGCACTCCGCGTTGAGTTCCCTTGCACGCTCGCGAATCCGGTCACGGACGCCGGAGAGCAGAAAATGCCGTACTTCGGCTGAACTCTGTGCACTGAAAAGCGCGTCAAAGTTCTCGCACAGCAGCTCGCACACCGCTTGCACCGCACATTCCGCCCCCTCATGCGACAGGGCTGCCGACCCAGCACCGTCCGCTAATGCGATGGCTGTTACCCCATTTCGCTCCATCGACAGGACGCGATCCTGGCAGGGCATTCCCTGTCTTTGATGTCCGCGACCTGTTACGCGGTCAGTCTGTGTTTGCCACATTCTCTTTCCTCCTCTCAGAGTTCCATGCTGCCGGAGAAGCTCATGCTCCCCAGCTTACGGCGCAGTCTTCGGCAGGTCGGACAGCGGCGGGGCAGGAACATCCCCTTCTCCCTGTAGTAGTCCCTCTCGCTCTCCATGATGTCGAAGGCGTTGCCGCACTCGGCGCAGGTGCGGCGTTCCCACACGGTTCTCGCCGCAGGATCCGTGACCTTCCAGCGTGTGGGGAAGATCTCGGCCGATTCCGGATCCTGAAGCTTGCCCTCCTGCAGCAAGCGGAGGTAATACCGGAAGGCCGTAAGCCACTGCTGGGTCGTGCGCCTTGTCTGTTCTGTGCTGTACGCGCCGCCGTTCTGGAAGGTACCGTAGAAGTACTCCTTGAGGTAGCGCGGCAGATGGCTCCACAGGAAACGCCATGCCCCCTCGGGCGTTTTGTCGCTGTGGTTGTCTCCGCAGGGGTAGGGGAAGTCCATCGCGAGGATCGCTTCGCTCAGGTCGCCGCCGCCCTCTTGGGCATAGGGGGATTTGCCGGGCAGCATGAGCATGAACAGGAGCGTTGCGACAGCAAACGCCTCATTTCCCTCTGTACGCAGGAAGTCCGCGAAGTTCCGCTTCTGGATCTCGGGAGCCGTGAAGCGGACCGTGCCGACGGGGCAGGGATAGCCTCCGATCTGGTAGCTGTCGCAGTCCACGAACCACACCTCCGTTGGGGACACCACAAGGATGTTCAGCGGGTTGATGTCGCCGAGGATGATCCCGCGCCCGTGCAGAGCGCAGATCTTCTCGAGGATCGTGATGCACAGCTGCACCATGTCAGCCTTCTTCCAGTTGGGGAAGTGCGCCTCCAGCGCAGGCCGCGTGAACAGCGCGCGCTGAAGCTCCGTGCCGCGGGCGCGCTCCATGCGGTAGCCCACGAAGTTTCCCTCCGCGTCGCGCAGCAGCTCCTTCGGCCAGCACACGCCCTCACAGCACACTGGCTCCGCCGTCATGCGCTCGAGCTTTTCCCTGCGTCCCACCGTCAGCTTGCCGCGGTGGTAGATCTTGGCGACCGTCCCGTCGCTAAGATCGTAGATGCTGCCCTCTCCGCCGGTGGCGAGCTTCTCGCCAAGGCAGAGCGCCGTGCTGCCGAACACGGCCTCGCCACTTGCGGGAACGTGCGACACCGGAATCTGCGTTTGGTCCTCTGGGATCAGCGCCGCCACGGAGCGCGACTCCCAGCCGCTGCGGGAGCTGCTGCCCGCGAAGCGCTGCTCCTGCGTGAGGTAGCGCGACAGGTAGCCGTAGCGGTTGATGCGCCCCACGGTCAGGCGCTTGCCCTGCACCGACTGCAGGCGGTTGAGACCCAGCAGGTCGTTGGAGAGTCCATCGTCCTGCGTGATGACCAGCAGTTCCGTGCTGGTCATGAACCTCGTTGCCACCTCCAGCAGCTGCCTGTCGGCGAAGCTCGCCTCCGCTTCGCCGCAGATGACCGCCGTTCCCTCCGCCTTCCGCTCTGCGAGGATCTTCACCGCTGCCGTGATGCGTTCCCTCAGCTCCGGCTTTTTTGTCAGCAGACTGCGAAGCTCCGCCAGCACACTCGACGGAACGAACAGCCGCTTGCCGTTCACACGCAGCAGCGGCGTCAGATGCTCCATCAGCGTCGGGAACTGCTCGTTGAGCAGGGAACAGGTGTCGATCAGGAAGGTGTAGCGCGCCGCCAGCCGCTCCAGATTCTCCTGCGCCTTGCGCCTGCTGTCCTCCTGACGACCCTCGAGAAAGCTCAGCAGAGCCTCTGTGTCCGCACCGGTCAGCAGTCCGCCTTCCGTCTGCACGCCGCTCTCGCTGAGCAGCGCCATCATGCCCTTTTCGTCGAGTCCCATGGCTCGCGCGGCCTGACCGGCCGTGATCGTTGCAGTATTCATCATGATTTTATTTTCCTTTCATCTTTGTTCTCTGATAAGTTATCGGATCGTTTTCAAAGCTTTTCAGGGCTGGTTGAAAATTTGTTTCAGCGTCCGTGTTCATTCTGCCTTCCCTCACTATCTTATCATCTGCTGTTCTGCACTTTTCAGGGCCAATCAACAATTTCCCGCTAACCTCTGTTTTTCACGGGCGTTTTTGTCCCTCAAAAATAGGCGGTTAGCGGAGCCGACAATCAAATTACACTCTTGTTTTCTGTATAACAGGCACAAAACGCCTTGCATTTTTTGCTGTCCTTGTGTTATACTGAGCCTGCGGGTTGTATGGAACCGACAAATGTGCTGATACGGGTTTGTATCCTTTTGCTGATGCAACCCGCACCCCTCGCGGGGACGGCAACCTGCGAATGAAACTATGGTTTGCCAGGAAATAGTTGATGCAACCCGCACCCCTCGCGGGGACGGCAACCTGCTTGAATTGGTATGCGCGATGGACTTCGGCAGATGCAACCCGCACCCCTCGCGGGGACGGCAACTTATAAAGCGGGCAACCATAACAGGTGAATCCTTCGGAGATGCAACCCGCACCCCTCGCGGGGACGGCAACAAAGCTTGATAACCAACATTTAAGCTGGCTTCAAGATGCAACCCGCACCCCTCGCGGGGACGGCAACGTTCGTCCCGTTTGGATAGCAGACCACGGAATCATTTCAAGATGCAATCTACGCCCCCCCTACGGGGACGGCAACTTCCGTGCCCTTTGGTAGATATTGGGGTATTGCTGTGGATGCAGCCCGCGCTCCCCACGGGGACGGCAACAGCGTGATGAAGTTATTCTTCTTACGGACAACGCCGATACAGCCCGCGCCCCTCGCGGGGACGGCAACTACCATTATCAGTTCTCTCGAATTTGATACTAGAAGATGCAACCCGCACCCCTCGCGGGGACGGCAACATTCATTTAAGGCAGAAACTGAAACTTGTCTACACCGGGATGCAACCCGCACCCCTTACGGGGACGGCAACCTTCGCATTCTCGACCTCCACCTTGTTGCAGGTCGATGCAACCCGCGCCCCTTACGGGGACGGCAACAGCTTCTTCGCACAGTTGAACATATCTGCGGGAGAAACGCTCGATGCAACCCGCACCCCTCGCGGGGACGGCAACTCTTTGACAAGTTGGCAGAGGGTGAGCCAGTTGTTTTTCGCTGCAACCCGCACCCCTCGCGGGGACAGCAACTTGAAATCGCCGGTGAAACCGTTCGCGCGAACCTGGATGCAGCCCGCGCCCCTCACGGGGACAGCAACTAATTTTATACAGAGCTTTCTGCACCTCCCCCGAGATGCAGCCCGCACCCCTCGCGGGGACGGCAACTAATAGACACGAACGCCTGCTTGCTTCAGGTACAGCGATGCAGCCCGCACCCCTCGCGGGGACGGCAACAGAAAACCGCCGTGAGCGCGATGGTCACGATGCTCTTGGATGCAACCCGCCCCCCTCGCGGGGACAGCAACTGAATGGTGTTCTTGTAGAACTTCTTGTAGTTCAGATGCAGCCTGCACCCTTACGAAGACTATGGAAAAAGAGACAGGAAGCCATGGCTTCCTGTCTCTTTTTCCCTTCTTGGCTCAGTCCCACAGCAGGTCCCACAGCGACTTAATGCCGCTGCCCACAGCCACCGCGGCCCCCACCGCTATGGCACCGGGAACCCACAGAGGAGCTGCTGTTCCGGCGAGTACTGCGGCCGCAGCGGCAGCTGTCGCACTCGCCGCAGCCGTTCCTCCTGCCGCAGCCAATCCACCGCCCGCCGTTTCCTTTGCCACATTGGCAGCGAACTCACCGCCGTCAATCTCTCCCTTTGCCAGCTTCACGCCGGAGGACACCGCTTCGATCCCTCCGGAAATCACCGCCCCCGCGCCGCCGGATGTCAGAGCAGCCTTTCCCAGCGAGGCCATCTTCAGTCCATCGCCGAGCGTCTGCGCCGCGATGCGTCCCGTGTCCGTGCTGGAGATCCCGGTGGAGGTCATCTTCTGCGTAACGGCCGTTCCCCGCTTCGCCATGCTATGGACGGCCTTCTCGTAGGCCATGACCGTCTCCTCGGTCCCCATCAGCTTGGTTCCGGCGTACTTGCCATGCGCGGCCTGCCTTGCCACGCGGTCCGCCGTATGCACCGCGTCCTTCAGCTGCGCCCGACCGACCACCGCGCCGCCCTGCTTGAGCAGCACATCGTCCCGCACCGCCGTGACGGACTTACTGAGGGTTCCTCTCGCACCGTTTGCCAGATTGCCCGGTTTCATGGTGAGAGCGTCCCTGTAGAGGATCTCGTGCACAACGCCCTTGAGCTGCGGATTTTTTCCGCCGGAGCGAAGCACGGCCTCCACTCCCACCTTTGCCTCGTAGGCGCTTCGGCTTGCCGCCATAGCGGCGCCTGTCTCATTCTTTAAGTTCATGTTCCATTCCTCCTGCTGTTTCTGAATGTTTGGTTCTAAAAGGAAATCGTCATCGAATGATCTCATTTCAGGGCAGCGAAATAGAACTTTTTCAAAAGAAACGCACCGCACGAATTTTCGTGTGATGCGTTTTCACTATTGCAGGTCGGCTCACAGCCGCCGGGTGCGCACATCCATGCGCAGCAGCTGCTCCCAGCCGGCGTGGACGTAGGCGAACTCCTGCTCGCGCCGCCCATCCGGCAGTGTGCGAATGCAGCCCGTGGCCCTTCTCTCGCTCACCGCGCGCAGCACCGGCTTGTTGCCCGCCAGCGTGAGCAGCTTTGCCAGCAGCTCGGGCGGCAGCACCGCCGCCACGGCATCCGCCTGCTCCAGCAGGGGCAGCAGCTGGGCGATGTCTGTGACGGTCTCCTTCCAGGGCAGAAGCTCCGCGCCGCCCATGACGCGGTCCAAGTCCGCACGCTGCTCCGCTGTCATCTCGTGGCGGGACACCCAAAGCACCTTCTTCATGCCTTTCACCTCCTGTTGCCCCGGGTCCTCTTCCTCAACTACATATCGTCCTCTGGCCGGATGATTTCAGAGCAAAGGGGAGCGCATTTCTGCGCTCCCCACTTTAGGTATGTGTGATGTGTACAACGCCGCCCATACCAAGCGTTGTCTTGATGCCGATGCCGGCAAAGTCCGCAAAAAGAAGCAGTGCGTCCGCAAGTTCTCTGTGAAAACCATTCAGCCGGTTTTCCAATGTCAATTCGCCCACAAAGCCGGGAATTGAATTCCCCTTCAGATAATAAGTGCGGTTGCGAAGCTGAAAATCGCGCGGCCGCAGTCCCGCAGCCAACGCTTCCATTCCCTGTCCATCCTCATCTTCAATCGGACATTCGGAAATGCAGCCGTTCCACTTTTTCATCAGGCTTTGCACAATTAGACGCGTCGTGGGCAGAGGAAGATACTGCCCCACGCTTTTGAAACAGGTTGGTGTGCAAAAGCGCAGTCGATGCAGCTGGGAGTTCCCCTGCGCAGCAAGGGCAAATAGCTCGTCCGCACTGCAGAGCATATGACTGCTTCTTTTCTCTGTCAGCAGTACCACACGATCCTTTTCCAGCAAAACGCGGTCAAGTCTGTCAATAACTGGCGCGAGTACTGCCTCGCTCTCCTCGCCCAGCAAATTGATCGTCCATTGCAGGCCTTGCGGCGTATGGCGCAGAAACTGACTCACCGGCGTCACCGCGCTTTGATGAACCGATACCGCAAAGTCCTGCGACGTCTCTGCAAGTAAAGCGGCATAAAGCCGATAGGCCCATTCCGGACGCGGCGAACACGGTTTCTCCGGTTGGAGCGTCAATTTGTATTGTGTCAGCATAGGCGCTCCTTTAAGAATTGATAATAGCTGGCGCGCTGGTTTGAAATTGCCCCGTCTGAACGGATCTCAATATGCTCAACAACTCGCATATACTGCCTGTACACATCATTCGGCAGAGGCTGTTCCGGTCGCTCCATCGCCCTGCCCTCAACCATCTCGCCATGCAGCTTCAGGTCTGAGGCCAATATTTCCTCAAGTGAGCGGCAAATGTCCCGCATGAAGAAGTCCAAAAAAGGGATGCACATTGCTTCAAAAATATCGCGCTGCCGCTTATGGAGGTATTCCATCTCCATGGTGTGAACCGACAGCACCATGCTGTCCGTAAAAAACATACGGAAATACTTGATCTTAACCGGATTGTTGGCCTGTCCGCTGAGGCGTTGTGGCAGCAGGATCAATGTGATCAGCTCACAGAGACTTTCATCCACATTTAGCCGCTGCGTGGCTTCCCTACCGCTCCTATCATCTGCGACCATATCCGAAAGAGTACCGCCGTCTTCACCATCCGAGGTGACTATCGGCGCATCGAGGGAATCCGGGCGGACCCATATCGGTTTCTTTTTCCCGTCGCTCTCACCGGGCATCCCATCACAGGACCCTTCCCAATCTTTTTCCGCTTCCTTCATTTCCCGATGCATTCCGGCATCCTGCCGCTGTGCATCCATGCGGCGCATTTTCATGCGCGTCTGAACAAAGCCGCGAAAGCTCCCTGTCGAAGGGTCATATCGGTCAAGCTCCTGCCAGACAAGCGCAAAGTCTTCCAACGCCTTCGCATTTTTTTCATCATCTCGACCGGAGCAGAACAGGTCCATCAGCACTTCAGTCATTTCAAAATTCAGACTTGTTCGTACAGCCTCGTCATCAGGCCCTATGCCACGCCACTGAACAACCAGTTTTTCCAAACGCTCCCACAGCCGATCTGTTCTATCAATCATGTTCCATCTCCTCTCACAGTGAAAGGATCGTATTGATAGCCGCCTTTGGGTCAGTCGCCCCGCGTTCCGCCAGGACACGCACGACCTCGCCGAGTTGGAGCAGCGCCGTCTCATCATAGGCCTGCGCCGTCCACGACTCCGGATTTCTCCCCTTGCTGCGGTCGATCTGTCCATATACAACGCAGGAGATCGATGCGTTTTTCTTAATTCGATAAGCGTACTGTACCGCCAGAAGAACCGCCTGCGAAAGAGGCTTTGTCCCATAGGTGATACAGGCAAAGAGCTCGTCATCATCCTCTACACAGTCGATCAACTTTTGGAATACGGCAACATGAGACACCACGCGCTCATCACTCGGAGCGGCTATTACATCAATTGTAGGGCAGGGACAGTTCTTTGCCTTGCATAACTCCTCCAATTCGTTCTGAAGCGCCGCACAGTTTCTCCGACCATCCTCGCTATCCGCCACAATCGCAAGAAGGCGAAAAGTCTCTCCCTGCTCCACATAGCCATTTACTGCCGTTAGAATGGGAAAGCTGGTAGTTCGATCCATTTGAAGCCTTCTGTTGCCAACCGCCTGATAGTGGTACTGGCGCAGCTGCCCTTGTACTTGAAGTGGGATCACAGTGATAAACTTCTTCAATGCGCTCTCTCCTTTTTGGGAATTGGTCTGAGATTTTCGACTCCCTGTAAAATAGCTTGATACAGAGTCTCGGCAGACATATCCTCTAACGCCGCATAGCCATATTCGGTAAGGTAGTCTACTAGTTCCTGCTGATCCTGTGTAGCGGAGTCATTCGCATGATTCATCATATTGCGTGCCGTTTTAATATAGAGGTAATCCCTGCAAATCTGCTGCATCTGTGATACAGGGCAGCGCAGTCTATAACCGGAAGAAATCAACATATTCTCCATATTTTCAATCGTATCAACATAGACCATCGGCGAATTATCGTTAAGTTCTCTAAGAGGATGTCTCTTCGGCCCCGGCTTTTTCGACAGTGTCATAAAGTCACGCATAAACTGCACTGCCGCGGCATCCTCATATTCCTTAACTTCCGGAGTTCTTGCAAACGGTGTCACTTCAATAAAGTGTCCGCATTCAATAACAAAGGCTGGGATTCTCTCGGTATAAACGGTCACGGCCTGCTGCAGCATATCGCTTTGGATACACCACTTGATCAGTCCCGGCGTTGTCAGCTTCTTGCCAAACTTCTTTCGGAAGGCCGGCAAGAGCTGCCGCATCATCATATCTCCACAAGTCTCCGCATCGGTCAGCGCTGCATCAAAGGTCTGCATACACGCATCGATCCGCTTAGCCTTGCAAAGTGTGATGGTCTCATAAAGGTTTTCCATTGCAGAAAGCAGCCTTTCGATCTTCGGTTCTTCTGTCCGCCTATAGTAGGCACGGAGCGTTTTTACGCTTCCAAAAGATGTTAACTCCTGCATGCCACCAACCAGATCAAAGAAGCCAATCAGGTGCGAAAGATCCTCTATCTCTGTCTTTGGATAATTGCTGTATACCGCCCCGATCGTCTTAACTCCCGTATAGGACAAAATACGGCTGAGCAGCAGGAGGTCCATCACCGCATTTCGGAACCCGCCGGTCGTTTCAAGCAGAACCTCGTCCTCAGCCTGCACCTTTTCCATGATCCCTGTCAGCGGCCCGTCCGTAAAGTCGTCTCCCTCCTCATAGGGGATCTCCGTTAGGGCAACATCCTGCGCAGTCCGGGCAATCATGTCCTGAAACGGCAGCCAAGCCGTTTCCTTGGCCTTAGACGTCACAATACAAAGGATCTCCTCCACATTGCCGTATTGACGCAGCAAATATTTCACAGGTGCCTCATTGGTCTGTGTTCCGGCAATATCTTTGCCAACGGGACAGCGATAGCTTTTCTCCTGCGCGTTTCCCTTATATTCGCTGAGGAACAAAATGATTTTTCGCGCCATCTCCATTCTCCTTCCGAGAGTGGAGATCCCCCTAGAATCCCCACTCTCTTTTCTGACATGCTGTGCTATTTTTTATACTTGGAGCCAAACTTTGCAAGCAGTGCCGCTCTCATTTCATCCTCGCTCATCGGCTTCGCTTCGGCCGCCCTTGTTTCCTCATCTTCCCGAATGGCCTGGACGGTAGGCAGAGGACTGCGTATGTTCCTGTACTCGTCTAGTGTCATATAGCTCGTGTCCTCAGCCGTTCGAATCTCTTTCTTCATGAAGAAGAAGTCCTTAAGCTCTTTACGCTTATGAAGTGGAGACGGTTTCTTCGAACTCTTCCCTCCGGCTGCAGCGTCGTAGATCTCAATATACTTGTTGACCGCCTCGCTGTCATGCACTTGAGCCGTTGCAGAAAAGCTTCCGCTGAGATACAACTCTGTCGGTGAGAATTCCTTAAGCTCCCTGATCGTCAATTTCATACGACCGAGGCCGCATGGTTTCCCCATGCCGATTGTCTGGTAGCATCCGTCTTCCAACCGCAGCGACCATAGCAGTAGGCCTAGTTCCTCATCTGTCAAATTCTTGTAGCGCACAACCCCACTGAACTTTGTCCCTTTTGGCAGTGGTCGAAGCTTCGATGCCACGGTATCCTTTCCTTCAGTGAGCTGGAGTTCCTTCAGCCAGTACTGCTTATAGCCTCTAATTCTGAAATCCTCATCGTTATAGTTCTTGCCATCAGCCAAGTATCCTGGATAATAGCTCGGTTTTGGGCCACCTAATACGGTCCGAAGTTCCGGCATCTCTTGCGGATTTCCCTCTGCCCCAAAATCGCTGAACGACACTCTCGACCGATATGCGCGGCCATCATCCTCCGCAAATCCAAGGATCGCATGCGGATAGTCTATGGGCATCTCGCTCAAGCTCTGAAGTTCTCTGTGGCGCTGCGGCAAGCCGTCTGAGATCGGGTGAACATACCCGATTCGTAGGAACAGTGACATTCCCCAATAAGTGTGCCCCTCGTGGCGAAGATAAAAAACCGGTTTCTGTTCTCCGTCCTCCGGAAGCGCCCAAAAGTCAGGGTCATAGCCTCCTCCACGCAAAGAATTTCTTCGATTCTCCCAGTCCTCCGTATAGGAAATAATGTCCTCGCGAGAGATGTCCAACGGAATTGCATCTGCATCAGCCTCTGGAAACAGATAGAGGTGGTTCTCTTTTCTACCCACAGGATTTCCAGTATACAAAAGGAATCCTTTCATCATTTGACCGACAGAAGTCCCTTCGACATGGCGGGATATGTGCTTCACGCGCTCTCCCTCCATCTGATACAGGACTTTGACAACACACGCATTATCTGCGCTCTCGTGCTTCGTCTGAAGCAGCACAACATCCGGATGATTCCGGGATACGCGGATATACGGTATTTTCGTAGGATAGATCTTATAGCTTTGGCCTTCTCTGCGCAGATAACCCGCGCAGACATTTTGAGGGATCGTGTATGTGCTTCCCGATGCCGTACGCTTGGTCTGAACATCCAATGCACTACGATAGTACTCTTTTAATGCGTTGCCAACGCTTTCTCTCGCTGACGCGATTTCTCTAAAGTAGATTTGAACATCTTCCAAGTCCTCTCCAGTGCGCATCAGGCCAAATCCGAGGATCTGCATATTCTCACGAACCATTCCGCGGATCGTCGACCCCGGTATCATGTACTTTCCATTGTTCCCGCGGAAAAAATGCGGCTCATTCTTGTCTCCATCACTTACAAACACAGGCGTATCTGCCACCATGGAAACATGAATCTCACCCGTTTTCAACGCCGGATCCATCCGATCATGCGGCGGAAGCTCTTCAATGCTGTTATAAGGAAGCAATACCTTCTCCGAAAGAGGTATAAAGTTATAAGGTGCTCGGACTCTTTTATCTGCTGCCATATTTACCTCCCAGTCCAGCCGCATAGTCTGGTCGTCATTACATAAGTCTGCCCATCTTCATCTGACGCTAAATGCCGATACACTTTGAGTTCAGAGCCAAACTCGGGATTCTCTATGCGGAAGCTCTCCTCGGTGCCGATGTCTCCGCACTCCCCGCAAAGCTTAGCGCCACATAATTTTCCGTCTTTACGGAAGAGGCGAACCTCCGTTTCAGCGTTAAAGAATCTCGCCTCAATCACTTCCGTCAAATCGACAGCCGTCGGAGTGTTTCCCATCGTCACCTGGCTGTAGGATCGGATCATCGCATATGGAAGCTGCAGTCCCTGTGCGAGAGCCTGGTCCGCCTGTAGTTCGATCTGTCTCATACCATGCACTCCTTCCACGCCTTCTGCCACTTATCGAACAGACCATCAGTATCCCTCATGCTCATTGTATGGTTCTGGTCAAAGCCGATCTCTGCCTTCCTTCCGTCCAGCGTCTGGATCAGAATCCGCTTGACCGCTATGTAACCGCGACCAATCGCACCATCGCTTCCGAGATTGCAAAGGCCGAGGCCGAGATCGCGCAGGGCATACACAAGCAGCGCACACAATGCATCCTGCTCCTCCTTGACGGAGATGGTCATTTGCACTGCTCCGCTCAGAGGTTCCTCGGCAAACAGTCCACCTCTTATCACACCACCGGTAAAACGATTGATGCGAATTCTTCGGATCCTCTGTTTTTTGACATCATTCATACGGACATCATCAACGCATATTACGCCCGCTCGCCCATTATCGCCGTCCTGCGCTCCACGGCCAAACAAATCATTTACCAACGATTCCCGCACGCCTGCGCTCTGAACGATACGCATACACTGGGCGCGAAGCGCACCTTTTATAGAGGAACCAGGCAAAATAGGGTGACCATTCTCCTCAATGTTTACGGTATAGCTTTGGTCGCCCTCATATACTGGAGCGGATGCCCTAATCAAAACAGAGTCCGCAATCCCTTCCAACACAAAGGTGACCCGTCGGTCCGTTACATTCTCCGGCAGCTTGATCTCATCGCCGTCATCGCGATCCTCGATCCATGCTGCGCGATCCGCTTTATTCATGAGATCGTAGCTGCGCTTACGGACGCAAAGTGTCAGCCGTCCAAAGCCGTTGCTTTTCTGTGCGCCAAGTCGAATCTCGCCGCTGTTGACTGCTCCAAGCATCCGCTCGACAGTCATGATCTCTTCGTCATCCCGCCCGTTTCCAAGCCAGGTCAACTCGAAATCGAGCTGTGAGCCTGAGACGATGTGTGCAACATCAAACTTACCTTTGTCGGCTGCCGTTCCATTCTTTTCATCGATTCTCAACCGTGGACGGATCGCCTGTTCCGCGTCAGCCCGCAGCACAGCATCCGATACGATCAGGCGGCCCTCATGCTCCTGACTGCCAAATAACGCTTTGGCAGTCTTTTGTTCACCGTTATTTTCGAGCCAGTTGCGTAGAGCGCCGGCCAAGGAGCTTCCCTGCAGGAAGGCATTGCCGAAGCTGTCACGCAAAACGCTTTCTGTGTTGCCGGCCGCTCCGCCGGTACGAAGCGGCGTTTCGCATACCGCATTCACTTTATATCGGATCGCTGTGGTAAAAACCGCCCTCATATCACTCGCCCTCCTTCCGGCTGAAATCAAACAGTAGGCACAGCAGCCGCAGCCGCTCCGTCATATTGTCGTTGCAGGAAACTCCGATCAAGTTCTCCATAGGAGTTGTTGTTACCCGCTTCACCAGCTCATAAATCTTGCTGAATTTGCTCGCGTGCTTCGCTCCACGATCGTTCAGATTTCTGTTGAAGAATCTCTCCAACTCATCCAGCTTCCCGTTGCAGGCGATTGCGCGCTCGCACAACGCCTGGAGCGTCCCCAGTTGGCTTGGCGAAAGTCCACTCTCTCTGACCTCGTCTGCTCGCGCCATTACCCAGCAATAGCGTGCACGACGTACAGCAGCCGCACTGTTTGCCTGCTTTGTATCACGTGTTCCCTCCACAGCAGCTTTATGACGAATACCCTCAAAAAGCTCATTTTTCAAGAATAGGACCTGTCCAAAGCCCTCTGCCCTGCGGATGCCAAGACCCTCTCTTTCTATTTTTTGCAGTCTCTCAAGATCCGGCGCACGATCACAACACAGCTTAAAAATGCTCCCGCGGTCGTACATACGGACTGCCGCATTTCTGCCTTTCCATATGCGGTTATAGGAACCGTACTCTGACATGGAGGTGCTGCATACAGAAACCACAACGCTGCCAACGCCCATTTTCTCTGCCAAATCTCTCTGCGACAGTCCACACGGGTCTCCAATCTCATTCAGCATGGTAAACGGAGACACCGCAAGAAGGTAAAGCTCCTGTGTGACCTCGTTCTGCTTTCGGAATCCGTATTCACGCCGCCATGCAGGCTCTTCCACGACCTCACAGCAGACAACAGAGCATTTTCCAAAGCCTTCATACCGATCTGCGCCAAGCCACACCGTCTTGGGCAATGCAGCCGCGATCATTTCGGCCATTTTCGGGTCGTCCAGTTCGATATATCCCTCAAATGTCTGCCCTTTGTCGATATATCGCGTTTGGAACATTGTCTTATCTACATCACTTTTTCCACGCAGGATACGCGTAGCACCGCCAGTCGATGCGCTCCAGTAGCTGAGAGTATCGCCCTCAAGCGCGCAAAAGCTTCCAATTTTTGCGCGCTTCAGTCCCGGAGTAAAGGAGCCGTTCTGCATTACGGTTTCAAATATGCTCTCATCCTTGTTCTCGTAAAAGCCCTTGATGGATGGGAGCCCCGCCCTTTCGTCCGCCACAGGAACCGCGGCCAAAAAACGTATATTATCAGAGAGTAGCTCCGTTCTATGTATGGCAAACCAATCCTGCTTGTCCTTTGCCAAATTTCCGACGATTAGTCCCCGAATTGCCGATCCAGGGATGTAACCTCTTGTCTCATAGCTGTTATCCTTGCTGCGGGCAAGGTCCGTGATCAGAACAGGGGAGTCTGTATGGAGTCGATAGCGAATACAGGCTGCAGCAGTCAAACTCTGTGTCGCTGCGCTTTGCTCAACGCAGCTCTCAACCGTAAACTGTACCCGTCCAAAGCCTCTGCTTCGCATCGTGCCGACCCATTTGATTGAAGTCAGGGCGCTTTTCACCAGGATCTCATCTTCGCAGGCACAGTGTACTTCCCCAACAAAGGTCATTCCCTTGCGAACGCAGGACGCCATGCGGAGCGTTCCGCTCTCCACTGTTCCGGCATCCGTCAGGGAGGTAAAGGCTCTTGTCTCATAGCACTCCTCCGGTGACGCGGGAGGTGACTGCACTTGGAATTCTGAGAGCTGAATGCGTCGATCATCTGTAAGACCGTCCCATCCGGAAACGCCCATCAGTTCATCGACATCCGTTTCACTTCCGCTCGTCCATACGACCCAGTTTTCAAGGCTTTCCCGTAAGAGGCCCTTGAGTGTACTGCCTTTCAAATATGGGTAACCCTTCGAATCTTCGCATACTGCGATATCTTCTCCACCGGGGACGCTGAAACCAGCACCGAAAATCGTATCGGAGAGCAGACGCACCCGCACGTAAAGCGTGATCCTCTGGCTCATTCCACCACCTCCAAAAAGTCACAATGGTCGATCATTTCGATTGCGTCAAAAAACAGGCATCTCCTCATACCATCGAAATCGGCAAAGGCTTTTTTATATAGCTTCCCGCCGTTGTTAAACATTTCACGGTATATGTCTGCCCTTTCCCTATCCGTCCGATGCATCGCCGTAAAGCCGTGATACAACAGATCCTGTACCTTTTTGTCCTGAAGGAAGAACTCACTTTCCACCTCTCCCTGTTTGAGCGCCTCGCGCAGATCCTTGATCTTGCTGCGTGCAATGTTTCCGTACTCGTTCTTCATCGCGCTGCACATCGCGCGGAAGAAATCGTAGCTTCTCTGCCCAGCCGGAGAAGCATTGACACCGTCAGGGACAATGACGGTCACAGGTCTCAGTTCCAACCGACAGCCGTCTTCCGTCTCATAGTCCTTGCGGATTTCGGAAAGGTTCTCCTTTAGCTGCCCAAACTCGATGTGCCAGTCCATGGCGGACACACGACCATCCTTATCGATGGAAGATCCATATCGCTTTGCGCTGCTGCAAAGCTCCTCCGCCAAATTGTATGCCTGATGGAACGGGTATTTCTGATGTACTAGAGCAACGCCCGCGCAGGCCGCATAAGATCCCTTATCCTCCTGATTCGTCAATGCTGTCAGATGTTCGAGGAAGATCCTTGCACCCTCTAGGCCAATCTTTCCATCCGCAACAAAGCATACATCATCGCCCGCCAAAATGATCGGTCGAATCGGAAGCATAGGCGGAGTCAACACATAGTCGGATGTAAGTAATGTCTGCACCGTCTGTCTGAAAGCCATCTCAAAATCCGCTTGGATACCGTCGCTGAAGCGGCGAAGGCTCTTTCTACAGGATTCCCAATCCGTGCCACAGTTCTTATAAAGGCTGCTCACTCTGTTCCCCATCGCGTTTCCGTCAATGTGAACTACGGCAATGAAATTATCCCCCGACAGATCCGCGAGCTGCTTGGGATACTCCCATCCCTCCGGCGGCGCGAGAAGATTCTCTGGGATCTTCTCCCTATCCGTCTTTTCCGCACACTGCGGTCGGTAGTTTTGGAGGCTGTCCAATGCCTCAATGCCAAAGCTCATCTGGCGGAAAGATGACTGTCGGAATGCCTTTTTCCGTTCCAGCGCCGCAGACAGCGCATTTAGATTCTCACCAGGCGTTTTGCTCTCGTCGTAAGGTAGTGTTTTGGCGAAAATCTCCATTCCCTCAAAGCGGCGCAAGGCATCCTCGGTCACAGCACGAGTGAAGGCAACTGCCTGATCGGCGCTGTCAAATTGGAGTACCGTGTGCCCGCCGCCGGCATAGACCATGTTCCTTTGCTCATCGTACAGGTTTTTCGCACTTTCACGGAAAAACTCACTTCCCGTTACATAAGCAATCTCGTTCGAGCGATCCGCATTCTCTCTCAGTTTCTTGCTGGAGAAAATATAGTCTTGCTTACGCGAGACCTCTAATATCGTCAATACTCTGTCCAAATGCGTCATCCTCTCTTTCTGTTTTGTTGAACAGCCAGCGTTGAAAGTCGTCTACCCAAATTGTAGCACACTGTCTATATTTTTTCAATAGAAACCGCATCCGTTTGTTGAACTTGCACCATCACTCTACGAGCATTTTGCAGTTTTGCAAGCGCTATACGCTTACTACCCCGCGAATCCCATCGGCATCCTTTGGTCTTCTTTTTCCCGGTGTATTGCCGCCGTGAAATCCTCCTCGCACAAAAGCCGAATGTCGGCATTTGATATTTCGCCGTCTCTTTCGTTCAGAAGTCTGGATGCCTGCGCCATTGCTGCTCTTTCGACGATGGTGCGTACATACCTTCCGTTTCCGAAGTCTATGTTCTTCATAGTCTGAATTTCCGATTGCGTTTTACTCTTCTTCAGCAAGTTCGTCGCCTGAGCGACAAATTCAGTCAGTGCAATCTCCTCCGCCTTGGCGTTTTTTCCCGTAATGTCGCTCTTTTTTGCCACCGTGCAATGGCAACTTCCAATCTGCCCCTCCAATCAACGCCAGCCAAGATGCCGATGCTGCGCTTTCCTTGCTTTTCAGGGAAACACAGGCTTTCAAAATGATTACCTGCCAAAAGCGTCTGACGGTAATCTATCTGCTGTTTGATTTCCTTTGCCGCCGTCCGCAGCAACTTCACACGATAGAACCGCATAATGCTCCTCCTGCTATATCACATATGTCTCTCGATCCCACTGCACGCGCTCCCTGCCAAGGGTTTCGATCCGGCGTTGAAATCGGTTACCAAGCAAATAAAAGCGAATACTATCTCGATCCGGTTGGATAAGCCCTCCCAGTTTTTCTTTCAGGCTCCTATACTGGCTCGCATCCAGTTCGCATTCATAAACAGAGTCCTGCACTGAAATACCCCAATCCCTGCATAGCCTTGCAACCTTTCTGAGTCGTTTCTGCCCGCCTGCTTCTGCGGTCGAAATGTCATATACGATCACAACCAACATGGCATCCTCACTCCCATCGAATCAAATCATACATTGACTCATCGCCTCGGAGGTAGCGCGCCAGTCGTGCAGCCTGCAGGTATGGCAGAAGGCCGCGTGCCACTCGCTGCCCCAGTTCAGGGACCATAACTTCCTGCCTCCACATACGGTTCCACTCACGCAAAAAGCATTTGCGCCCTCTGGCATCGAGAAAAACGCCGTCCTCCCGTCCGGTTTCGAACATCTCGGACGATACCATGCGCAAATTGATCATTCGTAAAGCATGGCGATCTGCCACCTGTGCGCGAAGCTCCTCCATGAGATCCAATGCCAATGCAGGCTTCCCAGGACGCTCACTGTGCAGAAATCCTACCTGCGGATCAAGTCCCACACTTTCGACCGCCTGCACGCAGATCTCTGCAAGCAGCGTGTAACCAAAAGACAGCATAGCGTTGCAACGATCCCGTGGCGGTCGACGGTTCCGCCCTTCGAAGCGAAACGCCTTGTCCTCCGTAAGGATCATGCGTCCAAAGGCATCGAAGTAAAGTCTCGCTGCCTGCCCCTCCAGTCCTCTCAGCCCTTCATTCGTCACAGCCATCGGTAACTGCTCCGCGATTGTCCTTATCGCCTCCTCCGTTGCTCTGAGCAGCTCCGATGGGTGATTGCGGCGGAACCTACCCAAAACAGTCGCTTGTCCCTCCAGTTTCCCGTGAAGCATTCTCTTTGCCAAATAAAGCCGATTTTCGCATGGAAGGGTATATTGTTTTTTTCGCAATAGCACATTCCCTGTCGTCGGGCCATTTAGACGAAAGCAAAACCTGCCAGACTGCGACAGGGCCGAAAAGCCGACATCATGTTTCACACAGGCATCTATGACCGCTGGTGATATGGACGCCCCGGAAAAGCACACGATCCGATCCAATAAATGAAGCGGAATGTGGTCCTCCCGCCCATTGGCGTGTACAGCGACCAATGCCTCACCATCTCTCCGCAAAACAGTATCTGGCTCTGTAATATACAGGGTGTGCAGCAGCTTTTGCACCGATCTCGCCTCCTTTTCACGCATTGCCTCCATTTCTCCATCGGATATGTTTTACCACATTTCAGAGCCACTGAAATATTTTTTTGCAAACCGCCGAAAATACGAAATTTGTAGCCATTGGGAATATACAGTCCAATTGCCCAAATAACCAAGTTGGATGTCGAGGGGGTAATCCACCTCAATTAACCAACTTGGTTATTTTCAACCTATTTACTTGGCGGCCTCTGCTCGCGACCTCGCGTCAGTTTTGCTATCATTCCTCGTGCGCGGCGGCGATCAGGCACAGCTCGCGCGCCTCGAGGTAGGGAATGTAAAAAGACATTCCGGTCTCATAGGGATGGGAATGGACGATATCCTTGCAGCCGGGGCCGTATGAAATACGGCTGTAGCGGATCTGTACGAGCCTGCGCTCCGGCATAAGCCGTACCGAGAAAGAGAACTCATAATCCAGCTCAGGACCGGTCGGCAAGCGAAAGGTCAGCACGGCGCGGTCCGTGCCAAGCTGCGCCTTGATGCGGCGGGCGCTTGTGCTGCAAAACGCCCGCTGGTAGAGCTTCAGTTCCGCGAACGGCGGGTCGCTGTCGTGCGGGTAATAGCGGGCGGGATACCAGTTGATGAGGTTGACACACTCCAGTTTCCCCTGCGCGAGCGGGAGAAGCGCGGCGGCGTTGAGAGTGATGCGGTAAGTCTGGTTATTCATGGGAAAGGCTCCTTTGTCAAAATATGTTGTTGGTATTCGGTGTGCCGCACGCGGCATGGGATGCTGTGAACGATCACCCCCCTTACTGCGCGAGCAGATAGTTGTCGACCGTGACATCGAGCCGCCAATGGGACAGGTGGAAGACCGACACGGCCAGCACGCAGAGCCGGTCGTAGGTGACCGGCAGGCCAAGCTGCAGCGCGAGGGTGCGGGTCCTGCCGCGCAGGTAATACCGACCGGTATAAAGCCCCTCGTGCCAGTGCTTCCGCCGCAGCCCGTTGGTTTTACGCTTGATGTCGTCCTCGTCCCAGATGCACTTGATGTCGCGCAGAAGCTTTTCGCGGTAGCCGGGCTCATTGTCGCAGCGGTCCGTGTAATACTGAAGGACACGCTGGCCCTGCATGGCGCGGAGATGATGCAGGTCGATCTTGTTTCGCATCTCGGCTTCGCTAAAAACGAGCTCCTCGCTGCCGTCGAAGTAGGCACGGACAAAGTCCGCATCCGAGGGCAGGAGACGCTGCTTCTGGCGCTTGCCGCCCTTGCCGCGCCGGACGAGCACATAGGGCCCGACCTCGTCCTCGCCGAAATCGCTGCCGTGCAGGGCGGCGTATTCCGCGCGGCGGATTCCCACGCGCTCGGCAAAGTCATAGAGCCGCGGGCTCGCCTCGCGCTGCGCGTCGGCGCGCTCATCCACCGGCTTTCTGCCGCGGCTGCGCGTAACATCGGCGACCGAGCGCTGCGGCTTGGTGATACTACCAAGCTCCACCCCAAACACGCGGCACGCGCCGGACATATACTTGTGGATGGTCGCGGCGCTCTTGCCCTGCGCGGCGAGATCGTCCGCGTAATCCTGCAGCAGGGTAACCTTTTGGGCGCACAGCTCATCGAGGTGGCGGATGCCGCGGTTCTTTTTGCACCACTCCCCGAAGTGAATGGCATCGTTGCGGTATTCCTTGACGGTCTGCGTCATGATCGTCGATTTCTTGTTCTTGATCTTCACGGGGCTGATGGGGATCTGAGTGATTTCGTATTTTAAACTGCTCATGGATGCAGTCCTCACTTTCTATTTTGACTGAAATGGTTTTGTTTTTCCTGTGTAGCGAATCCACGCTTTGGCCAGCCGAACGGCAGGTAAAATGGCACATGCTTCTCGGGTCAGCATAAGACCCAAAGGGAGTGTCGCTGCCCTACGACATCCTCAGTCACGATACAGGGAGCTGGTAATTTTCCGCTGACGCTGAAAATAACCAGTACAACGGCACCAAAACAGGGGCCGGTTCATTCCCTATGCGGATTCCGGTCCCTCGTGAAGCGGGCCGGCGCAGTATGCTGGTTCCTCATCGGAGGGGAAGCTTATGTACCACGGATAGCGGTGGTACAGCGCCCCGCTTGCCCTGCCGGGTTCGCGGACGCAGAGGCCGTCTCACATCGGCTTGCGGACACATATTTTCGCGTATTTCAGCGGAGTCCGTTTGTCAAGGGCTCGAGCATCTGATCTCCGTACAGGCTCTTCGATTGGCTTTGGCTTGCTGGGTCTCTCTGCTGCTCGCCCCGGCAGCAGAGTTGGTGGAAAATGCCGGTGTCCACCGCACCGCCGCCCGTTCCGTTTGGAACAGGGCGGGTGCGAACTACGCCCATGCACGCATGGCGGGAGCACAATTATCAATCGGCTGGCCCCCGGACGCGGAAGCTGCTGGGGAAGGGTTGGTCGGCGCTGTGCTTGTGAGACAAGGGTATCCGACCGGGACAGGGGAAATGCTGGTATAAAACTCTCCGTAGACCTTTTGAGGCTTCTCCTGCTATATAAAAAGCGAAGGAGGGCCATGAATCCTCCTTCGCTTGAATTGTCGCATAAAAAAGGACACTTCCCATTGTGGAAAATGCCCTCCTGTAATGCAGTATTCTGTTGTATGTGCCGGCAGCGCGGGGTATTTTGTGCCGGGTGGGGTAATGACGTCCGGTGGCTTATGTCCCAAAGGGATGCGCCGGCAAGAAGGTGACATGCCGAGATGGACTCGGTGGTTTGATGACGCGCCTCCGCCTATTCGTGCGGGGACAAAAATCTTGATGACTTTAATACGATAATATTGTACGGCAGGCGCAGACGGCTGTCAACACCCAATTTGCAAAAAACGCAGAAAAAAGTTTTGAAAACTCCGATATTTTCCGTTATTGTTCCGTTTTCGGAACAATAACAACGAGAAGACCGGCAGCGCAGACACCGATTTTCTTATCGCCTCAGATACAAAATGCGGCATAGAGAGGAACGATCTTCTTATTTCCCTCACAGCCGAAGTTCTTCGCAGAGAGCTTGATGGCGTAAGCGGGCTTGTAGGTGTCCATGTAGACCCGCAGGCTCTTGGCCTTGGAGTTATCTGCGGACTTGACCTCAATGGGAATGAGTTGCCCGCCACGCTGAATGATAAAATCAATTTCAGCTCCACGCTCGGACTCCCAATAGTAGGTGCGGTAGCCGTTGATGGTAAGCTGCACATTGACATAGTTCTCCGCCATACCGCCCTTGAAGTCGTTGATTTCCTCGACCATATAAAGGATATCGTTGGCTGCCAGATCCTTCTTGGCGCAGAGCAGCCCTAAGTCGGACACATAGATTTTGAACGCATCAATATCACGGTAGTTTTCAAGCGGCTTTTTGATTTGCTCGACCTTGTAGACCTGTGACACGATACCGGACAGGCAAAGCCATTCAATCGCATTTTCAAATTCGGAAGCCCGTCCGCCCTTCTTGAGCAGTTTATATTGGAAACGGGTATTCTTCTTGGAAAGCTGAACAGTAATGTTATCGTAGGCAAGTCTGGTTTTCTTAATCTCGTTCAGGTTATTATACTTGCTCATATCATTGAGGTAGCTGGCAAGTATCGTATCCTGTGTGTGGCGGACAAGAATATAATCTTTTGTTTCAGCGAATTGCAGCACGCACTCCGGCATACCGCCGACCACGAGGTACTGGCGGTAAAGCTGCATGGCAGCATCGTGCAAGGCAGACGGCAGCGGCGTATCGGTATGGAAGCACTTTTTAATCTGCTCTACCAAATCGTTCGCCCCGAGCGCCAGCATAAACTCTTCCATATCCATGGGATACATCGTTTTCATATCGACTTTCCCGACGGGGAAAGAAAATTTTGCCCGGTTGACCGCAACGCCGAGCAAGCTGCCTGCGACAATGATGTGATACTCCGGAGCGTCTTCACAGAAGTATTTGAGTGAAGTCAATGCTCGTTCGCAGAGCTGCACCTCGTCAAAGACGACCAGCGTCTTCTCTTTCACGATGGTCTGACCTGCAATATGAGACAAAATCGGGATCAGGTAATCGGGACTGATGTTTTCCGCAAAGGTCTCATTCAGCTTCGGATTGGTTTCAAAGTTGAAGTACACCACATTTTCATAGTGGGTGCGCCCGAACTCCAGAATGGAGTATGTCTTTCCGACCTGCCTTGCCCCCTGCAAAATAAGGGGCTTGCGGTGTTCGCTTTTTTTCCACGCTTCCAGAAAGCCTATGATTTTCCGATACATATTCAGCCCTCCTCAAGAATGCTGAGGATACTATAGCAAATATTCGTGTAAAAATCAACAAGTAAGTCGTCAAAATATCACATTATATAACGCAAATATTATCTTCGGCTCTGCACGATTCGACGCGAATGCCGCATTTTCTACATCCGCAATGCAGCAGAGCAGATTGTTGGAGGCGTTTAGAGAGTGAAGCCGCGATAGCGCATTCTCATATTTTATTTTGCGTAAAATGGGTACGAAATGGGAATTTCGATGATAGGGAAATTCAAAACTCTCTGGTACACAAGGCTTTTTCGCACTGTCATAAAATATTTTGTCTGAATGGCGCCGGCAGGAAAGAACGCACCCTATTATATCACGGCTCCAATGACTGCTCCCCTGTCCCGTGGTATGCTGGAAGAAAATGTGGGAGGATAGGCTTATGGGAACATTTGCTGAGTATATTGGGACGATGGATATTCCGGAGAATCGGCGCGCGGAATACGCGCAGTGGATGCTCAGGCTGCTCCATGCGGGCGGCATGATGTCGGTGGACGAGGTGGGCCTCTTTGGCCACCGTATCCGCCTGCTCTATCCGCCGGAGTTCGATGAGACCGGACGCGCGTGGGGCTGCTATAACTACTTTGAGGACGATTTCTGGGAGAGCTGGGGTCTCAACGCCGACAAGGGCGTGTTTTCCTCCAACAAGATCGGAGGCGGGGCATTCTGTACTGCCGTCCTTGCGGGGTATGTGCTGACAGCGCTCTACAGCCAAAGCTATGGCATCGTCACCGTGGACGGCTCCTATGTGCGCGAGCGCCGGCTCATCGGCTGGATTAACGGCGTTCTTGGCACGCAGTACACCAACCAACGGGCGACGCAGCTGTGGGAGATCGAGAAGCTGCTGCACAAGGACGGCTGCAGCGAATACAACAAGGACCTGACCGGTCTAATCCACGATGTCCCCACCGCGTGCGCCGATCTGGAGCAGGTCGAGTCCTATATCGCCGCACGGTTTTTCGAGGAATTCTATGCGGATATGTCCGCGGAGGAGGAAGATGCTGCGGTCTATCGCAAAGAGGACGCCATCGGGGTCCGCAACTGCTTCACGCACCTGAAAAGGACGCTGTCGGCGCTGCACGAGCACGGCGGAACGCTGGAGGAGGCAAAGAAATACCTCCTCATGCCGATGGACGAGCGCAGTACCATGATCGATGAACAGGGCGGCAATACGCTGGCGTTCTCTTACTGCCTTGTTTCTCCCGCTCTCGCTGTGGCAATGACCGCACGGGAGTTCGGCGTGGACTTCTGGGCGCTGTGGGATGAGCTCGGAGCGGATATTCCGAGGGTCGAGCGCTTTCCGCCGCCGCAGCCCTGCCCGCCGGTGGAGCCGGTCTCCACACAGGAGCTTTTCGGTGTTGCCTCAGACGACATGGCGTATTACTGGCGGTCGGACGACGGAATGCAGTTCTCCGACGAGATGGTGGCGTGGATGCAGTCGCTCCGCGCGGAGCTGGACGGGATCACCGATACCATTCCGCCGGATAAGTTCCTACAAACCATGGTGGAAGCCATTGCCAGTGCTGGAAGCTACGCTTTTCGGGATATGTTCTACGGATTTATCGCGCGGCAGGCAGAACCGAGGATACAGGCCGCCGTTCTTCTGCTGGAGCGGCTCGCCGAGCGCGGCGAGCCGAATATTCGCCGGTATCTGGCGATTCTCGGGAATCCCGCGCTGCGGGAGAAAGTGTTCGGTTTCTAAAAAGACATACATTATAATAAGAGCCGTGGGTATTAGAGGCTTGCTTTCGAAGCAATTTCTCTAATACCCACGATTACTTTATTTTTGATTGTCGCGCTCGATGGTTTCTTTAACAGCGCGGTTAAGAAATGAGCTCAGTGACTCACCCTGAGATTCTGCATGACACTGAATTATTTCCTTTTGCCCTTTGACAACACGGAATACAATTCGATCTACTTTTTCGGCATTCCATTTTGCGGTAGCCTTTTTTTGCGCATCTGTCGGTGCCATATTATAATATACTGCCTCCTTGATAGTTATAAGAATAATGACATAAGCAACATATAGGGTGCCCTATATTTGTTTATTGTGTCAATTGAAATAGGTCGCCCTATATGTTATACTACAGCTATAACAAAACAACGGCAGTTGCAGAGTGCTGGAACACTCCGCAACCTGCACAGGTGGACATAGCACCTACACAACGGCTGAAGCCGCACCGTCAGGAAGTAGTATACCCTGTTTTGCTCCATTTGGCAAGATACGGTTACTATAAAACTTCCTCTGGGTGCGTTCGGGCGTCAGACTTCCGCACCCTCATAGCGGCGTGGAGCAGCGTGTAGGCGAAATGCCTGCACGCTGTTTTGCTTATCGCTCTGAGGAAAGGAGGAAAACCAGCATGAGCAGGAAAGACATCCGTCGGTTTGAGATCTGGCTCGCGCGGGACTGCTTCGGTAAGGACGGCTACCGCCCCGTCATCGTCCTTTCGGACGACGCGGAGAGCCGGACCGTCACCGTCATTCCCCTGACGAGCGACCGCGAGAGCACGCAGCTTGCCACACATATCATTCTCTCCGGCCACGGCCTTGCCGTGCCGAGCCGCGCCCTGTGCGAGCAGCTGCGGACTGTCCGCAGGAACACGCTCATTCGCTGCATGGGCTATGTGCATGAGCCGTTCGAGCGGCTCGCGCTCGCCCACGCCACAGCAGCCCACCTCGGACTGCTGAACCTGCCTGTCTGACGATGGGCAAACCACTCAAAATACGAAAGGATCTTTTGACTATGCCTACTATGACCAACCCGAATCCCTGCATCGGCTCCGCCGTGCTTGACAACGCCACCGACGGCTCCGCACTCTTCCGCGCCCTCGGCGGACACTACACCTCTCCCGCGCAGGCGGTCTGCGAGTTCATCGACGATTCGCTCTCGTCCATCGCGGCGAACGGCGATGAGGTCGGCGAGGTGTTCCTGCGCGTAACAGACCGCGGCGAGCTCGTTGAACTTTCCGTCACCGACAGCGGCAGCGGCATCGCCGATCTCGGCGCGGCGCTGACCATCTCCGACCGCTCCGTCGCGCAGACGCCCTACAACGAGCACGGCTGCGGGCTGAAGTCCGCGCTCTCGCATTTGTGCGGCGGCGCGGAGGACTGGAGCATCGAAACACGCACCGCCGATGACGCCGCGGCGGACCGCTACCGCTGCGTTTCCGCGCCCTACGCCGCGGTCAACGCGCACATGACCGAGCGCATCTACGCCGGCAGCGGCGACATTCCGTGGGTCACCGGCACGATCGTGCGCCTGCGCTGCCCCATGCCGCGCTTCGCGCAGCTCAAGCCGGCGAGCCGGCGCACGCCGGCAGACTTCTGCCAGCTCGTGGACTATCTTGCGGAGGAGCTGCGCTACACCTATGCGCCGCTGCTTGCAAGCGGACAGCTCATTCTGAGCATTCTGCGCTGCGAACAGAACGGGCACGAGCAGCTGCTTTCCCTCGACGCGCTCGAGCCGGAGTGGGACGGCGATGCCGTTGAGCTGCCGGAGACGAAGCTCGACCTCGGCGGCGGCCCGGTCACCGTCCGCTGCCGCTACGGACTCATCATCAAGAGCAAGAGCAACGCCGTCTATTATAAAGGCAACATGGCGTCGAGCGGCTTCGAGATCCGCCTGAACGGACGCGCGGTCGCGCACGGCCTGCTCGGCGCGGTCTACGGCAAGGCAACACACCCGAGCGGCAACCGCTTCCTCGCGCGGGTTGACCTTCTCAGCGGCGACGGCGCGGCGCTGCCGCCCACGGAGACGACGAAGAACGCCTTCGTGGAGGCCGATCCGCGCACGCAGGCTCTCTATGCTTTCTTGCGCGCGAATGTGGAGCCGCCCAAGCCGCCCCGCCACGAGCCGGAAAAGAGCCTCGTCGAGCAGCTCGCGGCGAAGCTGCGCGCCGAGCCGGATGTCCTGCGCGTGTCGCGCGAGGTCCGCACCTATCGCTGCATCGACCTCAAGAGCCGGATCGACCTGCTCGTCGGCCGCGCCGACGGCGCGACGATTTTCGAAGCGAAGGACGAGGCTACCTCTGCGCTCGATCTTTATCAGCTGCGCTTGTACTTGGACGGGTGTGCGCTCGACGGTGTGCCGGTGCGCGAGGGCGTACTGATCGCCTGCAAGCACCCGCGCGAGGTCATCCGGCTGGCGCGCCAGATGAACAGTTGGTGCGATCCCACCGGCAAGCCGTACCACATCACCTTGCGGACCTGGCTGCAGGAGGGGATCGGCGCATGAGACCGTATCCTGTGATCGACCCGCGGGCGACGGGGGAGAACATCCTCCGCCGCCGCCGCGAGTTGGGATACTCCGTGCTGGATGTGCAGAAATATCTGAATCTGGCCTGCCCGCAGGCCGTGTACCACTGGCAGAAAGGCAGGGCGCTGCCGAGCCTTGACAATTTTTTCGCACTGAGCTTAATGCTTGACACGACGGTCAACGAGCTCATCGCGGAGCACAAAGAGGTATAAATGCGAAATAACTACACAGTAAAGGCAAAGAATGGCTCGCCAATTTTAGCATTATCTGTTTTCTACGAAGCCGTGATTGTTTTAGCAAAGGACTGGAACAAATAGGAACATCTTGGAACAAACCTGGAGTTGTGTTAGAGATTTTTGACCGTATAATGGGCTCAGGGGCACACACTCCGCTCGCCCCGAAAAAGTATGACAGTACAGGAAAATCCGATATAATATAAGGAGGTATATGCTTATGACGGGTTGAAATCAGCAAAAGGAAACGGCCGCCCTAAACACATCTGGTGGCACAGATGATGGGCAGCCGCTTCACAATTGGCCAATTCATGTTGGCTGGTAGAAAAAATGCACATGGTAACTAAGAAAATGAGTATTTGACACGATATTTATTTAATATAACATATCTGACAAATGCCTGCAAGTGAAAGGTAAACGAACGTGAATAATAAACAATGTCCTAACACCTGTCGCACGATGCGTGTCGACGAGTGTGCGGCAATTCTGGGCGTAGGGCGTAGCGCTATGTACCAGATGGTCCGTACAGCCTGCGAGACAGGGGTGCCGTTCCGTGTAGTCCATTTGGGCGGCAACTATCTCGTATCGCGGAAGTCGTTTGATTCGTTCTGCGAAGCAAACGGCCTGTGAGGGGGGTGATACAATGGCAAGTATTACCACTAAAAAAAGAAAAAACGGCATCAAAAGGTATGTGATCCAAAACCACTATAACGCCGACGGCGAAAGGAGACCAATCTGGGTGCCTTGTACCGATCGCAAGGAGGCTCTCCGCCTGTTGCCGGAGGTAGAAGATGCAGAGCGGCAGGGCATTGCATATGTCAGG
>UMJL01061795.1_pt1 | contig 34329 bp, 19 predicted proteins | sample 1966071 | NCBI WGS metagenome assembly UMJL01 (sample SAMEA4836148, study PRJEB28245) | human gut metagenome | biome: gut microbiome; material: fecal sample | place: Denmark | collected 2008
TAAAGAAATAAAGAATTTACCACCAAATTTGAAGAAGAACCATCTTTTGCAGAAGATGGTATTTCAAATCAGGAGCGTGAATGCGTAGGGTTACGCAAGAGGGCAAGCGTTTCAGGTATCCGCAACAACGATACGGCATATTTTCAGCTGCTTGCATACGTTTCCCGAAATTATCATGTACCTTTGTACTCCCGTTTATAGAATTACTTGATTATGAACCTGAATACTCCGGTAGAGATTCCATCTGGATTCACCCCCATCAGCCATGCCCAGCAACTGCTGATTATGGGTTCCTGCTTTGCAGAGAACATCGGTACCCTGCTTGCTGAAAATAAATTCCGGATCGATATCAATCCATTCGGTATCTTATATAATCCACGATCCATCTCAATGGCTTTGCGCGAAATCATCAGCCAAAAGCAATACAAAGCATCCGATCTGTTTCTGCATCGTGAATGTTGGCACAGCCCGATGCATCACGGCTCTTTCTCCGCCGCCACCCTTGCAGACACCTTACGGAATATCCAATCCCGTGTGGAACAGGCACATAAAGAGCTGAAACAACTTGACCGGCTTATGCTGACCTTCGGCACCGCATACGTATACGAACAAAAAGAGACAGGAAAGGTAGTGGCCAACTGTCACAAATTGCCTGAAAAGAATTTTATACGCCGCCGCCTTGAGATAGACGAGATAGTAGAAGACTATACCCTGCTATTGGACGAATTGATCTCTTTGAATCCTCAACTAAAGATCTTGTTCACAGTCAGCCCCATTCGCCACATACGAGACGGAATGCATGCCAACCAACTCAGTAAAAGCGTGCTGCTGCTTGCCATCGACCGACTGATGCAACGTTATCCACAGGTCACTTGCTACTTTCCTTCTTATGAAATAGTATTGGATGAACTTCGGGACTATCGCTTCTATGCAGATGACATGGTACACCCATCCACGTTGACCGTCAATTATCTATGGGAGCGTTTTTCGGAGACTTTCTTCACCCCCGAAACCCAAAGCCTAATCAAAGAGTGTGAAACGATACGAAAAGCGATTGCGCACAAACCTTTCCATCCCGAGTCGGAAGAGCATAAAAGATTTTTAGGACAAATTGTGTTAAAAATAGAACGACTTAACGGAAAATACCCGTACTTAGATTTCGAAAAAGAAACAAACATGTGCCGATTGGCGCTTCAATAAATGTGCAAATATGCCAATGCTTTAATATTATGTCATATACAATTGAATCAATCGTTGAAAAAATAGGTGCACGGCGTCTGGGAAACAAGCCTGCTGCCATCGACTGGCTACTGACTGACAGCCGTTCGTTATGTTTTCCGGAAGAGACCCTCTTTTTTGCCATTCCCACCAAAAGGAACAACGGCGCACGCTACATCCCTGACCTTTATGAACGGGGAGTGCGCAATTTTGTAGTCACAAGCGAAGATTTCAAAGGGCTCACCATGGACAGTGAGCAACTAAAAGTGACAATGGCTCAGGAATGCAATTTCCTTATTGTCCCCAATACTTTAAAAGCACTTCAGAAATTGGCCGAACAACACCGTGGTTCCTTCCAGATTCCGGTAGTCGGCATTACGGGCAGCAATGGAAAGACCATTGTAAAAGAATGGCTTCACCAATTGCTCAGCCCCGACCGGGTTATCGTGCGTTCACCGCGCAGCTACAATTCGCAAATCGGTGTCCCGCTGTCAGTCTGGCAAATGAACGAGGAATCCGAACTGGGCATTTTCGAAGCCGGCATTTCGGAAATGGGCGAAATGCGTCCGTTACAGAATATGATTAAGCCGACAATAGGCATCCTGACCAACATTGGCGGAGCACATCAGGAAAACTTCTTTTCACTGCAAGAGAAGTGCATGGAAAAACTAAGCCTGTTTAAAGATTGCGACGTAGTCATTTACAATGGCGACAACGAAATGATAAGCAACTGCGTAGGAAAGTCAATGCTGACTGCCCGTGAAATCGCATGGAGCATGAGGGATATCGAACGTCCGCTCTATATCAGCAGGGTTGAGAAGAAAGAAGATCATACCGTCATCTCCTACCGCTATCTGGAGATGGACAATACATTCTGTATTCCCTTTATCGATGATGCTTCCATAGAGAACTCACTGAACTGCCTCGCTGCCTGCCTGTACCTGATGGTACCGGCCGACCAGATCACCGAACGAATGGCCAGGCTCGAACCTGTAGCGATGCGCCTTGAAGTAAAAGACGGAAAGAACAACTGTATCTTGATCAATGACAGTTATAATTCGGACCTTGCTTCGCTGGATATCGCTCTCGACTTTCTTTACCGGCGTTCGCAGTCAAAAGGCCTAAAGCGCACTTTGATCCTTTCGGATATCCTGGAAACCGGACAAAGCACGACAACACTCTACCGCAAAGTGGCACAACTGGTTCACAGCCGCGGCATTGAAAAGATTATCGGTGTAGGTGCCGAAATATCCTCATGCGCATCAAAGTTTGATATAGAAAAATATTTCTTCCCCGATACCAAGGCACTTCTGGCATCAGATGTAATTAAGAAACTCAGAAATGAAATCATCCTGATAAAAGGCTCCCGCAACTTCGGTTTCGACCTCGTTTCGGAAGAACTGGAACTGAAAGTACACGAAACCATCCTGGAAGTAAACCTGGGAGCTATGGTAGCCAACCTGAATCACTACCGCTCGATGCTCAAACCGGAAACTAAAATGGTGTGCATGGTGAAAGCGTCTGCTTATGGAGCAGGTTCGTACGAAATAGCCAAAACCCTTCAGGAGCATCACGCTGACTATCTGGCAGTGGCCGTAGCCGATGAAGGTTCCGACCTTCGCAAAGCAGGGATCACAGCCTCCATTATCATCATGGATCCCGAACTGACCGCTTTCAAAACCATGTTCGACTATAAACTGGAACCGGAAGTATACAATTTCCATTTACTCGACGCATTGATAAAAGCCGCCGAAAAAGAAGGTATCACCAACTTCCCCATTCACGTAAAACTGGATACGGGTATGCACCGATTGGGATTCGAAGAGAAAGACATCCCGCAACTGATTCGCCGGTTAAAGAACCAGAATGCACTGATTCCCCGCTCTGTCTTTTCCCATTTCGTAGGCAGTGATTCTGCCCAGTTCGACGCTTTTACCCGGCAGCAAATAGAACGATATGAAAAGATGTCAAAGGAACTGCAAGATGCATTCCCGCACAAAATACTGCGCCATATCTGCAACACAGCCGGTATCGAACGCTTCCCCGGTGCACAGTTCGACATGGTTCGTCTTGGCATCGGATTGTATGGAATCAGTCCGATCGATAACTCAATCATCAACAACGTGAGTACCTTGAAAACAACGATTCTCCAAATACGGGACGTGGCGGAAGAAGATACTGTAGGTTATAGCCGCAAAGGGCATCTGATACGTCCCTCACGTATCGCTGCTATACCCATCGGATATGCCGACGGTCTGAACCGCCATTTGGGATGCGGACATGGCTATTGCCTTGTCAATGGCAAAAAAGCCCCATACGTAGGAAATATCTGCATGGATGTGTGCATGATCGACGTAACGGATATTGATTGTAGAGAAGGTGATCAAGCTATCATCTTCGGTGACGAATTACCGATTACCGTCTTATCGGATGCGCTCGAAACCATCCCTTATGAAGTATTGACAGGCATTTCAACCCGGGTCAAGAGAGTATATTATCAAGATTAACTCCAAAAGATTCAGTCGGAAAAGTGAAAAGTAACGGACATTAACCTCCTTCAGCTTTTCACTTTTCGTTTTTATGAGCCCGGTTTTCGCTTTTATGATTCTGCCTTTCTTTTTTCATTCAAAATAGTCTATCTTTGCACACAAACTAATACAATACCGTTATGACAAACCTTTTTTTATTAGGATTCATGCCCAGTGGTTCCGAATGGATTATCATCCTGTTGGTTATACTCTTGCTTTTTGGTGGTAAAAAGATTCCCGAACTGATGCGCGGGCTCGGCAAAGGAGTGAAAAGTTTTAAAGAAGGGGTGAATGAAGCCAAAGAGGAAATAAACAAAGCAAAAGAAGAAATCGACGAACCGGAAAACAAAGAAAAGAAAGATAACTGATATCCTGTTTTGTTTCCGTCTCTTACATGAGATGAAAATAGAACGAAAGTAAATTTCAACCGCCTTTCTCTTAATAATGGCAGAAATTAAAGAACTGACTTTTTGGGATCACCTGGATGAACTGCGCCGGGTGCTGTTTCGAATTATAGGTGTATGGTTTGTTTTGGCTGTAGGCTATTTCATTGCTATGCCCTATCTGTTCGACCATGTCATTCTGGCTCCCTGCCACAACGATTTCATCTTTTACCATCTTCTGCGGGACATCGGACAGGCATTCGACCTTACCGATGACTTCTTTACCCGTGAGTTTAAAGTCAAGCTGGTAAATATCAATCTGGCAGCACCTTTTTTTATCCACATGTCCACCGCTTTCTGGATGTCTGTAGTCACTGCCACACCTTATTTGTTTTTCGAGATATGGCGTTTCATCCGTCCTGCCCTTTACCCTAATGAACGGAAAGGAGTCCGCAAAGCCCTGACCATCGGCACGGTCATGTTTTTTATCGGAGTCCTTTTAGGTTATTTTATGGTCTATCCGCTCACCCTTCGTTTTCTCTCTACCTATCAACTCAGCGCAGAAATAGAGAATCAGATCTCCCTGAACTCTTACATCGACAATTTTATGATGCTGGTGCTCTGCATGGGGCTGGCTTTCGAACTACCTTTGGTAACCTGGTTGCTTTCCTTGCTTGGATTGGTAAACAAATCATTCTTACGAAAATACCGGAGACATGCCATTGTCCTGATTGTCATCGCTGCTGCTGTCATTACTCCAACAGGAGACCCTTTCACACTCAGCATCGTAGCTATTCCCCTCTATCTGCTTTATGAAATGAGCATATTGATGATTAAAGACAAAAACCGCTCGTAGATCCTGATTACCTACTCTTCTTTGCATATATCAGTTTCTCTCGATACGGCTTGAATATCAAGCCACAATTCATTTATTCCATTATCATACAAGAAAAAAGCATACTTCTTGATTCATACTAACTATACTTTCCATATATTTGCAGTATTCAACACACATCACATCTTTAATGATGAAAATAAAAAAACGATAAGACAATACGAAATTATGATTAATACTTTAACATCGTTGAGATTCATATTTGCAATAATGGTTTTTGGAGCACATTGCTATGTTATAGACAATGTTTTCAATACCCATTTTTTCAAAGAGGGATTTGTAGGCGTCAGCTTCTTTTTTGTGCTAAGCGGCTTTATTATAGCATATAATTATCAAGAGAAACTGAAAGACAACAAAATAGACAAACGCTCTTTCTGGGTAGCACGCATTGCACGTATTTATCCTTTACATTGGCTGACATTGTTTATTGCTGCTATTTTAGGGAGTTACGTTATAGCCTCGGGAACTTTAGATTGGCTTAAGCATTTCTTAGCTTCGCTCACTTTGACAAATGCTTATATTCCCAGAGCCGACTACTTTTTCTCTTTCAACAGCCCTTCATGGAGTTTATGCTGTGAACAGCTTTTTTACATCTGCTTCCCATTCCTTATACCTTTAGCAAAAAATTACAAGTATTTGCTTTCTGTTTTTGGAATTGTAGCGATACTAATGGTCGTCGGCATGTACTTTACTCCGGAAGATGAAATAAAAGGCTTCTGGTATGTCAATCCAATTACCCGATTTCCGGATTTCATTGTCGGCATGTTACTGTTCCAATTGTATGAACGCTTGAAAAACAAGAATATCACTGTCTTGCAAGGAAGTATCATTGAAATCTCATCTATTATCTTATTTTTAATTTTCTACCTCTATGCCGCCGATATACCTAAAGTATACCGATATTCATGTTATTATTGGCTCCCTGTTGCGGTGATTCTGATTAGTTTTTCACTTCAGAAAGGTATCTTTTCCCGCATTTTATCCAACCGTTTTCTAGTGATAGGGGGAGAAATCAGTTACAGTTTTTATTTGATCCATCTATTTGTCTTATTGACATATTCAGAATGGCAAAAAGAAAATAATCTCCATACGGAATGGTACATTTCCGTCCCGATTCTATTCAGTATCATCATTCTATTAAGCCTGCTTTCTTACTACTATTTTGAGAAGCCTATGAATAAACGAGTAAAAACATTACTAAACAGATAGTTCACAAAACAAATTGCCTACAGAAACTCCGATATTGAAGTAATGATACTTTCGTACACATTTTCATCCGTCCGCATGAAAATCCGGGAATTATCATGTATTTTTGCTGTATGGAAAATGAGGTAAACGAATCTTTTGAAATCCTGCTTGCAGCCTGTCGGACAGCAGACAGCAATCTGGCGGTGGCTTACAAACAGTTGCGTGATTTGCTCGAACGATTGTGCCGGGCACAAATGCAGGATGAAAGTCTTCAGATGACTGACCTTTCAGCACGGATCAGTTTTGTATCGGCACGGGCAGGGCTGACAATTGTTGAACAAAACCGATTACACACTTTTCGCCTGACCTCAAACGCTATTCTCAATCGAAAAGAGGAACCTGTACGCGAAAAGTTACTGCGGGATGCCAAGACACTTGCCTTTTTTATACGTAAACTTTACGAAGTCGAGATTCCCGGCGAACTCTACCACTTACTGCCGCGTGCCGACGCAACTTACCTCGTAGCACCTCCGGCTAAAAAGCGAATAGAGCGAATGCGTGTATGCTATCAATATGCCGACGAGCAGTATCTATATGTAACTCCGGTCGATACCATTGCTGACGAATATCTGAAGATACGTTATAATGTGCCGCAGATTAACGAGGAGTTTGCTCAAACCTGCGAAATTTTATGGTGTCATGCACAACTCAACCTACTTGATGTGGCCATTGACGAAACCGGTGTCCTGACTCCTTCGTTCATCGTACTCGAACCGGATTACTTAATCGACATCAGTTCGTTGGCAGAATGTTTTCGTGATTACGGACATCATCCCGCCAACTATGTACTGGCCCGCCTCCAACCCATCGACAATGCCCGGCCATTATTACTGGGAAACATTGCCAACCTTTTCCTGGACGAATGGATTCATGCAGAAAACGAACCGGACTACAGAGAGTGTATGCAAAAAGCCTTTCGCCGTTACCCGATTGAACTGGCTGCCTGCACCGACCTACGTGACAGAGAGAAGGAACGACAGTTCTTTGACGATTGCAAACTACACTTCGAACATATCCGCGAAGTGGTGACAGACACCTTCCGTGCGCCGGGCTATGAATTGGATAAGACTGATGCAGTGCTCGAGCCCTCGTACATTTGCGAAGCATTGGGACTGCAAGGACGATTGGACTACATGCAGCGTGACATGTCATCGTTTATTGAGATGAAATCGGGGAAAGCAGACGAATTCTCCATCCGCAACAAAGTAGAGCCCAAAGAAAACAATAAAGTACAAATGCTGCTCTACCAGGCAGTGCTGCAATACTCGATGGGAATGGACCATCACCGGGTAAAAGCCTATCTGCTCTACACACGCTACCCTTTACTTTATCCGGCACGTCCGTCGTGGGCCATGGTGCGCCGGATCATCAATCTGCGCAACCGGATCGTATCTGATGAATATGGAATCCAGTTACGAAACAGTGTGGAGTATACCGCCTCCAAACTCCAAGCCATACGTTCCGACATACTCAACGAACGAGGATTATCCAGCCGGTTCTGGGAACAATATCTCCGCCCGTCCATCGATAATCTATCGCAGAAACTGGCTTCACTTACCCCGCTGGAACAGTCGTACTTCTACGCACTCTATAATTTCATAACCAAAGAGTTGTATACTTCCAAGTCCGGAGACGTCGATTACGAAGGACGTACCGGCGCAGCCGCCCTGTGGCTATCTACCCTGACAGAGAAATGCGAAGCCGGTGAGATTCTTTACGATCTGCGCATCAAAGAGAATCATGCTGCCGATGAACATAAAGCATATATCCTCCTTGAGCAAAGAAAAGAGGGATACGGAGAAAATAAACTATCCCCGGAACCTAACGAAATATCCTCTGAGGTAGAAAAAGGAGCACAGGTCTTGCCTAATTTCCGTCAGGGGGATGCCATTGTACTTTATGAACGCAACCGAAACGAAGATAACGTCACCAATAAGATGGTATTCAAAGGCAATATCGAGTTCATCACAGAAGAAGAGATAGGTATACGCCTGCGTGCCACTCAGCAGAATAGTTCCGTGCTTCCGCCGGACAGCCTCTATGCAATAGAGCACGACACAATGGATACTACCTTCCGGAGCATGTACCAGGCATTATCGGCTTTCGCTTCGGCAACCAAAGAACGGCGTGATCTTTTATTGGCACAACGAATGCCCGAATTCGAGTACGGGCTTGACAAACAGATTCTAACCGCCCCGGACGATTTTACACGGGTCACACTAAAAGCACTGGCTGCCAAAGACTTTTTCCTATTGGTAGGACCGCCGGGAACGGGCAAGACCTCATGCGCCTTGAAAAAAATGGTGGAAACTTTCCATTGCGAAGCGCAGACCCAAATCCTCCTGCTCTCGTATACAAACCGGGCTGTGGACGAAATCTGCAAAGCCATCTCATCCATTCGGCCGGAGGTCGACTTTATTCGTGTCGGCAGTGAACTGTCTTGTGACGAAGCTTACCGGCATCATCTGATTGAAAACGAACTTTCTCTTTGTACCCGCCGCTCGGAAGTAGCAGAACGCATCGCCCGTTGCCGTATCTTTGTAGGCACAGTTGCTTCCATCTCCGGAAAACCCGAACTGTTCCGCCTGAAGAGATTCGATGTAGCCATTATCGATGAAGCGACCCAAATCCTGGAACCTCAACTATTAGGTATCCTATGTGCCCGGAGCGAAAATGGAGAGAATGCCGTCGGCAAGTTCATACTGATCGGTGATCATAAACAATTGCCTGCCGTCGTATTGCAAAATACCGAACAATCGGAAATCTACGATGAAGGCTTACGTAGCGCCGGACTGAAAAATCTCAAGGATTCTCTTTTCGAACGCCTCTACCGCACCCTGCAAACCTCTTCCGAGGATCTCTTTCCCGACTCAGCATCGGTATCGGCTCCGAACCATCGCTCCTTCGACATGCTTTGCAAACAAGGACGTATGCATCCGGAAGTAGCTCATTTTGCCAATCAGGCATTTTATGAAGGACGCCTGTTACCGGTGGGATTGCCTCATCAAATGGAAGACAACCAAGATGTGCAACGAATGGTTTTTCTACCTTCCGAACCCGAACCTCAAGGTACATCGGCCAAAGTCAACCATTCCGAAGCACGGATCGTCGCCCGAATCGCAGCCGACGTTTACCAGCAATATGGTGGAACATTCGACGGAATGCGTACTCTGGGTATCATTACTCCCTATCGGAGTCAGATCGCATTAATAAGAAAAGAGATTGTCAAAATGGGTATTCCGGAACTAAACTCCATTTTAGTCGATACGGTAGAAAGGTTTCAAGGCAGCGAACGGGATGTGATAATCTATTCTTTCTGTGTGAACTATCCTTATCAACTCCGTTTCCTTTCCAACCTGACAGAGGAAAACGGAGTATTCATAGATCGAAAACTAAATGTCGCATTGACAAGAGCACGCAAGCAAATGTTCATCACCGGGGTTCCCCGATTATTGGAACAAAACCCGATTTATGACAGTTTGATAAAATTAATAAAACAATAGGAACCATTATCTTAATTTTGCAGTCCTTAGCTTTTATTCTTTCTTTCTGAACTTCGTTAACACCTCAGTATATTGCAAACCGCTATATTTGCACTACGTTTTTTTCATAGAGATTTAGATTTAAGGTTAGAAGAATTGTGGAAGTCGTGAGACTTCCCTTTTTTTCATCTTAAAGTTTGCTTTCTTTTTGAGCAAAAGCATAAAAAGAAAGTAAACCTAAAAAGCCCCTTCGTGAGAAGAGGCTTTTTTTTATGCTTCCATTCGGCAGATACAGGGTTCGATCATCTCCTTATGGCTTTGAACGGGTCACCGCAGTGAATCTTAATTCACTATAATTATTCCTCCCACACCAGATAGGCCGAAACCAACCAGTGGTTCAATTTATTGCCATCCACAGCCTGAGCTTCGGGAATACTGACTGTAAAAGTATGCTTGCCGGGAGCAAGTGTACCGATAACAGCCTCTTCGGGTACAACATCCGAACCGGGACACCAGTTGGAACGGGATAGGTCTGAAGAAGCCAGAGGTTCTTCCACTTCTTTCTCCGTATATCCTTTCTCACCAATATAAGAAGCCAAGCGCTTAATCAACCAAACACCGGTAGCCGGATTGAAACGACGGAAAGAAGCACAATCATCACGCCAAGGGATGAAGTTGAGCACCTCTTTTCCATCTACAGAAATGATATTGCGTTTTTGCACGAATTCATCCCCGCCGCTATGCCCGCCATGTCCGGTCACTATATATTTTAACCAGATATTTTTGGCACCTTTCGGAACTGTAAAATCAGTAGATACATCTCTCCGGGCAAAGATATCGGGATAACTTTGTCCCATGTAGTAAACCGTATTCATCAACGGCTCCACATGACGTTTTGGAAGTACGTCACAAGCCAGACGACTCTCTTTTACATCAATATCCGCATTGACCAAATATCCTTCAGAAGTCCAGGTATCGATATAAATACCGACATAGGCTTCGCCTTCAAGCAACGGATAAAGATCGGTTATATCTTGTTGCCAGGTGACATTACTTTCCCATTTGGGGATATAGACCGGACGACGTTTACTGCTCAGCGAATCATTATTATTGCTATAGTGCCCTACACCGAACGGAGTCATGAAACGCATCAGCTCCACTGTGGGTAAATAATCCTTTCCGGGAACAATACCTACCATTTTCTCCAGCTTCAAACTATCTACCGAAGGAAACTTCATGCCGTCACGGGCAATTGTCAGTAGGTTAATAGCCGATGATTTAGGCAATACAAAGCAAGAGCCCGATTTGTCCCAACGATCCCCATTGGAGGCGAGGGTTACTTTCAGGCTTACCGACACATTTCGTTTGTATTCGGGAAGAGTAATCTTTTTCAGAATGATACGTCCGTTGACCAAATGGTATACGCCCGTACCATCTGCTTCATTATAATTATCAGGATACGTATCGGGAGAGAAACGCACATTCACATTTTCAAAAACCGGAATATGAAGATCGCCTTTAGCGGGCAGATTTTTATGCCCGCCCGCCCATACCGGAACAGAAAGGAATAAAGAAACGAATAAAGAAGTTAATCTGATATTCATAAGAATTTATTTTTTTATTTAGTTACTTTCAATCACTTGTCCCACTCCGCGATAAAGCTTGATAGGGCCGTCCAGCAATACGGCAATCACAGTGATCTGCTCATCCTGTACACGTTCGGGTATATCAATATAGAGGTTTCCGGGCACCTCGCTCCAGTAGTTCTTATTATAAACCTTATATGGCAGCATAGCTCCATTCCCCACTACCCATACACGATTTACCTTATTGACAAGACCTTTCACTTCGATCGGGCCATTAGGCTTATAGGGTAAATAGAGGTAAAGGATGTCACCCGCTTTATTCAGTGTGGTATATCCCTGAAAATGTTCGCACGGGATGCCGGCACGTGTTTCGTAGATAGCTTCTTTATGCTTCTTAGTCCAACGGCCGAATTCTTTCAAAACAGCAATCTGTTCGGCAGGAATAGTTCCATCTTCCTTCGGACCAATATCCAATAGCAGATTCCCTCCCATACTGAGACAATCGACAAAAGTACGCAACAGCATAAACGGAGTCTTATAATTAGTGTCGGCATGCTGATACCCCCATGAATCGTTCATGGTCATACAAAGCTCCCAATACTTGTCGGCAGGACGTACTACAGGAACTCCCTGCTCGGGTGTAGCATAATCGCCATACCCCTGAATACGGGAGTTTACTATAACATTCGGGTTAGTAGAACGCAACAAGTTGATGATGCCCTTCGAATCCCAAGCCTCAGCAGTTTGTTCCCAGTCTCCGTCAAACCAGTAAAGATCAGGTTTCCAAGTTTTGTTTAACTCGGAAAGCTGTCCAAAATTAAACTTAACAAACTTTGCCCAACGATCCGGATCGTTTTTGTAACGTACTTCCGTACGGGTTTTGTTGGGATAGTCCGGATGCGACCAGTCAAGCAGCGAATAGTAGAACCCGAGCTTCAGCCCTTGTTTACGTACTTCCTTCACAAAAGGAGCAATCAGGTCACGCCCGGCAGGAGTACTTTTCACAGTACTGAGGTCACCCGCCTTCGTATTCCAAAGAGCTACGCCATCATGATGCTTGGTGGTAATGACCGTATAACGTGCACCACTTTCTTTAATCAGTTTCACCCACTCCTGAGGATTATAGGCCGATGCCGTAAAGCCTTTTTCCTGAGCCATATACTCTTCATAAGGAAGATAGTTATTGAAGAATGACCAGCTCTCTGATACTCCGTTCACGGCATAGATTCCCCAATGGATAAAGATTCCTAACTTGGCCTGGGCAAACCATTCCATTCTTTTCTCTTTCTGAGCAGCAGTTTCTTCAGTAGAAGCAGTTTGGGCTTTCAGCCCGAATCCTAGGAGAAACAAGGCAATAAGGGTAATGATCAATCGGTTGTTTTTCATTTTATCTCAATTATATTTTGTCTCAATTAAGGCAAAGATAAAATATCTATCTTAAAATACAAAATAAAAGGAAGAACATAAAAGCAAGCCGATTCTTCCGGCCTCACCCACCAACCGAGACACATACGGAGTCAGCACTCCAAACAAATCACTAATAATTTACAATTACAATCTTACAAAGAATATATCCCCTGCACATATATTCAGATTCATCCGAAGAAAAAGAGCTATAACAGCCACCTCCTCCCAATTATAGAACAAACATAGCCGTGTGCGAAAACGGTAATTATTGTGTTCGATAACGAAATTATTATTCCTTTTAGTGTAATTATCATAAAAAGATCCCTTGAAGCATCAAATTAAATAGCAGTTATTATTGGATAAAATCAAATAATGTGTATTTTTGGTCCGAAATTAAACCTGAAAATTTTAAATCAAATAGTATGAGTACACTCCAAAATGCAATGGGGAAAATGACAAACTACAGATGGACGATTTGCGCCATGTTATTTTTCGCAACAACCATAAACTACCTTGATCGCCAAGTACTATCGCTGACCTGGGACGAATTTATCAAACCCGAATTTCATTGGAACGAGTCACATTATGGCATCATTACTGCTGTCTTTTCTATTGTATATGCCATTTGTATGCTGTTTGCCGGCCGGTTTATCGACTGGATGGGAACAAAGAAAGGTTACCTTTGGTCCATCGGTATATGGTCGGCCGGTGCCTGCCTTCATGCTTTCTGTGGAATTATAACCGAAGAATATGTAGGAATGCATAGCGCAGCCGAACTAATTGCTGCTACCGGTGATGTAGTAGTGGTACTTGCCACCATAAGCATGTATTGTTTTTTAGTCGCACGCTGTATTTTAGCACTCGGTGAAGCCGGAAATTTTCCGGCTGCCATTAAAGTTACCGCCGAATATTTCCCGAAAAAAGACCGGGCTTACGCAACTTCCATTTTTAATGCCGGAGCTTCTATCGGTGCCCTGATTGCCCCTCTCAGCATTCCATTACTGGCTAAAGCCTGGGGATGGGAAATGGCATTCGTCATCATCGGTGCTCTTGGCTTCGTGTGGATGGGATTTTGGGTATTCATGTACACAGCTCCCTCTAAAAACAAATTTGTAAACTCAGCCGAACTCGAATATATCGAGCAAGACAAACATGAAACCTACACAGCAACTGTAAAAGAGAACGAGGAAAAGAAAAGTATGACTTTCCGGCAATGTTTCACCTACAGACAAACCTGGGCATTTGCATTCGGTAAGTTTATGACGGATGGAGTGTGGTGGTTCTTCCTTTTTTGGGCACCTTCTTACCTGAATACCCAGTTCGACATCAAAACCTCCGAAGGATTGGGAAGAGCATTGATCTTTACACTTTACGCTATAACAATGTTATCGATCTATGGAGGGAAACTCCCTACGATCATCATTCATAAAACCGGGCTAAACCCGTATGCCGCACGTATGAGAGCTATGCTGATCTTTGCATTCTTTCCTCTGTTGGTATTACTTGCCCAGCCATTAGGAACCATCTCTCCCTGGTTTCCGGTTATTATGATCGGTATCGGGGGAGCTGCCCACCAATCATGGTCGGCTAATATTTTTTCTACCGTAGGCGATATGTTTCCTAAAAGCGCCATTGCCAGCATCACCGGTATTGGCGGTATGGCAGGAGGAGTAGGTTCTATGATTCTCCAGTATTCAGCCGGCGAGCTGTTTGTACATGCCGACAAAACTCAAATGGTATTTATGGGCTTTGTCGGGAAACCAGCTGGTTATTTCGTTATCTTTTGTATCTGCTCGGTAGCCTACCTGATTGGATGGATCGTTATGAAGGCATTAGTTCCTAAATATAAACCCATTATCCTGAATTAAAGGCCAACTTAAAAGAAGGATTAACTTTTAGGAATGAAGTCGAAAGTCTTTCTCAACACAGATCAACAGATTACAGTAACCTACAATGTGCAGATTATCAATCCGGCCGATCTTCTCATAGTGTAGTCTGTTAATCTGTGATGAGTTTTCTTTCCTTCAAATTTATTCATTTATTCTCCATATATTTTGAAGGGGGCACACCAAATTGTTCCGTAAAGTGCTTCCTTAATGTCCGGGCATCACTGAATCCTACTTTTTCGGAAATCTCCTGAATGGAGTAACGATTCTCCATAATCAACGAAGCAGCCTTACTCACCCGCACACTCCGGATCATATCGACCACAGATAACTCACTGCGTTGCTTTACCTTCCGGTATAAAGTAGGCTGGCTCATGTGAAGTTGTTCGGCCAACATCTTAACGTTGAAGTTCTCATTAGACAGATTCTTCTCAACCACGTGAATGAGTTTTTGTATAAATTCGTCATCCGCCTCTTCATCTTCAACCGATTCTCGTTTCAACATCAATGCTTTGGTATAAATGCGTTTCAGACGTTCGCGCTGAAGAATCAGGTTCTCTACCTTTGCTTTCAATACTTCCGGATTGAAAGGCTTCATCATATAGTCATCCGCCCCACTATAAGATCCTTGCAATACATCTGCATCTTCTGCCTTAGCCGTCAACATCAGGATAGGAATATGAGCGGTCTCTTGCCGTTCACGTATCTCCCGGCAACAGGCAAACCCATCTTTAACCGGCATCATTACATCCGAGATAATCAGATCGGGTATCTCATTGGTAGCAATCCGGACCCCTTCCTCACCATCAGCCGCTTCAAGTACCGTGTATTTTGTCACAAACAAAGAGCGAATATACTGACGGACATCTACATTATCTTCAACAATCAGCAATGTTTTCTTTGTGACCGGAACTCCTTCTTTCAATTTTTCCTGTACAGATAGAGGTTGAAACTGCGGTTCCGTTTCATGCCCGCGATAATCTACTATTTCATATAAATCACCGGTAAAGTGAGATTTACCTTCCGGTATCAATAATACGAATGTAGAACCTTTTCCCGGCTCACTATCAAGAATGACCTGTCCATGATGCAGATCCATCGTATTTTTCACAATCCGCAGTCCAATGCCTACTTTAGTAGAGAAAGCCGGTGAATTATCACCCGTAATGAAAGAGTCAAAAATGCGCTTCTGAAACTCATCCGGTATTCCCTCACCCGTATCCGATACTGTTATCTGGCAAAAAGGCTTTCCATCCTGCTCCATACGGGTAAGAGTGAGCAATACCTCTCCATTGGGAGAAGTGTATTTAAAAGCATTAGATAGTAGATTTCCGACCGACGAAGTTATTTTCTCCGTATCTATCCACAGGAAAACAGGATCTTCCGGAAGTCTTACCTGAAATGTACATCCTTTTATCCCTGCCATTTGGCGAAAAGAATCTGCTACTTCTCTCACTAGTTCCACAATATCCGCTTCTGACAAACGCAGTTTCACCATCCCGGCCTCTATTTTTTGTACATAGAGCAACTGATCGACCAGTGTATGTAGCGAGGAGCTGTTTTTATACATGGTATATAGCTTGCTATACAGCGGATCGGATGCCTTTATGTGTTCCAATAATTCCTGTAATGGGGCAAGAATCAAGGTTAGCGGCGTACGTAGTTCATGTGCCGCACTTGTAAAAAAGTTCTCACGCTCCATCCGGATTTGTCGCTCTTTCTCACGCTCTAAGTTTACTGACAGAAGTTCATGTTCCATGCGCATTTCACGTTCCATACGCATCTGACGATGTTTGACAAGACGAATCAAATAGGCCACACCACCGGCCAATAACAGTAAAATAAATAATCGGAAAGGCAATGTATGACTCCAATGCGGTAGAATATGTATTTGGAGTGATGTAACCTTTCCATCTTTCCCGTCAGGATAAATATTCTTCACTTCAAATGTATAATCCCCTTCGGGTAAGTTCATATAAGTAGCCTTCTCTCCATCATTAGAAACCAACCAATGCGTCTGATATGGTAATAAGCGGTAATTGTACTTCTGTTGTTCCTCAGCATAAGAAAGATTATTAAAAGATAAAACAAAGTCACGATTTTCATTATTCAAAGTAATCGAACTAGTATATGAAATGCCTTCTGCCAATACAGTCTGCCCATTTATTTTATCCCCAATCCCTACAGGACGACCATCTACCTCAAGTCCAGTAATAAGAACCTGATCTTCATCCAAATGACCATCCACGTCATCCGGATCAAAATAAGTGAGCGATTTATTATTGCCAAAAAATAGTGTATGATCAGCAAGTAATGCCGAACGATTGCTTCCACTTATATAATAATTATAAAAAAGGTGCTGATGCCTACTGTAACGAGAGACTCCCGAATTACTTCCCAACCAAATATGTCCTCGGTTATCTTCGACCAGACATCCTATAAAATTACTACATAATCCATTTCTAGTTGTATAATACTCACGTATTGCATCCTTTTTAGGTGAAAGAATAGCGAAACCATCCATATAACCTACATATACATTACCATCAGAAGATACTAACAAAGAACGAACCGAATTATTTTTGATATTCGCTTTCTTCTCATAGCCTGTCTCTAAAGACATCTCTCCTCTAGAATCAATTTTCAATTTGCAAACTCCTGCATTACTTGTACCTAACCATATAGTTCCGTCCTTCGTGCCGGCAATAGCTCGTATACAAATAGGAGTAGGGTCCTTAAACAAAATCTCAATAGGGATTTTTATGCAAAATCCAGAATCTATATTCAATTTCCAAACTCCATCATTAGTACCTACCCATAAATTTCGATTAGTATCCCAATATAATGCCCAAATTGACACAGTATTCACTTTACCTCTATCTTGTAAAAAATGTAATCGAAATTGTTTTGTTGCCTCATTATATGAAGTTAATGTTCCATCCCTATTTCCAAACCAAAGTGAACCTCTATTATCATTAATGGCACAAAGAACTGTATTTTTACTTTGAATATCCGGAGTACCAACCCTAGTAAAATTCATTCGTCTTCCTGGTTCAAAAGGTTGCTCACTTTTCATAATCCCTTGATGAAACGTAGCCATCCAAACATATTTTCTATTATCCATGACTATACCACAAATTTCATTATGCCTCTCTTGATGAAATTGGTTATAAAATTGTGACCGTAGATCAGAATAAATCACTCCTCCCCCATTAGTACCTATCCAAACAATCCCACTGGGGTCGTAATACGCTGAAATCATTCTTGTTTCTAAGTTGCGGTGAAGTTGTGAAGCTGTATTATAGTATATTTCTGTCATCATTCTTTTCGGATCATTCTTATCCTGAAATAATAAAGTATACCCACTCCAAGTCACTGCAAGATAACGATTATTATTAATTGGAATAACTTGAAAAACATCTGTATGGGATAGACTGTTTTCTTTATTATTTTCCTTATAAGTAATTCTGTCTATATACCCAGAAGAAACGTAATAACGCAGAATACCGTGTCCAATAGTAGAAATCCATACCACTCCCTTATCATATAATACCGAAGTTGCATCCCAAGTTTTATTTTTCCACAAAGATATCTTTTTAGATTTCTCCGAAGATTCAGGCTGAAACAATAGCAAATTTCCTTGCTGTGTAACCAAACATAACATTTCATGATTATCAGTATAACACATTGCACAGAAATTATCACCAGAATCAATCAAATCTTTATACTGTTTCTCACATTTCAATTTAATCTGAACAACCTCTCCTTTCTCATTTTTAACTTCTTCCTGTGTATATAGATATAATTTATTCCCTGACAGTCCCCAAAAAGAGTTATTATCTATAGGTAATAAGTGAGAGACATGTACAGAACTATAATCCGTTGCATGGACGATCGGTATAAATTTCTCCAGCGACCGAGCAAAACAATATAAAGTATTTCCAGCGATAACTCCCAAATATCGATCTGACATCTCTACAATTTCGGAAACATACATATACGCTGGTGAAGAAGAGAAGTTTTTTATTAATTTACCATCATAACGGCTCAAGCCATTATTAGTACCAAACCACATAAAGCCATCCCGATCTTTGTAGATAGATGTAATAGTATTATCCGCCAGCCCATCCTGCATGGTTAACAGACGAATATCTCTATCAAAAAAAGCATAACCAGAAACGACCGGACAATTACATATAAACAAAACCAATAAAAAGAGATTTAGCTTCTTCATATTAATAATCAATTTATTGCAAAAGAACGAAATAAAGCCTAAACATACAAAAGAGATTCAAAAAAAACATGGTATTGAATTAAACGTGTATGCTGAATGATATAGACATGCCCCTACGTAATCTCTCAATCCCTGTACATTTGCCATGTAATTAAACCTTATGTATAACTTTAAATAAGAAACGAATGAAAAAAATTTCAATCTTATTCATGTTGTTGCTTGGCATTACTACATTATATGCACAGCAATTGAACATTACGGGTACTGTGATTGACAAAAAGCTCAATGAGCCAATCATCGGTGCCACAGTCCAAGTAAAAGGGACGAACAATGGATCCATCACGGACATGGAAGGTAAGTTTTCTCTAAAAAACGTTAGCAAAGGAGGTATACTGACTGTTTCCTACATAGGTTACACCACTCAGTCAATTCCTCTCAATGGTACACAAACATCCTTCAGGATTGAGTTAAGTGAAGATTCAAAAACTCTTGATGAAGTAGTGGTAGTAGGCTTCGGTACTCAGAAAAAAGTAAATCTGACCGGAGCGGTTACAAGTGTAGATACCAAAGCACTAGCATCACGTCCGGTATCACAAGTCGGTCAAGCCCTGCAAGGTGTAGTTCCAGGCTTAAATCTATCGACTCCTGATTTAGGGGGACAGTTGGGACAAACAATGAACGTAAACATCCGTGGAACAGGAACCATTGGTAAAGGATCAAGTGCCTCACCACTTATACTGATTGATGGAATGGAAGGCAATATGAATAATCTGAATCCAGAAGATATTGAAAATATTTCTGTCTTGAAAGATGCTGCTTCTTCTTCCATCTATGGTTCACGTGCTGCATTCGGTGTTATCTTAATCACTACAAAGAAAGGAAAAGCGGGCAAAATGCAAGTGAACTATAACAATAGTTTCCGCTATTCCGGACCAACCAGCCTTCCTAATCAACTTGATTCCTATCGTTTTGCCAATTATTTCAATGATGCAGCCATTAATCAAGGAGGAAGTGTGATCTTTGATGAAGAGACCATTGACCGTATCCAAAAGTATATGGCAGGCGAGATTACAACCACCACCATAGCTAACGGTACCAACTGGCATTTCCACGAAAAAGCAAATGATAACGTAAACTGGTGGAAAAAACATTTTCAATGGGCCTGGTCAAACGAACATAATATCAGTTTAAATGGAGGAACAGAGAAGTTACAATACTATGTTTCAGGGAGCTACTTAAACCAAGATGGTAATCTTCGTTATGGAAATGATAATTATAAACGTTACAACGCAACAGCAAAAGTCAATACCCAAATCAACAAATATGTAGATTTCAACATTAATACCAAATTTGTTCGTTTTGATCTTGACAATCCAGTATATCTTGAGGAAGGTGGACTTCTTTATCATGACATTGCACGTATGTGGCCTATGATGCCTTTTAAAGATCCGAACGGTTATTATATGAGAAATGGAAAACTCAATCAATTGACTGACGGTGGACGTGCCAAAACACATAATGACAATATTTATCTTCAGGGACAATTAGTTATTCATCCGCTAAAAGGATGGAATATCTATGCAGAAGCAGGTATGAGAGTCATCAACCAAAATAAGCAAACCAACCTTAATCCAATCTATGAGCACGACGTAAACGGTAATCCATTAGCATTGGCTTTCAGCGGAAGTTACTCACCAGGATCTTCATTTGCACGTTCAGCATACCACAATAGTAACTTTTATACGACAAGTGTGTACACCGATTACACATTACAAATAAAAGATCATTATTTCAAAGCTTTAGTCGGAATGAATACCGAAGAATATGTATATCGCGAACTTGCCGCACAACGTCCTGACGTGATTAGTAGTCTCATTCCAGAAATTAGTGCAGCAACGGGAGAAGATAAAATCAATAGTTCAAAATACAATGATTGGTCTACAGCCGGGTTCTTCGGACGTCTCAACTACAGTTACAAAGACCGCTACATGGCTGAAGTAAATGTTCGTTACGACGGATCATCCCGCTTTTTAAAAGATCAGCGTTGGAACGTATTTCCTTCTTTCTCTTTGGGATGGAACTTAGCGCGTGAATCATTCTTTGAACCAATTAACAACATTATTAATACACTAAAACCCCGCGTATCATGGGGTATGCTCGGTAACCAGAACACAGACTCTTACTATCCGTTCTATTTAACACAAAGTGTAACAGCCAATGGTGGCAATTGGCTAATGGACGGCAGTAGACCAACAACAGCCGGAGTTCCTGGAATGGTCAGCAGTACACTTACATGGGAAAAAATCTATAATACCAATTTAGGCATCGACCTTGGTATGTTCAACAATCGTCTGAACATGACTTTTGAATACTTCATACGTAGAACGAAAGACATGGTAGGCCCTGCAGCCGAAGTCGGTGCAATATTAGGAACTGCTCTGCCAAATACCAATAATGCTGAGTTGAAAAATAAAGGATGGGAACTACAGGCCAATTGGAGAGATAATATTGGAAAAGTTAACTATAATATAGGATTTAACCTTTCTGACAACCGTGCCAAAGTAATTTCATATCCAAACGCTTCTAAAGCCCTATGGGATTCTAATGGAAATACTCTTTATTACAACGGAATGACTATCGGAGAAATTTGGGGGTATGAAACTGAAGGTATTGCCCAAACAGACGCACAGATGACCGAATGGCTGGCTAGCAATGATCAGAGTAAAATAGGTTCAGTTTGGGGTGCAGGTGATATCATGTATCGAGACCTTAATGGTGATGGTATAGTAGACAAAGGAAACAGTACTGCCACAGACCATGGTGATTTAAAGAAAATCGGAAATAGCACTCCACGCCTTCGTTTCGGTTTAAGCTTAGGAGCTGACTGGAAGGGTTTCGATATTCAAATGTTTTTCCAAGGAGTCATGAAACGTGATTTATGGTTGAGCGGACCAATGTTCTGGGGAGCAGATGGAGGAGAATGGCAATCAGTAGGTTTTGACGAACATCTTGATTATTTCCGTCCTGAAAATACAACTTCTATATTCGGAGCAAATTTGAACTCCTACTATCCCAAAGCCTACTTAGGAGACAAAGGAAACAAAAACAAGCAAACTCAAACGCGTTATCTGCAAAATGGTGCTTACATGCGTATGAAAAATCTGCAAATAGGATATACATTCCCCAAAGCTTGGATGAATAAAGCAAAAATTGAAAAGCTCCGCATTTATGTCAGTGGAGAGAATTTATTCACAATCAGTGGTATTGCCGATATGTTCGATCCAGAAGCAACAGCCGGTAACGGATTTAGCAACGGAAAGACTTATCCGCTGTCAAAGACTATTTCATTTGGATTAAATATTACTCTTTAAAAAGCAAGAACAATGAAAAAGAATCTATTATATATTTTTAGTTTAGCAAGTGTTTTATGCTCTTGCAATGACTTTCTCGACAAAGAGCCACTAGATGCCGTACCTACCGACAAATATCTTTTGGCAGAAAGCGATTTAGCAGCCTATTCGGCTAATCTATATGATCAACTTCCATCCCACACTCCAGGCCAATACAGTATGGGAGTATTTGCAACAGACAATAATAGTGACAACCAAGCAGCAAGTAATCCAAACGGTTCATTTGTAAAGGGAGAAACACGTGTGGCTCAAAGTGGAGGTGCTTGGGATTTTGGGAAAATCCGGAATGTCAATTATTTCATCAATAAGGTACGTCCCCGACTGGAAGCCGGCGAACTTAGTGGAGTAGAAGCTAACAATATGCACTATCTGGGAGAGATGTATTTCTTTCGCGCTTATATTTACTTTACTAAATTAGTTGCACTCGGTGATTTCCCTATCTTAAAACATTGGATTTCGGAAGATTATGAAACAGTTAGAGAGGCAAGTAAACGGCGCCCACGCAATGAAGTAGCACGTTTCATCATACAAGATTTAGATTCTGCTTACTATTATATGAAAGCAACCCCACCAATGAGCAATCGCCTAACCAAAGACTGTGCTGCCCTCATGAAAAGTCGTGTGGCATTATTTGAAGGTACTTGGGAAAAATACCACAAAGGGACCGCACGTGTACCAGGAGGTCCGGGATGGCCAGGAGCAAACAAAGATTATTTAAAGGACTTCACTATCAATATTGATTCTGAAATTAAATACTTCCTGACAGAAGCTAAAACTGCCGCTCAAATAGTAGCTGATAAATACACTTTATTTAACGATTATCCGTCGTTATTCAACAGCCAATCATTAGCTAACGCTTCGGAAGTGTTATTGTGGAGAGCCTACGACGCCAGTTTAACTCCGGCAGTCAACCATTTTGTTGTCGGTTACATCCAACGCAATGGAGGTGGAAATACCGGATGGACTCGTAGTATGATGCAAAGTTATTTGATGGAAAATGGCTTGCCGATATACGCAAACAATTCTGGTTATCAAGGAGATAAAACTTATGAAGCAGTTGCAACCAATCGTGATCCACGACTAACTTATAATACTTTATTACCTGGAGATCTCTTATCTGAAGGGGGAAGTAACATTGAATATCTAGTCAAAGGATATGGTTATTATTATCGTGCACCAATTGTACTTGGACAGGACGAAAACAAATGTCCCACCGGCTATTCAGTAAAAAAGGGATTAGCAACAGATGCCGCACAAGGACCTACACTCCCATCAACTACAGCCTGTGTCATATTCCGTGCAGCAGAGGCATACTTGAATTATATGGAAGCTGATTATGAACTGAATAACTCGCTTGATGCCAACAGTTCCAAATACTGGAAAGCTTTACGAAATCGAGCAGGAATGGATACCGATTTTCAAAAAACAATAGACGCTACAGATCTGAGTAAAGAGATCGATTTTGCCCGCTATTCAGGTTCTGAATTTGTTTCAACCACTTTGTATAATATTCGTCGGGAACGTCGCATCGAATTTGCGGCCGAAGGATTACGCCTAAATGATCTGAAACGCTGGCGTGCACTAGACATGATGCAAGGTTATCACGTAGAAGGATTCGATTTATGGAGTGAAAATTATCAACGTTACAAAACTCCTAGCCCAATACCAGTTGCAGACGTCACTCTCTCTGTCATTAATCTGATTGAATCAGGTAACAATAATGCTAATGTATCAGCTAAATCAGAAAGTCAGTACTTACGTCCTTACCGGATCAATACAAACAACATTGCATACAATGGCTATAATTGGAACCAAAATAAATATTTAAATCCAATTGCTTTTGACCACTTCCGTCTGACGACAGCAGAAGAAGGATCAACCGACTATACAACCTCTACGATTTATCAAAATCCAGGATGGAAGATAGAAACGAGCAGTCTCCCTGAAGGAGATTAGTTTTCAGTAGATTAAATATCTTACTCAAGACAAGATCTCCTCCCCCAAAAAAGGAGGAGATCTTATTATTTTCAATAAAAATTGTATTCTACCCAAAAAAGAGTAACTTTACAGCATTATGAAAAATATCATCCCTCAAGCACTGCTTACCATGCCTATTTTGAGCACTGGACTACAAGCACAAGAAAAGCAACCGACTCCCAATCTAGTCTTCATCATGGCCGACCAATATCGTGGAGATGCCATCGGTTGCATCGGTAAAGAACCTGTAAAGACTCCCCACCTGGATAAGCTTGCCTCCGAAGGAATTAACTTCACCAATGCTATCAGTAGTTATCCGGTATCATCGCCGGCAAGAGGAATGCTAATGACCGGTATGTATCCCATTGGCAGTAAAGTAACCGGGAACTGTAACTCCGAAACCGCTCCTTACGGAGTGGAACTTTCCCAAAACGCCCGCTGTTGGAGCGATGTGCTTAAAGATCAGGGATACAATATGGGATACATCGGAAAGTGGCATCTGGATGCACCCTACAAGCCCTATGTAGACACTTACAATAATCGCGGGAAAGTGGCATGGAACGAATGGTGTCCACCCGAACGTCGCCACGGTTTCGACCATTGGATAGCTTATGGAACATATGATTACCATTTGAAACCGATGTACTGGAATACCACTGCTCCACGAGACAGCTTCTATTATGTCAACCAATGGGGTCCGGAATACGAGGCAAGCAAAGCTATCGAATACATCAACGGACAGAAAGACCAAAAACAACCGTTTGCATTGGTGGTATCGATGAATCCTCCACACACGGGATATGAATTGGTGCCGGACCGATATAAAGAGATATACAAAGATCTGGATGTAGAGGCGCTTTGCAAAGGACGTCCCGATATCCCGGCCAAAGGTACGGAAATGGGAGACTACTTCCGAAATAACATCCGGAACTATTATGCCTGCATCACCGGTGTAGACGAAAATGTAGGGCGAATCATCGAGGCCCTTAAACAAAATAATTTATTTGATAATACGATCGTGGTCTTTACCTCTGACCATGGAATCTGTATGGGTGCTCACGAAAATGCCGGAAAAGATATCTTCTATGAAGAGTCTATGCGTATCCCCATGATTCTATCTTGGCCGGATCAAATAAAACCACGTAAAAGCGACCCGTTGATGATTGCTTTTGCCGACCTATACCCCACACTCCTGTCAATGATGGGATTCAGTAAAGAAATCCCGGAAACAGTACAGACATTCGACCTGTCCAATGAAGTACTGACCGGAAAAAACAAAAAAGATCTTGTACAACCATACTATTTCGTAAAATTCGATAACCATGCAACAGGTTATCGCGGACTCCGTACCGACCGATATACATATGCCGTACACGCAACAGACGGAAAGATCGATAATGTCATTCTTTTCGACCGTACCAATGATCCTCATGAAATGAATAACATTGCCAGCCAACAATTGAAACTTACCCATACATTTAACCGGCAACTGAAAACATGGCTTGAAAAGACCAATGACCCATTTGCCCAATATATAAAACTTAAATAATCATGAACAGAATCAACACCACCCTACTCTTACTTTTTTGCTCAGTCTATTGCTTGGCGCAACAGGCTACTATCCCCGTTCCCAAGCCCTTTCAGTTGAAATGGCATCAAGCGGAAATGGGAGCCGTATTCCATTATGATCTGCATGTGTTCGACGGAGTACGCTACGGACAAGGCAACAACCGCATCAATCCGATAGAAGATTACAACATATTCAACCCTACGGAACTAAACACAGACCAGTGGGTGCTGGCAGCCAAAGCAGCCGGATGTAAGTTTGCCGTACTGACTGCCACTCATGAAACCGGTTTCGGTCTCTGGCAGAGTGACGTAAATCCTTATTGCCTCAAAGCCGTAAAATGGAGAGACGGCAAAGGGGATATCGTCCGTGACTTTGTCAACTCTTGCCGCAAATACGGCTTACAACCGGGTATCTACATCGGTATCCGGTGGAATTCTCTTTTGGGCATACACAACTTTAAGGCAGAAGGAGAAGGAGAATTTGCTCACAACCGGCAAGCATGGTACAAACGACTGTGTGAAAAGATGGTGACCGAACTTTGTACCCGTTATGGAGATCTATACATGATTTGGTTTGACGGCGGCGCCGATGATCCTCGTGGAGACGGACCGGACGTAGAGCCTATTGTGAATAAATATCAGCCTAATTGCCTGTTCTATCATAATATAGATCGTGCAGATTTCCGTTGGGGTGGTTCCGAGACCGGTACCGTAGGTTATCCCTGCTGGTCCACCTTCCCCGCTCCCTGTTCACATCACAAACGGATAGAAAGCAATGTCGATCAAATCGAACTGTTGAAGCATGGCGACAAAGATGGAAAATACTGGGTACCGGCCATGGCAGATACTCCTTTACGTGGAGCCAACGGACGTCACGAATGGTTCTGGGAACCGGATGACGAAAACAACATCTATCCATTGAACGAACTAATGGATCAATATGAAAAATCAGTAGGACGGAACGCTACCCTGATTTTAGGCCTGACACCCGACCCGAACGGATTAATACCTACAGGAGACGAACAACGCCTGAAAGAATTCGGTACAGAAATCAATCGTCGCTTCTCTTCTCCATTAGCCCAGACATCGGGACAGAAAAAAAGTTTGACCTTGAAACTGGACAAAAAGCAACCGGTAAACTACTGCATCATTCAAGAAAACATACAGAACGGAGAACGTATCCGCCAATATAAAGTAGAAGCCAAGGTAAATGGAAAGTGGCAAACAGTTTGTTCCGGAGAATCTGTCGGACACAAACGCATCGAAAAATTCGATCCGGTAGAAGCTACGGCATTACGGCTGACCGTACTGCAATCCATTGCATTACCCGATATTATAAATTTCAGTGCTTTTTCTGTCAACTAATTCATACGCATGAAAAGATATTTCATCATAAGTTTGCTTACTTTGGCAAGTACGGTCGCTCCTTTGACGGCTGTATTTGCCCAAAGTTCTTTTATCTACGAAAAAGGTAAATCGTTTAAAGATGTAAACGCCTCTCCAATGCCTCAGGCCATCCGCCTGGACAGAACGGCAGAACCGGTCATTTATGAGAATGCAGTTCCTGAGAATGCAACCACTATATGCTACCGCATCCAACTGCCGTCTTATGTACGGGGGACATTCTTCAGTCGGGATTCCCGCCCCGGAGATTACGAATGGCCCAACAATACCAATCGTCTCTTACCTTGGATGTTCAATCATCTGACAGACCTTACCCGGGACGACTATCCGGGTATTCCTTCCAACGCACGTCCTTCTACACTGGGAGACGCTTTATTGTTGCAACTGACCGATGGAAGCTATCTATTCACCAAAGCAATAGCGGGTGATAACAGCCTCAGCTGGTTTCAGGTAAATACCGACGGCTCGCTCAATTTATATGTATCGACATTGGGAACCGACCGGCTCGAACACAAAGTACCGGTAGCACTGGTTCAAAGTGCCGGCAACATTTATCAGGTATTCCGGCAGGCTTACGAAACCCTGATATCCGACCGGAACGTATCGGCCCTGCAAAAGCGCACGGAAAAGAACTATTTTGAGGCTCTGAACTATCTGGGATGGTGTACCTGGGAACATTACCATTTCGATATTGATGAAACAAAAATCCTGAATGACCTGGATGCCATCGAAACCTCCGGAGTTCCTGTACGTTACGTACTGATCGACGATGGTCACCTGGCCAACAAGAATCGTCAACTGACAAGTTTTACCCCCGATCCTCAACGTTTCCCGAACGGATGGGCTCCGATCATGGCACACAAAAACAAAGATAAAATACGTTGGATAGGATTGTGGTATGCCCTCTCCGGATATTGGATGGGAATCTCCCCCGATAATGATTTTCCAACCCATGTAAAAAACAGCCTCTATTCTTTCAATGGAAGTCTTTTGCCCGGTAAAAGCACCCCGAATATCGACACGTTCTACCAGTATTACGTTCACTCTCTGAAAACCCATGGATTCGATTTTCTTAAAGTAGACAATCAGGCATTCACCTTACCGCTTTACATGGGCTCTACTGAAGTCGTACGTCAGGCGAAAGAGTGTAATCTGGCATTGGAAAAGCAAACTCACGCACAGCAGGTGGGACTGATGAACTGCATGGCTCAAAACGTACTTAACACGGACCACACCCTGCATAGCGGAGTTGCCCGTGTCAGCATTGACTATAAGAAATACAATGAGAACATGGCAAAGTCGCATCTCTTCCAGTCATACACCAACACATTACTGCAAGGGCAAACCGTATGGCCGGATCACGATATGTTTCATTCCAGCGATACGATCTGTGGCAGTTTGATGGCTCGTTCCAAGGCTATTTCAGGCGGCCCGGTCTACCTGTCCGATTCTCCGAAAGAATTTGTAAAAGAGAATATTTTCCCACTGATCGATAAAGAGGGCAAAATATTCCGCCCGGAAGCCCCTGCCATTCCGACCCCGGAATCGGTACTGACCAATCCACTGCAAGACGGAAAGGCATACAGGGTATTCGCTCCTACCGGTGACGAGGCTGTATCCGTCATTTGTTATAACCTCAACACCTCACCCAAACACCGGAAAGTAACCGCCGAAATAGACCCGAAGGATTATCTGTTACGCGAAACACTGACCGGCAAACCAACACCTCAACAAAAACGAGTGATTCTATTCGACTGGAATAATCAGACAGCCACTGAACTGACCGGTAAACAGACTGTAGAACTGGATGGCTTTACCGACCGTCTATTCCATCTCTGTCCGATCCATGACGGATGGGCGGTTATCGGGATACAGGAAAAATATCTGTCACCTGCGGCCGTCCGGATTCTATCTTCGACACCGGACAAATTAGTTCTCAATGTATTGTCTCCGGGAACTCTGAAAATATGGACAGAGAACTCCGGAAAACAAGAACTGAGAAACATTCAGGTAAAGGAAACCGGAAAAATGACCATCAGAAAATAATCCTCTAATATATAATTACGATGAATAAGAAAATAATTATCCCCCTCGCACTGGCTCCATTGGCTGCCCCGGCTCTGCAAGCCCAGCACCAGCAGCCGAACGGACGTACGGACACACGCCCCAACATCATTCTCTTCATGGTAGACGACATGGGCTGGCAAGATACATCCCTGCCTTTCTGGACCCAAAAGACACACTACAACGAGGTATACGAAACTCCTAATATGGAGCGCCTTGCCAAACAAGGTATGATGTTCACCCAAGCCTATGCCAGCAGCATCAGTTCGCCCACCCGTTGTAGCCTGATTACAGGAACTAACGCCGCGCGTCACCGGGTAACCAACTGGACATATCCCAAAGGCCAGCAAACAGACCGCCCGAGCGATGTATTCAATGTAGCGGACTGGAATGTAAACGGGGTTTGCCAGGTTCCCAATATCGACCACACGTTTCAGGCAACCTCACTGGCAGAAATCCTGAAAGACAATGGCTACCACACGATTCATTGTGGGAAAGCACATTTCGGCGCCGTCAACACTCCGGGAGAAAGTCCTTATCACATGGGCTTTGAAGTCAACATAGCCGGACATGCAGGAGGCGGATTGGCAAGCTACCTGGGTGAAAATAATTACGGAAACCGGACGGACGGTAAACCGAATCCCTGGTTTGCCGTTCCGGGATTAGAGAAATACTGGGGAACCGATACTTTCGTCAGTGAAGCTCTGACGCTCGAAGCTATCAAAGCACTCGATCATGCCAAAGAATACAATCAGCCTTTCTTCCTCTACATGGCTCACTACGCTATCCATGTTCCGATCGATAAAGACAAACGCTTCTATCAAAAATATATCAATAAAGGATTGACTCCCAAAGAAGCTGCTTATGCGGCCCTGATCGAAGGTATGGACAAAAGTCTGGGTGACCTGATGGACTGGCTGGATAAAAACGGAGAAGCAGACAATACCATCGTCATCTTTATGAGCGACAACGGCGGTCTGTCCAGCGAACCGGAATGGCGTGACGGAAAACTGCACACGCAGAACTCTCCTCTCAACAGTGGGAAAGGATCGGCTTACGAAGGCGGTGTACGCGAACCGATGATCGTCCGCTGGCCGGGAGTTGTAAAACCGGATACCAAATGTGATAAATATTTAATTATCGAGGACTTCTATCCGACCATACTCGAGATGGCACAAATCAAACATTATAAGACGGTACAGCCGATCGATGGAATTAGTTTTATGCCTCTGCTGACACATACCGGTGATCCGTCCAAAGGACGCAGCCTGCACTGGAACTTCCCTAATCATTGGGGAAACGACGGTCCCGGCATCGGCCCGACTTGTACCGTACGCAAAGGTGACTGGAAGTTGATTTACTACTATGACAGCGGTAAAAAAGAGTTGTTCAATATTCCGGAAGATATAGGAGAAAAGAATGACCTGGCAGCCCTACATCCGGACATTGTGAAAAGTTTATCTAAAGAGCTGGGTGACTATTTGCGCAAAGTAGGCGGCCAACGCCCTTCATTCAAAGCAACCGGAAAGCCATGCCCATGGCCGGACGAAATCAAATAACCGAGCGAATATAATTACTTTTTATAGAGAGGAGAACCTAAGACATTACGCATCTTTCGGTTCTCCTTTCTGTTTTCTATCAAACAATAAACAAAATAGTTTCCGCCTTGTCTACTATATAATCCGGACAGAATGATTCAAGCTCCGTACGGGGGCGGAATCCCCACGTGACTCCACAGGAAGTAACTCCGCTATTGATAGCCGTCTGCATATCCACTCCTGAATCGCCGACATACAGCACTTCGTCTTTCGAAACACCAGCAATCTGTAAAATATCATGCACCACAGCAGGATCCGGCTTCACCTTCACTCCCTCACGCTGCCCAAATACAGCAACAAACCGGATTCCTGGGAAATAATGTGCTATCAGCTTCTCGGTGGCTGCCTGATATTTATTGGAAGCCACGGCCAATTTATAACCTTTATGCTGCAATGTTTCCAACAATTCCGGAATTCCCGGATAAGGGCGACTCTCGTCGGCATTATGCCGGTCATAATGCAAAAGAAATTCTTTACGAACGCGGAGCACATTCTCCTCGGTTTTCTCTCCTTCGGGCAATGCACGCTCAAACAATTTGTTGATGCCGTTACCCACCATAAAGTTATAGGAAGCGACTTCATGAGTCGGATATCCCAAAGTTTGCAGAGCATGATTCGTACTATGTGCCAAATCGGCAATGGTATTCAATAAAGTACCATCCAAATCGAATATTATCAGTTTCTTCATATCTTTATACCTCTATGTTTACGACAAAGATACGGATAATTCAGCGGTAACTTTACTGCCATCCCACCTACAAGCTTTATAATAATTGTTAACGGAAAAACAGAATCAGTCCGAAAAGCTCCTTTTTCAAAGAAAATATTTTAAGTTTGTGAAATAGCAACAAAAAGGGAAGAATTTGAACTTAAAAACTGAAAAGGAGACGCTTATGGGATCAAAGAAAACAGACTTAATGCGTATTTCATATTTTGTAGCCATCGTGATATTGGTATGTCTGATAGGTAATCTCAAAGACCTTTGGCTACAATCGTGGACCGACCTGATCATCTATCTGATAGTCCTGTTTGCCGCCGCCGAATGTCTGTTCAGTACGTTTGCACGCATCCGTGCGGTCGGAGAGCAAAAACAGCCCCGTTGGCTGACTTCTATCTCCCTGCTGATTTACGGAATCCTTTTCCTCGGAACTCTATTTTTTATCGGAGATTTCTTAATAAACAAGTTATGACAAAGAAAAATCTACTCAAAGGAATCTGCCTGCTATGGCTATTGCTGGCAGTAACTCCTGTATTGCAAGCCCAGGATCGTGCGCAACAGGCATCCGAACTTCTCGACCGACTGATTGCAGGCCAAGGAGACAGTGTGTATGTACATCTGGACGATAACATCCGGAAAATGCTTTCCGTAGAGATGTTGAACGGACTGTTCAAGCAATTGGAACAACAAGCAGGTAAGTATCAGTCGCACGGAGAGTGGAAAACCGAACCAATAAACGGTATGACTGTTTATTATTGCGACGTTAAGTTCGAACGCTTACCACTGCGTTTTCTCACAGCGTTCAATCCGGACGGAAAGGTGAATACCATTCGTTTCGTACCTGTTCCGCCTGAAAAGACCACTCCCCCGACGACATCGGTACAAGATAAAATAAAAGAGACAGACATACAGGTTTGTACGGGGAATTTCAAGCTTCCCGGCACACTGACTCTTCCTAAAAACGGCAAAGATCTGCCGGTAGTCATTTTGGTACATGGCTCGGGGACCAGCGACCGGGACGAAACGGTAGGGGCCAATAAACCTTTTCGGGACCTCGCGTATGGACTGGCCGAGCGTGGAATAGCCGTGATCCGTTATGACAAGCGCACCAAAGTATATGGAGCCGACAGCGCACCTGCAGGCAAAGAAATTACTTTCGATGAAGAATCAGTGGATGATGCCCTTTCGGCAATTAAACTTGCCCGTTCCATACCGACAATAAATCCCGAACGGATCTACATTCTCGGACATAGCCTGGGAGGCACCTTGGCTCCCCGCATCGCCCAACGTAGCGATAAAGTTCCGGCAGGGATTATTCTGCTTGCCGGTGCAGCCCGTCCACTCGAAGATCTGTTTATAAGTCAGGTGAAGTTTCTCGCCTCTGCACTCCCATCGACTAAAGATATTGAAAAGGAAATAGCCGAACTACAGAAACAAGTGGACAACGTGAAAAGGCTGGGTACAGACACATTCGACATTACAACTCCTTTGCCCATGAATCTCTCTCAAGCTTACTGGATGCTTGCCAATCAATATAAACCTTTGGAAGTGGTCCGAAAACTGACTCTCCCCATACTTGTCCTTCAAGGCGAACGTGATTATCAGGTCACCATGCAAGATTTCGAATTATGGAAATCCGCCCTGGCAAAGCATCCGAATGCGATATTTAAATCTTATCCCCGACTCAATCATCTGTTTCAGGAAGGAGAAGGGAAGTCAACCCCTCTTGAATACAGCCGTCCCTCCTCTATTCCTTCTTACGTGACGGATGACATCGCAGCTTTCATCAACCGACCCAAGCCCGGTAACTGATGACGACGGAAACAACAGTTCCAACAAACAAACGTTATTTATCCGTACAAGATCACCCATCCCCCATCCTTCTCAATCGCCCCTTCCTTTCTTGAAAATCGGCATCGGTATCATTGTGGTTTTGATAAATACCATCTATCATCACACCCGGACAAGCAGGATAGCAGAAAAACTAAAAACAACAACGATCCGCTCTGTATCAACAACTTAAACGACTTCACTTTCAGTATATAAAATGCTTGATTTAACAGAGTGTTAAAACAAGCGTTTTGTTTGCAAAGAACAAGTCTTTTAAACACAAAACACTTCTTCTTTGCCAACAAAAAGAAAACACCCGGAAAACCGCATTAACAATGTTAACGAAGGAGGAGACCACATTTATAAGTCCATAAGGTTGTCAGTCCGCCTCCCTTTCCACTCTTACTTATTAAATTTCCAATCAAAAAGATGCTCCTTCCGCTTTCTTTTACTAAATTTGCATTTAAATTTGCCCGAATCATGAAGAATGAACCAACATATAGCTTGCTAAACGCCATCAATTATCCCAAAGACCTGCGCCAACTGAGCGTAGATCAATTGCCGGAGGTATGCGAGGAATTAAGGCAGGACATCATTAAGGAACTATCGTGCAACCCGGGACACTTCGCTGCCAGCCTCGGTGTGGTAGAACTGACTGTAGCACTGCACTATGTGTACAACACTCCTTATGATCGTATTGTCTGGGATGTGGGACATCAGGCCTACGGACACAAGATACTGACCGGACGGCGTGAAGCTTTCTCTACCAACCGTAAACTAGGCGGTATCCGTCCTTTTCCCTCACCGGAAGAGAGTGAATATGACACATTCACTTGCGGTCATGCCTCCAACTCTATCTCGGCAGCGTTGGGTATGGCAGTGGCAGCCGAGA
>UMJL01044110.1_pt1 | contig 34274 bp, 24 predicted proteins | sample 1966071 | NCBI WGS metagenome assembly UMJL01 (sample SAMEA4836148, study PRJEB28245) | human gut metagenome | biome: gut microbiome; material: fecal sample | place: Denmark | collected 2008
ATCAAGCACAAAAGAATCACTACGACTGTAGCAAAGGCGAAGGCGTTGAAGAAATTTGTTGAGCCTTTGATCACAAAGTCTAAAGAAGACACGACAAACTCTCGTCGTGTTGTATTTAGCAATTTGCAAGATAAGATTGCTGTAACAGAATTGTTCAAGGAAATCTCTGTGAAAATTGCAGATCGTCCGGGTGGTTATACTCGTATTATCAAGACTGGTCATCGTTTAGGTGATAATGCAGAAATGTGCTTCATTGAACTTGTTGATTACAACGAAAACATGGCAAAAGAGAAAGTTGCAAAAAAAGCTACTCGTACTCGTCGTTCGAAAAAAGCCGCTACAGAGGCTGCTCCTGTTGCTGAAGTTCTTGCAACTGAAGAACCTAAAGCTGAATCGGCAGAATAATTTAGTAATTGTTCTTATAGATATAGAAAAGGTTGCCTTGAAAAAGGTGACCTTTTTTGTTTTCAATTCTAAAGATACTTTAATTAACTCTTTCACTGAACATTCGGATTGGATATTCTGTTATATTTGCAGGGAGATATGGCAAAATTTGTAAAGGTAATATTGTTTTTGTTGTTTGCTGTAACACTTCATTGTGTAGCGAGCAATCTTTTCACTGAAATACCGGTGGAAGGTCAATATAATTTTACTTATACGGCATATTCGCAGAAAGTGACCAGTGCTCAATTGCCTTATTTCCCTGAAGGTGAGTTGTCAAGTGCAGTTCAATCCCATCAGATAATGACTTCCCGTATACAGCGTATTAATCTACTTGAATATTCAATGTCCTTGAAAGCCTTGGCTCTGAAGCTTTCATCGCGAGAAGCTGTTTTGGTGCAGCATCGTGGGCGACTATATGGTACTACTACTTCTTATTATTGTCACCCGTCAAGTGAATATTATGTCTTTACTTTAAGGCGTATTATTATTTAGCTGTTTTAATTTATTGGTTCTGTTTTATTTTGGATAATGCATCAAATATATGTGTTATTATTTATCTTATTTTTTATTCTACTAATAAATTAAACTCATTATAATATGGCAACTCAAACTATCGATGCAACGATTTTTGCATCTTCTCATCCTGATATTGTAAAACGTACAAGTCTTTCTGGAGTTATTTTTTCTGGTTTAATTTTACTTGTTGGTGTATTAGCTTTTGTCTCTACTTTTGAGATGGAAGATCGTTCTTCTACCTTAAGTATGGGATTAATGGTTATAGGCTCCGGAATGTTCTTAATTGGTATTTTCCGTTTGTTTTGGAAATCAAAAGAGGTTGTTTATCTACCTACTGGTAGTGTTGCAAAAGAACAAAGTATATTTTTTGATTTGAAATATATGGATCAATTGAAGGAAATGGTGAAATCTGGTATGTTTCCTGTTGATACGATGCTGAAAAGTGAGAGTAGTGGGAACATCCGTATGGATGTAATACTTTCCGAAGATAAGAAGTTTGCGGCTGTGCAGTTGTTCCAGTTTGTACCTTATACATATAATCCTATAACTTCAGTGCAGTATTTTACGAATGGAGAGGCATCTGCTGTAGCTGCTTTTCTGTCAAAATGTAAGTTACGCTAAGGCTTAACTTTAATTTGCAGGGAATGGGGATTAGTCGTCTATGACGGCTATCCCCATTTTTTTCATTAAAAAGCATGCATTCATATTTTGTGCAACACCATTCCTCATTTGGTAAGAGAAGGTGAGTTCATTGTTTGTAATATCTGCTTCAAAGCAGTAATTGCGAATGTTGCTCGGAAAGAGATCGATAAGAGTACCTAACATTAGGTCATGAGTAGCTATGATACCATTCGTATGTAGGGTCATGAATTGCTTGATTAAGGCAAAGGAGCCTTTCTGTTTATCGGTAGAGTTTGTACCTTTTAAAATTTCATCGAGGATAATAAATAGCTCTTCACCGGCATTTAGTTTGTCGATAATCAGTTTCAGCCGTTTTAATTCGGCGAAGAAATAGGATTCGTTGTCTGTGAGTGAGTCGCTGGTGCGCAGGCTGGTAATCAATCGAGAAGGATATAGCTTTATTTGTTCGGCCCATACGGGAGCACCGATGCAGGCAAGCAGATAGTTGATTCCTACCGTACGGAGATAAGTACTTTTACCTGCCATGTTGGCTCCGGTAATGATAATGAAGAATGGGCGTTTGGTGATATTTATATTATTGCGAATACATTTATCCCGATTCATCAGTGGATGCCCGAGTGCTTTAGCTGTCATCTCAAAAGGTTGCGAACTGATTTCCGGATAGATATATTCCGGATGATTGTAGGCGAAAGTAGCCAATGAACAATAAGCATCTATTTCTCCAATGGCTTTGAGCCAAGACGGAAGCTCCGAAGCATGATCTTCTTTCCAGGCTTCAATTCTCATGATTTGTCTCAGTTCCCAAAACAACGAGCCATTGAGAACAAAAGACATCAGCATATTGCCGCGTTGGTCGAGGGCATTCATTAGAGCTGTGAGTTTTTTAACAGCTTGCGATGCAGTTTGTTTTTTGCCGCCTACCAATTGTTGTATTTCCTGAAGAACGGTGCTTTGTAGGCTTTTTTCTTCTATTATACGGATAAGATTAGCATATGTTGCCAATATCTGAAGTTTCTTGCCATATAGGGTTTGTATTTTGGTAATGCCTTTGGAAAAAGCCAGACTGAGCAAAAAGAATCCTACAAAGGCCACACTTGGTATTGTACTGGATATTATACCTGCGATAGCCAATGTAATAAGTATAATATTAGTTACAGGAACAATGATGGGAAGTGCTCGTAGCAAGATGCGATTTCGATAATAACTCGGACTGTCGGCCCAGGCTATTATCTCTTTTTCATCTGCAGATTTCCCTTTGTACAATAAGCCGAGGATACGAAAATGCTGCCGCATTTCAAATTCCGAGGTCAGTTCTTTTACTCCTTCTTGCCGTTTTTCTATTTCTTCTTTACTTTCCAAGTGATTATTAAGCCAGTGGGCTAAGCGCTTTTTACCCAAATCGGTTGATGTACGATTAATGTATTGGAAAAGTGAGTGTTCACCGAATACGTCTAAGTCATACGAATAAAGATGCGCCGGATCGATAAATTCCTTCCCACCGTCAAAAGAAGAAGTATCGTAATTTATAGCTTGCAGTTCCTGCTGGTTTATTTCTATTTTTTTTTCAAGATATTCTTTTTCATAAAACAGACGATTGTGGAGCTTTACCAAAAAGATGAAAGGAAGAAAAGTGATGGCAGCTATTCCGGTTACGATGAGCCATCCGTTTTCCCAGAAATGAATGACTCCTACAATTCCTGCAATAAAAAGAATGAATCGTAAAGTACTAATACGGTAGATACGTCGTTTCTCTTTACTTAGCTTTTGTTCTGTTTCTCTAATGATATTCTGATAAGTTTGAATGATGTCATCTAATTGTTTCATTACCGCTTTATTGTTTTTTACAAATGTACTATATTAACAGTCAGGCTGTATTAAGCTTGTTTTTGTCAAGAGTAGATTTACTTTTTATTAACTAAAGCCTATCTGTTTCGAAAGTCGTTCTCAATTTTTTCATCACATAGTATGTGAAGTGAGTTGATAAGTAATGTGATTACTCTTGACATACTATCTAATTAGTCGTAAGACGGCATTAAAAATGACAAAACTATGGTAGAAATCTTGTTCGGATATCCGGTATATTAGTTTTTTCTCCGGTAGGTAAAATAAAAAAGGAAAAAGCCGCAACCTTTTCCTTTTATCCTATTTAAATCTTAATATACTTTATAAATAGTGATACAAAGATACTATAATCTGCGGCTTCTATCAAGCTTTTCCCTTTTTTTTTGAAACTTTTGCTTTGAAAACTTGCTTCAGTAAGTCAAATGGTGTAACTTTCCAAACGATTAATGCCAGTGAAAGGAGATGCTTATGAAGAAACTGTGGATTATTTGTTTTATGACTCTTGTGGGACTGCATCTGGCTGCACAAGATATTGTTTATTCCACCTTAAAAGATTTGTTAGCCCATAAGGGGGATACGGTGGCGGCGTTGAAAATCGAAAAACGGACGAAGAATCAGATTTCATTGTCTGGAGGGGCCGATTATAAAATCAGTGCCGATGATAATAAAGCATTGTGTAAGTATCTGAAAGGGCGTTGTTATGCGGTACAGTCGGATACATCACTTTATGTTAATTGCAAGAAGTTGCGTTATAAACGTTTACGCTTCGGCGGTTGGTATGCTCCTGCTATGTGGCTTGACGGGAATGTCTTTTTTAGTGCAGTACCTTTGGGATCTGTTGCAGGCGGTTCGTCAGTGACGATGGATGTTACATTAGGGGGATCGGTCGGTGATGCCATTGCAGCTTCGGGTTTGGTTTCGAAACGAGTGTATTACGAGATCGATGCAACTACCGGTAAAGTAGATTTTGTCGGAAAGGATCGTATGTGTGCTTTGTTGGAGTCGTATCCCGAGTGGAAAGAGGAATATTTGAAGGAAAACAGTGAGTCGGCGAAGACCACCGGCAAGTATCTACAGTTGCTTAAGGAACTCGATAAATAATCTTTTTGATAATAAATATTCCGAATACTTTGTAATTCCATCTCTTTTATTTATCTTGCGGAGAGTTATCAGGCTGTAAAAACTGACAGTTTGTAATCCTTAATCATCGTTTATTATGAAAATGACTCTCAGCAACACTTTGCCTGCCTATCCGGCTTTTGTGGAAGGCATACGGCGAGCACCGGATCGCGGCTATACTCTTACCCCAGCACAGACGGTCATGGCTTTGAAGAATGCCTTACGTTACATTCCTACCGAACTTCATGAACAACTTATTCCAGAGTTTATGGAAGAACTTCGTACTCGTGGAAGAATTTACGGTTATCGTTTCCGTCCCACAGGAGATTTGAAAGCCAAACCTATCGATGAATATCGGGGAAAGTGCATAGAGGGGAAAGCCTTTCAAGTGATGATTGATAATAACCTCTGTTTCGATATCGCTCTTTACCCTTACGAACTTGTTACTTATGGTGAAACCGGACAAGTATGCCAGAATTGGATGCAGTATCGTCTTATAAAGCAATATCTTGAAGAACTGACACAGGAACAAACCTTAGTAATCGAGTCCGGACATCCGTTGGGATTATTCCGTTCGCGCCCCGATGCTCCGCGAGTGATTATTACGAATGCCATGATGGTGGGGCAGTTTGATAATCAGCGTGACTGGCACATCGCCATGCAGATGGGAGTGGCCAATTATGGGCAGATGACGGCCGGTGGCTGGATGTATATTGGGCCGCAAGGTATTGTGCACGGTACTTTCAATACTTTATTGAATGCCGGACGGATGAAACTCGGTATTCCTCAAGATAAAGATTTGCGTGGACATTTGTTTGTCTCTTCCGGCTTGGGAGGAATGAGCGGGGCACAACCCAAAGCGGCGGAAATTGCCGGAGCCGCCTGTATCATTGCCGAAGTGGATGCTTCGCGTATCGAAACCCGTTACAAACAGGGATGGGTAGGGCATGTTACCGATTGTATAGTTGAAACGTTCCGTATCGTATATGAGGCGATGGAGCGTCGAGAGCCTTGTTCGGTCGCTTATCATGGTAATGTGGTTGATCTGCTGGAATATGCGGAAAAAGAAAATATATCGATTGAATTGCTCTCTGATCAAACCTCCTGCCATGCTGTTTACGAAGGAGGTTATTGTCCTGCCGGACTGACATTTGAGGAACGCACCCGGATGTTGCATGAATCTCCCGAAAAATTTCGTCTTTTGGTGAACCAGGCCTTGCGCCGTCATTTTGAAGTTATAAAGAAACTCGTGGCGCGTGGCACTTATTTCTTCGATTATGGAAATTCTTTTATGAAAGCCATTTATGATGCCGGTATCCGGGAAATTTCCCGGAATGGTACGGACGAAAAGGACGGTTTTATCTGGCCCAGCTATGTGGAAGATATTATGGGGCCGGAGTTGTTTGATTATGGATATGGTCCTTTTCGTTGGGTATGCTTGAGCGGCAAGCACGAAGACTTGATAAAGACCGATCATGCTGCGATGGAATGTATTGATGTGAATCGCCGAGGGCAAGACTTGGATAATTATAACTGGATACGTGATGCAGAGAAGAACCGTCTGGTGGTGGGCACTCAAGCCCGTATTTTGTATCAAGATGCAGTGGGACGGATGAACATCGCTCTTCGTTTCAATGAAATGGTGCGGCGGGGCGAAGTCGGTCCTATCATGTTGGGGCGCGATCATCATGATGTCAGCGGTACAGATTCTCCTTTCCGTGAAACCTCCAACATCAAAGACGGAAGTAATGTGATGGCTGATATGGCCGTGCAGTGTTTTGCCGGTAACTGTGCACGGGGCATGAGTCTTGTTGCCTTGCATAATGGGGGAGGAGTAGGCATCGGAAAGGCCATAAACGGCGGATTCGGTATGGTGTGCGATGGTAGCGAACGTGTCGATGAGATTCTGCGTTCGGCCATGCTTTGGGACGTGATGGGAGGTGTGGCCCGCCGTTCGTGGGCCCGTAACGGGCATGCCATGGAGACGAGTGAAACTTTTAACACGACCCACGGTGATAGTTATCACATTACCATGCCTTACGTAGCAGATGAAGAGCTTATTAATAAATTAATTGCCCAACTATGAATTGGAATAAAATCATTGAGTGTGTCCCTAACTTCAGCGAGGGACGCGACCTAAAGAAAATAGATAAAATAGTATCCCCATTCCGGGCCCGTTCCGGCGTGAAACTGCTTGATTACAGTAATGATGAAGATCATAACCGATTGGTCGTAACCCTTGTCGGTGAGCCGGCGGCACTATGTGATGCTGTGATCGAAGCCATCGGGATTGCCGTTGAACTTATCGATCTGAATCATCATACCGGACAACATCCACGCATGGGAGCCGTTGATGTTGTTCCTTTTATTCCGATAAAGAATGTTACTATGGAGGAAGCCATCGCCCTTTCCAAAGAAGTGGGTGCAAAAGTGGCAGAACTCTACCACCTTCCCGTCTTCCTTTATGAAAAGTCGGCTTCCGCCCTTCATCGTGAGAATCTGGCAGTTGTTCGCAAAGGAGAATTTGAAGGCATGGCTGAAAAGATCAAACTTCCCGAATGGACTCCTGATTTCGGGCCTGCTGAACGGCATCCGACTGCCGGAACCATCGCCATCGGTGCCCGTATGCCATTGGTAGCTTACAATATCAATCTCAGTACACCTAATTTGGAGATTGCCCATGACATTGCCAAGAAAATCCGTTTTATCGGCGGTGGCTTGCGTTACTGCAAGGCGATGGGAGTTGAATTGAAGGACCGTGGAATAACACAAGTTTCCATTAATATGACCGATTATACGAAAACCGCCCTTTATCGTGCCTTTGAACTGGTACGTATTGAAGCCCGTCGGTATGGCGTCAGTATTGTGGGTAGCGAGATTATCGGTCTTGTTCCGATGGAAGCATTGATAGATACGGCTTCCTATTACCTCGGTTTAGAGAACTTCTCGATGCAGCAAGTGCTTGAAGCGCGGATTATGGAGGAATAGGAGAAGGCAAATTTGTGTTCTGATAATAATGAACTATAATGAGTGAAAACCTGATAATATTTAATGCAAAGGTTGTGACCCCTCTGGGATTCTCGGCTCGAAAGGGGAAGGAAATATCCCGGTTGCATGTAATTGAAAACGGAACGGTGGAAGTGACCGATGGCATTATCACTTATGTCGGTGAAAATCGCGGTGAGGAGCGTGATGGCTTTTATCACCGTTATTGGCACTATAATGCCTGTGGGAAATGCTTGTTACCCGGTTTTGTAGATTCACATACCCATTTTGTTTTTGGTGGCGAGCGTGCCGAAGAGTTCTCCTGGCGGCTGAAAGGTGAAAGCTATATGTCCATTATGCAGCGTGGGGGAGGAATTGCCAGCACAGTGAAAGCAACCCGTGAGCTGAACTTTATAAAGATGCGTACCAAAGCGGAAAGTTTTCTGAGAAAGATGAGCACGATGGGGGTTACCACGGTTGAGGGTAAGAGTGGTTACGGGCTCGATCGCGAGACCGAACTGCTGCAGTTGAAAGTCATGCGCAGTTTGAATAATGATGAACACAAGCGGGTGGATATTGTTTCCACCTTCTTGGGTGCACATGCTTTGCCACCGGAGTATGCGGGAGAAAGTGATGCGTATATCGATTTTCTTATCGACAAAATGCTTCCGTTGGTTCGTGAGAATGAACTGGCAGAATGTTGCGATGTATTCTGTGAGCAAGGTGTGTTCTCCATCGCGCAATCCCGGCGTCTGCTTGCTGCTGCCAAAGAACAAGGCTTTTTGTTGAAACTCCACGCCGACGAAATTGTTTCTTTAGGTGGTGCCGAGCTGGCTGCCGAGCTGAAAGCCTTATCCGCCGATCATTTGCTGCATGCTTCTGATGCCGGTATTCGTGCTATGGCCGATTCCGGAGTGGTGGCTACCTTGCTTCCTCTGACTGCATTTGCCCTGAAAGAACCTTATGCCCGTGGGCGAGACATGATAGATGCCGGCTGTGCCGTAGCTTTGGCAACCGATCTCAATCCCGGCAGTTGTTTTTCCGGTTCTATTCCTCTCACTTTTGCTTTGGCCTGCATTTATATGGGCTTTACCATCGAAGAAGCCATCACTGCGCTTACCCTGAATGGGGCTGCCGCATTGAATCGTGCAGACCGAATCGGCAGTATCGAGGTCGGCAAGCAGGGTGATTTTGTAGTACTCGACTCAGCAGATTATAATATTCTACCTTATTATATAGGTATGAATTGTGTGAATACCACGATAAAGAACGGAGTTCTTTATCCCGTAGTTTAATGATAAAAATAAAAAAGAAAATAACTATGTTAGTAGATTCAACCGTCAAAGATTTTCTGGCTAAAGTGGCCGGGAGTGATCCGGTTCCCGGTGGTGGCAGTATTGCCGCTCTTAACGGTGCTATAGCAGCCGCATTGGCAGCTATGGTTGCAGGGCTGACTGTCGGTAAGAAAGGATATGAAGAGAATGAAGAACAGATGCAGCGTATCCAGACCCTTACCATTCGTCAGAAAGAGGAGTTTCTGATTGATGTCGATCGTGATTCTGAGGCCTATAATAAAGTGTTCGATTGTTTTCGGATGCCTAAATCGACAGAGGACGAGAAGAGTGCCCGTAGCGCTGCCATCCAGGAAGCAACACGGTTTGCCGCTCTCGTGCCTATGCAGGTGGCACGCAATGCTTATGAGCTGATGGCTATTATTGCCGATGTGGCCAGACTGGGCAACCGAAACGCGGTGACTGATGCCTGTGTTGCTATGATGTCCGCCCGATCTGCCGTACTGGGAGCTTTGATGAATGTCCGTATAAATCTTGGAACATTAAAGGATAAAGCATTTGTCGCAGAACTCCAGGCCGAAGCCGATGAACTGGAACGTAAGACCTGTGAAAAAGAGAAAGAATTACTGGATATAGTCAATCAGGATTTAAGAGTATGAATAACGTTTATTACGTAGGTTCCGGTGAACTTACTTTCGATATTATCGAACGCATTATCAATGAAAATCTGAAATTGGAGCTTGCTCCCGAAGCAAAGCTGCGTATTCAGAAATGTCGCGATTATCTGGATCAGAAGATTGCTGCTTCCAACACCCCTCTTTACGGTATAACTACCGGTTTCGGTTCGTTGTGCAATAAAAACATCTCTCCTGATGAGTTGGGTACTCTTCAGGAGAACCTTATAAAGAGTCATGCATGCAGTGTCGGCGAAGAAATTCGTCCGGTGATTATTAAATTAATGATGCTTTTTAAGGCTCATGCCCTTTCATTGGGACATAGTGGTGTACAGGTAATTACTGTGCAGCGTATTTTAGATTTCTTTAATAACGATGTAATGCCCATCGTTTACGACCGTGGATCATTGGGAGCATCCGGTGATCTGGCGCCATTGGCCAATCTCTTTTTGCCATTGATCGGAGTTGGTGATGTTTATTATAAAGGCAAGAAGCGTGAAGCTATCAGTGTGCTCGATGAATTTGGCTGGGAACCGGTGAAACTGATGAGTAAAGAAGGGCTTGCCCTGCTCAACGGAACCCAGTTTATGAGCGCCAACGGTGTGTTTGCTATTCTTAAGGCCTTCCGGCTTTCTAAAAGAGCCGATCTCATAGCCGCCCTTTCTCTTGAGGCTTTTGACGGCCGGATAGAACCTTTCATGGACTGTATCCAGCAGATTCGTCCGCATAAAGGGCAGATAGAAACCGGTGAAGCCTTTCGTACTCTTCTTGAAGGTAGTGAACTCATTTCCAGACCCAAAGAACATGTACAAGACCCCTATTCGTTTCGTTGCATTCCGCAGGTACACGGTGCTACTAAAGATGCCATCCGTTATGTCGCTTCCGTGCTACTGACCGAAATTAACTCCGTAACGGATAATCCCACCATTTTTCCCGATGACGACCGTATCATTTCCGGTGGAAATTTTCATGGCCAGCCTCTTGCCATCTCCTATGATTTTCTTGCCATCGCCCTTGCCGAGCTTGGAAATATATCCGAGCGCCGTATAGCACAACTTATTATGGGGCTCCGTGGATTGCCGGAATTTCTGGTGGCCAATCCCGGACTCAATTCCGGATTTATGATTCCTCAGTATGCAGCCGCCTCAATGGTTAGTCAGAATAAAATGTACTGCTATGCTGCATCCAGTGATTCCATTGTTTCCTCCAACGGACAAGAAGACCATGTCAGCATGGGGGCCAATGCTGCTACGAAGCTATATAAGGTAATGGACAATCTGGAGCATATTCTGGCCATCGAACTAATGAATGCCGCCCAAGGCATTGAATTCCGGCGTCCGGAGAAAACCTCTCCGAGATTGGAGCGTTTCCTTACCGAGTATCGTAAGGAGGTGCCTTTTGTTAAAGACGATATTGTAATGTACAAAGAGATTCATAAAACAGTCGCTTTCCTCAACCGTACAAAGTTCGATTATTGAAGACTGCTTTCTTTTTTGCGTGCAAACAACACTCGATACAAGGAAAACAGCAACGGATATATCCCGGTGATTTATCGGAATATATCCGTTGTTTGTCGATTATTACCCTTATGTTGACGAGAAAACTTTTTCGGCGTATAGTCGTTTTTCTATTTTTGCAATAGATTAAATGTTAACACTTGTTTTCAGATTGCTTATTAACCTATAATAATTATCAAATGTAGGGGATTTATATGGAAACTAAATTCGTAATCTGAGTTTTCTATCTATCTTTGTCCCGCTTCCATTATTTATAAATTATGGAATCATTGGCAATTAGAAGTCTAATTATAAAGAAACGGATGATGAGTGATAACGCAAAAGAAACTTCCAACAGAGCGGAATTGAGGGATAGAATTATTGTGAAGGCGACCGAAGCATTCACTGCACATGGTATTAAAAGTATAACGATGGATGATATTGCCACTTCGTTAGGTATATCGAAACGTACGCTTTATGAAGTTTTTGAGGACAAAGAAACTCTGTTGAGAGAGGTTCTTTTGAAAAATCAAGTTGATAAGAATGAGTTTTTGGAAAATCTTCTTGCTGAATCGACTAATGTACTGGAAGTTATTTTAGTCTGTTTCCAGAAAAGTATCGAGATGTTTCATAAGACCAACAAGCGTTTTTTTGAAGATCTGAAGAAATACCCCAGTATATATAATATGATGAAGAGCAGTCGCGAAAAAGAGTCGGAAAGTACGATTGCTTTCTTCAAGTCCGGAGTAGAGCAGGGGATATTTCGTGATGATGTCAATTTTGCGATTATCAATTTGTTGGTTCGTGAGCAATTTGATTTATTGCTGAATACGAATATTTGTAGTGAATATCCTTTTTTGGAAGTTTATGAATCTATAATGTTCACTTTTATCAGGGGAATTGCTACGGAAAAAGGAGCAAAAGTATTGGAAACATTTATACAGGAATATCGGAAAAATAGAATAGAGCGCGCAGAAAATAACCCTTTCGGATTGATAAACAACTAAAATGTAAAAAGTAGAAAATTGATTTTATGAACAGAATGAGAAAATTATTGGGCAAGAAGATACTTCTGGCTGTAGTGCTGGCTGTCTTTACCGGTGGCTTGGTACGGGCGCAAGAGGTGAAAGATACCTTGACCTTGACTTTGGATAAAGCGTTGGAGATTGCACTGAGCGAGAATCCCACCATGAGGGTGGCCGATCAGGAAATCCAATTGAAAAAAGAAGCAAAGAAGGAAGCTTATGGAGGATTATTTCCGGAAGTGGCATTGTCAGGAAGCTACTCGCGTACCCTGAAAAAACAGACCATGGTGATGGACTTCGCAGGCGAGGCGCAAACTATTCAGGTCGGTTCGGACAACTCTTACAGTGGAGGATTGACGGTGAATCTGCCGATTTTTGCACCGGCTCTTTATAAGAGTATAAATCTGACTAAAGCAGATGTGGATCTGGCTATGGAAAAGGCCCGTTCTTCCAAATTGGATTTGATAAACCAAGTGACGAAAGCATACTATCAATTGCTGTTGGCGCAGGATAGCTATGAAGTAATGTTGCAGAGCTACAATCAGGCAGAGATTAACTTTGAGGTAGTGAGTGCTAAATATGCACAGGGAACTGTGAGCGAATACGATAAGATTCGTGCAGATGTGCAGGTACGTAGTTTGAAGCCGGGGGTTGTTTCCGCCCGTAACGGCATTAATCTGGCCAGATTGCAATTGCAGGTGTTGATGGGGATGAATACGGATATTCCTGTGGCAGTCGAGGGTAATTTGAAAGACTATGAAATGGTCATGTTTCGTCGTCAGTTAAGCGCTGATCCGTTGAGCTTGCAGAATAATAGCAGCTTGAAGCAGATGGATATGAACGGTGTTTTGTTGGAAAAGAACCTGTCATTATTGCGTACAAACTTCATACCTACGTTGGCGGCATCGTTCAGCTATATGTATACTTCGTTGAACAATGATTTTAAGATGGCGCATTATAAGTGGTTCCCTTATTCAACGGTCGGATTGAGTTTGAGTATTCCTTTGTTCAAAGCAAGTAACTTTACGAAAGTGAAACAGACAAAGATCCAGATACAGCAATTGGCTGAGAATCGTGTGAATACGGAACGTCAATTGACGATGCAAGCCACCAGTTATCTCGATAATATGGCAGCGAGTACCGAGCAGGTAGTCAGTAATAAAGAAAATATTGTTCAGGCTGAAAAAGGGCGTTTGATTGCGCAGAAACGTTACGAAGTAGGTAAGGGGACTATTCTTGAATTGAACGATTCGGAAGTGGCGTTGACTCAGGCACAACTTACTTACAACCAGTCAATTTATGATTATCTGGTATCTAAGGCAGACCTTGACCAGGTATTAGGAAGAGAAGAGATAACAGAATAAATCAGAAAAATAAAATAACATAGAAAACGATATGAAAAAGAGTATCCAATTAGTAGCCCTGTTTGCCCTTACGCTGTTGGGCTCATGTACTGGAGGAAATGAACAGAAGGCTGCTGAAAAAGTAGAAGAAAAACCAAGAGTGAAATTGGCAGATGTAACGGCACGCCCTGTAGATCAGATACAAGAATACACGGCAACTGTAGAAGCAGAAGTCAAGAATAATATAGCACCGTCGTCTCCAGTAAGAATCGACCGGATTTTTGTTGAAGTTGGCGATCGCGTTTCCAAAGGGCAGAAATTGGTACTGATGGATGCTGCCAATCTGCAACAGATGAAATTGCAGCTTGAAAACAAACGTCTCGAATTTAATCGTGCCGATGAACTTTATAAAGTGGGCGGTACCTCTAAATCGGAGTGGGACGCTTTGAAAATGGCACTTGAAGTACAGGAAACCGCTTATAAAAACCTGATGGAGAATACTACATTGGTTAGCCCCATTAATGGTGTGGTTACCGCGCGTAATTATGACAACGGTGATATGTATAGCGGTGGAAATCCGGTATTGGTAGTAGAACAGATTACTCCGGTGAAATTGATGATCAATGTTTCTGAAACTTATTTTACAAAGGTAAAGAAAGGCGCTCCCGTTTCTGTAAAACTCGATGTATACGGAGACGAAGAATTTGCAGGAAAGATCAGCTTGGTTTATCCGACGGTAGATGCAGCTACCCGTACTTTCCCGGTAGAGATTAAATTGGAGAATAAGGACCAACGTGTTCGTCCGGGAATGTTTGCCCGTGCCACTCTCAATTTCGGAACCCAGGATAATGTGGTTGTTCCCGATTTGGCTATTGTGAAGCAGGCCGGTTCCGGTGACCGCTATGTATTTGTATACAAAGATGGAAAAGTTTCTTACAACAAGGTAGAACTGGGACGTCGTATGGGTACGGAATACGAGTTGAAGTCCGGTGTGCCCAACAACTCTCAAGTGGTGATTGCCGGGCAGACACGCTTGATAAACGGTGCTGAAGTAGAGGTAGAAAAATAAGTATTAACGATTAGTGATGAGTGATAAGTGGCCGGCATGTTGTATGCTTTCATTGATCGTTAATCACTAAACAACTAATCACTAAAATAACATGAGTTTATACGAAGGAGCGGTAAAAAAACCGATTATGACCTCCCTCTGCTTTCTTGCAGTGGTGATCTTTGGTCTGTTCTCTTTATCAAAGTTGCCTATCGACTTGTATCCGGATATCGATACGAATACGATCATGGTAATGACCGCTTATCCGGGCGCCAGTGCTTCGGATATAGAAAATAATGTAACCCGGCCGTTGGAAAATACGTTGAATGCTGTTAGTAATTTGAAGCATATCACTTCCCGGTCGTCAGAAAATATGTCTCTGATTACGTTGGAGTTCGAGTTTGGTAATGATATCGACGTATTGACGAATGATGTCCGTGACAAACTCGATATGGTAAGTTCACAGCTTCCCGATGATGTGGAGAATCCCATCATCTTCAAGTTCAGTACGGACATGATTCCTATTGTACTGCTGTCAGTGCAGGCCAATGAAAGCCAGGCAGCACTTTATAAGATATTGGACGACCGCGTTGTGAATCCTTTGGCACGTATCCCCGGTGTAGGTACGGTGTCTATTAGTGGTGCGCCGCAACGTGAAATCCAGGTTTATTGCGACCCGAACAAACTGGAGGCTTATAATCTGTCAGTCGAGACAATCAGTTCCATTATCGGTGCCGAGAATAAGAATATTCCAGGTGGTAATTTTGATATTGGTAATGAGACTTATTCGTTGCGTGTAGAGGGTGAGTTTCAAGATTCCCGCCAGTTGGAGGATGTTGTGGTGGGAACCTATAATGGTGCCAGTATCTATTTGCGCGATGTAGCCCGTGTAGTGGATACGGTGGAAGAGCGTGCACAGGAAACTTATAATAACGGAGTGAAGGGTGCGATGATTGTTGTACAGAAACAATCCGGCGCCAACTCTGTGGAGATTTCGAAGAAGGTGGATGAAGCGCTTCCCCGCTTGCAGAAGAATTTGCCGAGTGATGTAAAATTAGGGGTTATCGTAGATACTTCCGATAACATTTTGAATACAATCGACAGTTTGGCTGAAACGGTACTCTATGCCTTGTTGTTTGTGGTAATCGTGGTATTCCTTTTCTTGGGACGTTGGAGGGCTACGCTGATTATTTGTATCACTATCCCGCTTTCACTGATTGCCTCATTTATTTATCTGGCCATTACCGGGAATACGATTAATATCATTTCATTGTCTTCGCTCTCTATTGCTATCGGTATGGTGGTGGACGACGCCATTGTAGTATTGGAAAATGTTACTACACATATTGAGCGTGGTTCCGATCCGAAACAGGCAGCCGTTCATGGAACGAATGAGGTCGCTATTTCCGTTATCGCATCTACGTTGACGATGATTGCCGTATTCTTCCCGTTGACAATGGTGAGCGGTATGTCCGGTGTCATGTTCAAACAGTTGGGATGGATGATGTGTGCTATCATGTTTATCTCTACCGTGTCTGCTTTGTCATTGACTCCGATGCTTTGCGCCCAGTTGCTGAAGCTCCAGAAGAAACAGTCGAAAGCGTTTACGATGTTCTACCGTCCTATCGAGAAGTCACTGGATGGTTTGGATAATTGGTATGCCCGTATGTTGAACTGGTCGGTTCGTCACCGTTCGGTTATAGTTATCGGTTGTATCGTGTTCTTTGTTGCCAGTTTGTTCTGTGCCAAAGGGATCGGTACGGAATTCTTCCCGGCACAGGATAATGCCCGTATTGCCGTAAAACTGGAATTACCGATCGGTACCCGTAAGGAACTGGCACAGGAAATTTCGGAGAAGCTGACCAATTATTGGTTGGAACATTACAAAGGTATAATGAAAGTATGTAACTACACTGTAGGACAGGCCGATTCGGATAATACATTTGCTTCGATGCAGGACAACGGTTCACATATTATCTCTTTCAATATCAGTTTGGTGGATCCGGGCGATCGTGATATTACACTGGAACAGGTCTGTGATGAAATGCGTGAGGAATTGAAGAAATATCCGGAGTTCAGTAAAGCGCAGGTTATTCTTGGTGGTAGTAACACCGGTATGTCTGCCCAGGCAAGTGCCGACTTTGAAATTTATGGTTATGATATGGCTACTACCGATAGTGTGGCTGCCCGTTTGAAACGTCAGTTGCTGGATGTGAAAGGAGTATCTGAGGTAAATATCAGCCGTAGTGATTACCAGCCGGAATATCAGGTAGATTTTGATCGTGAGAAGTTAGCATTGCATGGATTGAATCTTTCTACAGCCGCAACTTATCTGCGGAACCGTATTAACGGTGCGGTCGCTTCGAAGTATCGTGAAGATGGAGATGAGTATGATATCAAAGTGCGCTATGCTCCTGAATATCGCACGAGTCTCGAAAGCCTTGAAAACATTCTGGTATACAATGCTAAAGGTGAGGCCGTTCGTATTAAAGACCTCGGTACGGTAGTCGAACGCTTTGCACCGCCTACTATCGAGCGTAAAGACCGTGAGCGTATTGTTACCGTTTCTGCTGTTATTTCCGGTGCACCGTTGGGTGACGTGGTGAATGCCGGTAATGCGATCATTGACAAAATGGAAATGCCTTCGGAAGTGACGATACAGGTGGCCGGTTCCTATGAAGACCAGCAGGATTCGTTCCGTGATTTGGGAACTTTGGCAGTCTTGATTGTGATTCTGGTATTCATCGTGATGGCGGCACAGTTCGAATCGTTGACCTATCCGTTTATCATTATGTTCTCCCTTCCGTTTGCATTCAGCGGTGTATTGATGGCTTTGTTCTTTACCAACAGTACATTGAGTGTCATGAGTTTGCTGGGAGCCATTATGTTGATCGGTATTGTGGTAAAGAACGGTATTGTGCTTATTGACTATATTACGTTGTGTCGTGAACGCGGTCAGTCGGTATTACACTCTGTAGTAACCGCCGGTAAGAGCCGTCTTCGTCCGGTATTGATGACTACTGCCACAACCGTTCTCGGTATGATTCCGATGGCTGTTGGCGGTGGACAAGGTTCGGAAATGTGGAGCCCGATGGCAATTGCCGTAATTGGCGGTTTGACGGTATCTACCATTCTTACACTGGTTCTGATCCCGACGCTGTATTGTATATTCGCCGGTACGGGTATCAAGCATCAGCGTAAGGTGATGAAGCGTAAACGCGAACTCGATGTCTATTTCGAAGCGCATAAAGACGAGATTATAAAGAAATAACAAAATAGGACTATAAGCTGCTCCCTTGTGGCTTATAGTTCAAAAATAACCCTATGAAATAATGAAATCAGTATTAATAACATTCGACCAGGCCTATTATGAACGTATCATAGCTCTATTGGATCGTTTAGGATGCCGTGGTTTTACCTATTTGGAGCGTGTGCAGGGACGTGGCTCAAAGACCGGTGACCCACACTTCGGAAGCCATGCCTGGCCAAGTATGTGTTCGGCCATCTTGTCGGTGGTTGAAGACGAAAAGGTAGATCCGCTACTGGATACTTTACATAAAATGGATTTGCAAACGGAACAGCTCGGACTGCGGGCATTTGTTTGGAATATAGAACGGACGATCTGATTCGTATCGATCATTAACATAAGAAAGGAGAATCTCATGAATCATATGGATTTTCCTTTTTTTATGCGTTTATCTATCTTTGGTTTCAAGCAAAGATGAGCTGCATCTTGGCATAAAAAATGAACTCGTTCATTTTATTCTGCTCTCGGTTTGCATTATCTTTGCAACTCCTTATAAAAATAAGAGAGTGCAATGAAGAATTATCTGAAATATTCGTTAGGACTTATTGTCTTTGTGATGATTGCTCTGATTGCAATGCACTGGTTACCGGCTATAACCATTGACGGACATACCATGCGGCGGGTGGACTTGTTAAGCGATGTACGTCCGTTTAAATCCGATATGGAAGAGTTAGATACAGATAGTCTGCCTCCCGTACCGGCGGTAAAGCCGATTTTTGTAGACACTTGCCGCACCGGTATGACTTGTATAGAAGATTACAGCGATTCTACCTTACGTGGTATGACACCTTTTTATCGTGCGTTGGATGAGGTCTCTTCAAAAGGGCGCCTGGTACGTATCGCTGTCTTCGGCGATTCTTTTATTGAAGCCGATATATTTACTGCGGATTTGCGGGAGATGTTGCAAAAGCGTTTTGGAGGCTGTGGAGTAGGTTTTGTTACTATTACTTCCATGACCAATGGGTATCGTCCTACCGTGCGGCATACCTTTGAAGGGTGGTCGAGCCATGCCGTAACCGATAGTGTCTATTTTGATCGCCGGAAACAGGGGATATCAGGGCATTATTTCATCCCCGGTAAAAATGCATATGTTGAACTGCGTGGACAGAATAAATATGCTTCTTTACTGGATACTTGCCGGGAAGCATCTATCTTTTTCTACACTAAAGATACTGTCGACTTTTCCGTCCGTGTGAATCGCGGTGAAATACAAAACCACCGTTTTGCTCCTAATGGGCATTTACAGGAACTACAAATCGACGGTCGTATCGGTTCTATACGTTGGACGATAAACCGGGCAGATTCTACTCTGTTTTACGGCATGGCTATGGATGGCACGGAAGGTATCGTTGTCGATAATTTCTCTTTGCGTGGCAGTTCCGGTCTCTCTTTGCGGACGATTCCTGCCGATATGCTGAAAGAATTTAACAGGCAGCGCCCTTATGATCTTATCATTTTGCAATATGGTTTGAATGTGGCTACCCAGCGCGGATACAATTATGACAGTTATCAAAAGGGCTTGGTTACTGCTATTGAACATTTGAAGAAGTGTTTTCCACAATCCGGTTTCTTGCTGCTCAGTGTTGGCGACCGTGATTATAAAACGGATACGGGTGAATTACGCACAATGCCTGGTGTAAAGAACCTGATTCGTTATCAGCAAAATATTGCAGCAGAGAGTGGCATTGCTTTTTGGAACATGTTCGAGGCAATGGGTGGAGACGGTAGCATGGCGAAGCTGGTACACGCCAAGCCGTCGATGGCCAATTATGACTATACGCATATCAACTTCCGGGGAGGGAAGTATCTGGCCGGATTGCTTTATGAAACGTTGATTTATGGAAAGGAACAATACGACAGGAGACATGCTTATGAGACTGAATAAATTTTTGTGCGTATTGTTGTTTTGTCTTCTTTCTGTCTTGAAGCTTCTGGCACAAGACCCTTTACCCGTTTGTCCGGTGAAAGGTAAGCTGATGCAAAGCGTCAAGCCGATGAAAGAGATGAAACTGCTTTATGATACAATACAAGTCCGGGTGGATTTGCCTGCTACTTTTAAGGAAGTAGGATATAATGAGATTATCGACAGCCTGGGTATCTTATCTCCTGTATTAGAGCATCTGCGTTTGGTGAAGGGAGGAATTCTGGAAGACACGGTACGTATTCTGCATATTGGAGACAGTCATATCCGGGGGCATATCTATCCTCAGACTACCGGACAAAGATTGGCCGAAACATTCGGCGCGGTATCTTATACAGATATGGGAGTCAATGGAGCGACTTGTCTTACTTTTACTCATCCTAACCGTATTGCCGCTATTGCCGCTTTGAAACCGGAACTATTGATACTCTCTTTCGGGACGAACGAGAGCCACAATAAGCGTTACAACTCCAATTTGCATTATCATCAAATGGATGAACTTATTTCACTGATTCGTGACAGCTTGCCGGATGTTCCGATTTTATTGACCACTCCTCCCGGCTCATACGAAAGTTTTCGTCAGAAACGGAGACGCAGGACGTATGCTGTGAATCCGCGAACGGTGACTGCTGTAAATATGATTCAGAAGTATGCCCGTGATCATCATTTGGTTGTGTGGGATATGTACAATGTGGTTGGAGGTAACCGGCATGCCTGTAAAAACTGGCAGGAAGCCGGCTTGATGCGTCCTGACCACGTGCATTATATGCCTGAAGGCTATATTCTTCAAGGCAATTTATTATACGAAGCCCTTATAAAAGCCTATAACGATTATGTTACCCATTGACATTGATTTTAGCCGCCTCTGTGAAGTGTTTACATACGATCCGCAAGCTCCGTTGATATTTACCAGTGGAATATTTCTTTGGCTGTTTGCCGCCTTTATGGTGGTGTATGTGTTTTTACAATATAAATACACGGCACGTATTCTGTTTGTTGCCCTGTTTTCTTATTATTTCTATTATAAAAGTAGCGGTACGTACTTTTTCCTGTTGGCATTTGTCACTGTGGGTGATTTTGTATTTGCACGTTTGATGGATCGTACTACCGGTAAGTACGGGCGAAAAGCATGGGTGGTTTTGAGTTTGTGTCTCAATTTGGGTTTACTTTGCTATTTCAAGTATACCAACTTTTTGGGCGGGGTGATTGCTTCATTGATGGGCGGGGAGTTCACGGCTCTTGATATTTTTTTGCCGGTGGGCATTTCTTTTTTCACTTTCCAGTCGCTCAGCTATACGATTGATGTCTATCGGCGGGAGATAAAACCGTTGACCAGTCTGTTGGATTATGCTTTTTATGTCTCTTTCTTTCCGCAGTTGGTAGCCGGTCCGATTGTCCGGGCACGCGATTTTATTCCTCAGATTCGTAAGCCGCTTTATGTGTCGCAGGAAATGTTCGGACGTGGAATATACCTCATTGTGGCCGGCCTTTTCAAGAAGGCAGTAATCTCCGATTATATCAGCATAAACTTTGTAGAACGCATATTCGATAATCCTACTCTTTATTCTGGGGTGGAGAACCTGATGGGGCTTTATGGATACGCTTTACAGATTTATTGCGACTTTTCCGGATATAGCGATATAGCCATCGGCATTGCGCTCTTGCTGGGTTTTCATTTCAATATGAACTTTGATTCCCCTTATAAGTCGGCTTCCATTACCGAATTTTGGAGACGTTGGCATATTTCTTTATCCAGTTGGTTGCGTGATTATTTGTATATATCGTTGGGTGGAAACCGGCACGGGAAGTTTCGTCAGTATCTCAATTTGATTATTACCATGTTTTTGGGCGGACTGTGGCATGGGGCTTCCTGGAATTTTGTTCTTTGGGGGATGTTCCATGGAGTGGCATTAGCACTTCATAAAGCTTGGATGAGTATTACCGGTCGTAAAAAAGGGGAACAGAGTCATGGCATCCGCCGTGTTTTCGGTGTCATTATCACTTTTCATTTCGTTTGTTTCTGCTGGATCTTCTTCCGTAATGCCGATATACACAATTCAATGGATATGCTGAGGCAGATATTTACGGTGTTCCGTCCGCAACTCTTTCCACAATTAATCGAGGGATATTGGGAAGTCTTTGCTTTGATGTTGCTGGGCTTTCTACTTCATTTCGCTCCCGATCGTTGGGAGAATGCGGTTTGTCGTGGAGTAATCCGTCTCCCCTTTCTCGGGAAGGCGGTATTGATGGTCGCTATGATTTATCTGGTCATTCAGATGAAGAGCAGTGAAATCCAGCCGTTTATTTATTTCCAATTTTAGCCGGAATAATTTATATATAGTAGTCAAGTAGTTAAGTAGTAAGTAGTTAAGTAGTTAAGTAGTAAGTAGTTAAGTAGTAAGTAGTTAAGTAGTAAATAGTTAAGACAAATACATCAAACAAATCATTTCTACTTAACTACTTAACTACTTAACTACTTACTCCTAACTCCTATCTTCTATCTCCCACCTTCCTTATTCCACACTTATTTCATCTACAAAGAGGAAAGGAGCCTTTCCTTCTCCGGTATGTCCTTTCGGCAAAGCAGGGGTATGTTTGATAATGACTTTTACGAAGTTTGCCTTTACAGGAGGAAATTCTACGCTGTAACTCTCAGTTGTTTTAGGAGCAGCAGAACCTGTTTCAATCGGATAGTCTTTGGAAGCCACTTCCCGGAAATCTTTTCCATCATCCGATACGGCAACACTCAGTCCACAGGCTCCCATGATCCAGGCACTGAGGTCGATGATGGCTTCTGTTGATACCCGGCTTATTTCCGTAGATTCTTCCAGATGAATGGTTGCTTCGACGTCTTTTCCCGGGAAACCGAGCCAACGTCCACTGGCATAAGAATTTGTTCCTTTTAAACCATCTACGAGCACAATGGCACCATCATAAGAATATTTAGGAGACGGTTGGTTTTTCAGTTCGATGGGGCGACAAGTTGCTTTATTGAAATCGATCTGTTCCGATTTGATTTTACTGTTATTACCGTTAGGGCGTATGGCGATTGCTTTGAAATTAGCGGCTTGTGTAACGGCTATCGGCTCTTTGTATAGTGTTCCGTTCTTTGCACTCGGTTCCGTTCCGTCCAATGTATAATAAATAGGTGCATCGTCGATGGTGCTCAGTTCTATCATAACTGCTTTTTTTTCTGGATCAGACGTGATTTTTGAGTCTATATTAAATACGTGCTTGCCATAGTTGAGACCTTCACGGTCATAGAACGCCAAAAGTTGTGGCAGGCGTTTGGTGAAGTTGCGGTAGTCTTTCTTTTCCGGAAGTGTCCATTGCACCTCTGCCAAGGCTGCCATACGTGGGAGCACCATGTATTCTATTTGCTGGGTGGTGGCTATATATTCGGTCCATAAGTTAGCTTGTACACCGATGATATGTTTTTTTTCATTTTCATTTAGTGAAGCTGGAACGGGTTCCAGGCTATATACTTTCTCCAAAGGAACACAACCACCGATAGCATCCGGCTCATCTTTGGTATCTGCCGTCTGGTAATAATCGAAATATACATACGTATTGGGAGTCATGATGACGTCATGTCCTAGCTTGGCCGCTTCCAGACCGCCATTCATTCCACGCCATGACATAACGGTAGCGTTCGGTGCTACATCACCTTCCAGTATTTCATCCCATCCGATGATGCGTCGTCCCTTACTATTGAGAAATTTTTCAATGCGTGACATACAATAACTTTGCAGGCGGTCTTCTGCCGTATGTTTCTTGTCGGCTTTTAGGTTTTCCGATTTGATACGTGCCTGGCATTTCGGACATTTTTTCCAACGGTCTCGTGGCGCTTCATCACCGCCGATGTGGATATACTCGGATGGAAACAACTCAACGATCTCGCTTAACACATCTTCAAGAAACACCATGGCTTTTTCATTACCAATACAGATGACATCCGGGAATACTCCCCATGTTTTTTCTACTTCATACGGGCCACCCGTACAACCCAATTCCGGATAAGAGGCCAATGCGGCAAGCATATGTCCGGGCAGGTCTACTTCGGGAATAATGGTAATATATCTTTCTTGTGCATAGGCTACTACCTCCTTTATTTGTTCTTGCGTATAGAAACCTCCGTAAGGTGTTCCGTCATATTGGCCGGAGTTGTGTCCTATTACTGTTTCCGAACGTTGCGAGCCGATCTCTGTCAATCTCGGATATTTCTTAATTTCAATTCTCCATCCCTGATCTTCTGTCAAGTGCCAGTGGAAAGTATTCATATTATGCAGAGCCAGCAGGTCGATATACTCTTTTACAAACTCTACCGGGAAAAAGTGACGTCCTACATCGAGATGCATACCTCGATAACTGAAACGTGGATAGTCTTTAATGGTTACTGCCGGAAGTGTGATCTTGGCACCGGCAACTATTGCCGGAATTGACTTTCGCAAGGTTTGTATACCATAGAACACTCCATTAGGTGTTTGCCCGTTGATGGTGATTTGCCAGGAAGATACTGTAAGTTCGTATCCTTCTTTTTCTACGATACTTTTGTCCAATCCTAAGACAATAGCATTGGGTGGTGTACTTTCCGACGTGATTGTTGCAATGTCGAGTTCTTTTCCGGTTGCCTCTTTGATATATCCGGATAAAAACTCTGCATTTCGTTTTAGCAGTTCGTTTCCTTCCGGATAAAGGATTTTTGTAGTTTCCTGTAGGGTGAAAGGAGTTTCTTGATTAACAACGACCTCTTGGGGGAGAGGGATTACCTGATAATTGATTTCTTCCTTTTGCGTGTTGCATGAAGCGAGAGCCAATGTAGCGACCGCAAAAAGTGCTTGGTTAAGTTTTCTCATAATAAAATTGATTAGTATTAGTTCGGGCAAATATAGTAAAAATTATAGTTATGATTTGTTTAAATAGGATATTAAATAGAGAGATACTTTTCCGTTCCCCTCCGATAACTGTATTGAAGTAATTCTGCAGTTAATGGGAAAAATCAGAGAAGATATTTCACCTCGAATTACGTATTATAGCTTTCTTAACACTTCTGTAATATATAGGAGAGTTACAAATATATCATAGAGCGAAAAACCTCGCCACAATTGTTCTTTCTTATACGAAAATGTTATATTTGTATAGTCTTAAATATGATAGTAATGAATGAACCTGATTTGATAACTGGCATAAAGAATGGGGATGTACAGTGTTTTGAAGAACTTTTTATGAAATACTATTCACATTTCAATCAATTTATATTCGGTTTGGTGAAGGACGAGTGGATCTCTGAAGATATTGCGCAAAACACATTTATCAAAGTGTGGGTTAACAGAGAAAAATTACAAAGCAATTTATCGATTCATTCTTATTTATACGTAATTGCCAAATATGAGATATACAATCATTTTCGTTCCAAGCAGAACCAAATAGTAGACAGATTTTTGGATGGCGTACACGACACCGTAGTTACTCCAAGTGCAGAAAACGAGCTGTTTTGGAACGAAATGCAGAAAGCGATTGCAGCTACCATTGAGACAATGCCGGAGAAACGGCGTGCCATTTTCAAAATGAGTCGGTTTGAACATAAATCTGCAAAAGAAATAGCCGAAATAATGCATATTTCGGCGCGTACGGTAGAAAAGCATATCGAACTTGCCCTTCGCGAATTACGTACGAAATTAACTCCTTTCTTATTTTGGATATTGGTTTATGGCCATATTACATTGTGATTTGAGTCAGGAGGCTTCATTTTATTTCTTGATGAATTTAATGCAATCTTTCTTGCTTTTTAAGAAGTATATGCCGTGTTGTAATGAATTTATATCTAATTCTGCAGTTGTCTCTCTTATTGTTTTGTTGATAACTTTTGTCCCGTATATATCCCAAATAGCAATGTCACCAATTTCACTTTCTGAACTTATATCGATTTTATTATTGTTGACGGTGATTTTATTTTTAGTTTTCAGATTATCGGTTCCTGTTGCTATGGCTTTGGCGTAGAGCGTCAGATCGGTTTGGGTAGTTGAGCTGTTGTCATAACGATTTCCTTTTTCATCATACCATCCTCCGAATACCGTTCCGTCATCCGGTACCGGATTTTCGGGAAACTTCATTTCCGTGTTATGGTAAAGTGCTGCATATTCATCGTCATTATACATAAAGATTGTTTTGTATACTCTGTTGGTACCGCTGTAGACAACCGGCATGCTATCATCGGAATCAAGCTCCTGTCCGAAAAGAAATTCCATTTGATCGCCGTTTAATAGATAGGTCGCTTCTCCGGAATGAAATCTTTCCATCTCCATAGGAATACCACCTTTTCCCGTCAAGGTATATTCGGCGCGATAGTAATTGTTTTCACAATCAAAGTTGGTGGTGTTGGCTTTTCCATAAACGGCTCCTTGGTCTGTGGCTGTGCAATCGATAGCGCCGATCACATAATTGTTCGTAATGGTTTCGGCAGCTTTTGACAGATTGGAGTACGAATTGATTCCGGCTACATATTTAGGGGTTCCGGTGCCGTTGTTTTTAATGCTGCCGTCAAAGTAACATCCGTTAATAATAGCTTCGATGCCGGTCGTACTTGAATTTGTACATCCCAGAATGCCGCCGATCCCGTTGGTTACTTTTCCGGATGCTTCGATTGTTATATTGCCCGAGTATGAGCAGTTCTTTATATTCGCATTTTTCATAAACGCCAATACGCCGCCTACATACCCCGGTGCCCCCATGATATTGATTTCAACATCGCTATGGCAATTAATCATATTCCCTAAGGCATTGGCTTTGCCGACGAACGACCCTACTTGGGTTTTCTGAGTCATCGATGCGGGAATATCGATTTTTCCTGAGAGGTTGATATTGATGATATCGCAACTTTCACTGTTGGTACCACCTATCAAGCCTGCAAAGTTCGATTTCTCTGTAAGATCGCTTTTATTTATATACATATTGTAAATGTGATAGCCTTGTCCGTCAATTTTTCCGGTAAAATAAGTTCCGTATCCTATTGGAGTCCATGGTTGGTTGCCTAAATCTATATCTTTTGCAATTTTTATGCTTGTTATGGCATGCCCTTGATTGACTTGATTGGCTACCCATGCTAATTCTGCTCCTGTATAGATAACGCAGTTACCGGAAACGTCACGAGCCGGTTCAATCATGGAAATACCGTCCCACGGGCCTTCTGCTACGGGTTCGAATGGTATGACTTTCACAATGCCCGGAACCATAATGGCCATAGCGTTGATATAACCTATTTTGTAGGTATCCGCACTTGTAGCTCCCGGGGTTACCGTAAATCGGATATGTCCGTCCGTATCGGGATATATTGAAGTGAGTCCGGCAACCGATTGATCGTTATTGTTTCCATTTAGTCCGATATAATTTTCTACAGTTCCAAAGGTCGAATATTCTGCTTCGTGAACTTCTGTTGCACCCATACAAGAACCGAACATGTAAAAATCATAGGATTTCTCAGGATTCAAGCCGCTGAATACGATTTCGGCATTGTCGACAAGGACGCCGTCTTTCTCGATGCCGTTTACCCAATAACCTGTTGAAGATGCATTTGCAGGCATGTTGAGTAACGTGTTTGTTTCGGATGCACCGTTTTCAGTAATGCCGGCAAAACCTTTTGTGATGTTTAGAGATATGCCTGATGCATTATTTCCCGAATCTGTCATATTTTCTATTTTAGTTCCGGCAAGATGGGAGGTCACATTATTCCAAAAGTCTTCTTGGGTTGTTTTTTCATTGGTGGTAAAGTTAATGCAGACAGGAATTTTCCCCGGAACCTCAAGGTGCGGAGTTATCATTAATGCTCCCAGATAATAAGTTTTCTTTTCTCCGTTATTGTTTGCGCCGGCTTTTACAGTTAAATGGATGCGCCCTTTGTCATCGGCAATTATCCCTTGAACCGTTGCAGTGTTTGCAGTGTTGTCCGTTGGATTCAGAGAGGCGCTTCCGTCATTTTCTCCTTTAAATGAGTAGACGGTTTCAGAATTGGCCGATGTGTTCATAACCGAAGCAAATACGCTCATATCATATGCCTGACCCGGATATAATCCGGAAATGATGATAGCCGAACTCTCTGCGCTACCGTGGAAGGTTGACTTAGACACGTTCGAAGGCATATCTAAAGCTGTTTCCGATGAATTTGTTCCGATGGAGGAAATGCCGTCGAACGGTTTTTCTATCGAAACTTTCACCTCTGTTCCATAACCCTTGCTGTTGTATAAACTTCCCGTATTGGCTCCGGTCAATGTAGTTGTCAGACTATTCCATGAATATTGAGAGACCGCAGACGAGCCGATACCGATGCCGAAATTAATCAATAACGGTCTGTCGACGACCTTGGATTTTGCATCCGGGTTTACTCCGTAAGTATCTGCAAGACTGCTGATGCTTTTAGGACTGATGATAGCTTCATGTGCGGCATGTTGACACATCTCTGCACAGAAATCACTGACGGAAGCAGGATGATAACTTAATCCGATGGCACTTTTTCCGAAGATTTTTTCATACCATGTCAGTGCTACGGTATAACGGCCGTGGCTGAGATCCATATGATAGCCATCACGGTTATAATCATCGCCGATATAACTGGTACGTCCATTCTGAACCGCTGTTCCACCCGGAATTATATATTCTTCGCCGATTCCCGATTGTATGGCGGCGCGGTTTGCGCAATCAACGATTTTGGTATATTGGTCCATTTGGTCGGTATAAAGACCTTTGTTGATTAATTCTTCTAATTTTGCCGAACCGTTTTGATAGGCCCAGGTCATATAAAGATAAAACCTGGCGTCTTTATTCGTGAGATGGGTTTTAAGATAGGTGATCAGGTTGTCCAGATATGGAAAATAATGACTGTATGCGCCCGAATAATTGTGGTCGGTTTGTATAATGACAATATCCCAGTCTTCATCCGTAATGATATTTGCATCGAACTTACGGCTGTTGCCTCCTGTCGATGTCATTTTGCCGCCTTTGATTTTGTAGTAGTTGTATATCTGTTGATTTGCGGTAATGTAATTTGTGTGAAGTTCTAATGTGGTTCCTCCTTTGTATGGAAACCCTAACACGATATCATCTCCTGCGGCTTGTACTATCGGAAGAAACTCTTGCAAGGCCGCATCGAACGAGAAACTGTTTCCAACGACGAGGATTTTTTTAGTTTCTGCATTCGTTGTAAAAACTGTTCCTGCAATGCTTAAGAACAGCGTTAAATAGAATTTGAAAACCTTTTTCATTGATTTGTTATTTTGTTGATGACTACTGTGATTACAGAACTTTACAGATGACGGAACTTACCCCTTGGATTTTCAGTGATAGTTTGCCTTTCGTTTTTTTTACTGACAGGCTTTGGGGATCTCCCCAGATCACTTCCAATCGATCATATCCTTCAATGAGCGCCGTGGCGCTTTTTTCTCTCGGATTGATAATCACCAGATACTTCGAGTGATCGTCGGAGCGTTCGTATACGGCAGGGTATGCCTGCTGCGGATCACTGACGAACTTCCATCCTCCGGTATTTCCCAATGCGGAGATTGAAGAACGGAGGGCAAGAAGTCCCTTCGTCCAGTTGAGTATGGAATGAGGGTCGTCGATTTGGGCAGCTACTGTCGGACGCTTCGGGTCCGGGTCTATGGGTAAGTACAACTTTGAAGGGTTGCAGGTAGAGAAACCGGCTGTTGCGCCCGCTTCCCATTGCATGGGCGTTCTTTGGGCCGACCGGTCACGGCTGCCTTCAATAAACGGCCATCCGTCCATCGAACGCATTCCTATCTCTTCTCCGTAGTAGACAATCGGCACCCACGGCATTGTCAGGAAGAATGTCATGGCTGTTTTCAGCTCTTCCTGAGTGGAGCGCTGGTTGCGGTTTAGTCTCCAAGTGTCATGGCTGGATGTGGGCATGCATGGGAAACCGTGCCCCTTGGTCACTTCATACATCTTTATGAAGGGCTCCACGAAAGAGGCGAACTGACCTTTTCCAGCTCTGTCAAACCAACAATCTTTCGGTTGGTACATACCGGTTTCCGGGTCTGCATTCCGATACGTATTGTGTACCAGGTCGCGATACATGGTTTTTCCACATCCGTTGTGGCGGATAATATCGATATCGAAACCACTGGAAATGGCCTCTATCGGGCTCGACCATTCAGACAAGAAGATTGTTTCGGGATAATTTTCTGCCTGCCAGGAAAATATTTCATTCCAAAGTTTTCTTACTCCGTGAAACGCTGCATCATCTCCCTTTACCAATGACCAGGCCAGGTCGCAACGAAAACCGTCCACTCCTTTATCAAACCAGAAAGAGATGATGTTCTTTATCTCTTGGCGGACTGCTTTCGGGCCGGGGGCATCATAGGCTTGCTCCCACGGATTTTCCGGGTTCGGCTGATAATATCCGTAATTGAGCGCCGGTTGAATGTCGTAGTAATTCATCAGATAGTATCCGTCGCGCGGATATTCATTTTTCACCCAGCCTCCTCTTTCCGGTTTCGGCGGAGTTGTTTCTTTGCCTTTCGTCCAGATGTAATAATCGGCATAATGCCCGTTCGGGTCTCCATTGGCTGACTCCAGAAACCAGGGATGCTTGTCCGAAGTGTGACCGGCCACAAGGTCGAGGCATACTTTAATGTCCATTGCATGCGCATCGTTTACCAGATTTACCAAATCGGTATTTGTACCGAAGCGTGGGTCGATTTTATAGAAATCGGTGATGTCGTATCCGCCGTCTTCAAATTTGCTGCAAAAGACCGGACTGATCCAGATGACATTGAATCCCAACTCTTTTATGTAGCTCAGACGAGAACGGATACCTTCCAGGTCGCCGTATCCGTCTCCGTTGCTATCCATGTAAGAAGAGGGGTAGATGTGATATATGGCCGCGTTTTCCAGCCATCCGGGATAGTCTCGGGCGGAAAGGAGACGGCTTGCAAGAGCTATGAAGGTAAAAAGGAAAATGATTCGTTTCATCTGATTGTTTTTGATGGATTTTATGATTTGCCTATTGAAAATCGTAGATTCTATGGTTGCCTGTTGAAAACTGAAATGGTGTTACCGTATCTCTATAATGGTGTTGTCATGATATATAATGTTCATTTGCTGTGACGCGTTCAGGTAATTTAAAATCTGCTCAATCGTCTCGTCATTGGCAAATATCGCATCATATCTTATCGGTTTTAATTGGGGATTGGTGATGACAATCTTCTTCTGGAAATGACGTTCGAGCTGGTTGGTTATATCTTCCAGCTTTTTATCGATAAAGTAGAATTTGCGGGATTGTCCTTGATTGGCTATAGTCGAAATGTTCATTTGCGACATCTCTCCGGTATTTTTATCGATCTTTACAATATCGCCGGGGGCCATGAGAACTTCTACTTGTTTGTTGTTGAATTCAGATTCTACGTCCACGCATCCTTCGTAGAGCATCACTTCAAACTCCGAATCGGATTCATGCGACTGTACGTTGAATTTGGTTCCTAACACTTTGATTGTGGCGTTGTTGCACACAACGGAGAACGGATGTTTCACATCTTTGGTTACTTCTACGTATGCTTCGCCGAATAAATGTACTTTCCTGTTGCGGGCAAAACCGTTTGCTTCATAAAAGAGGGCGCTTGTGGGTTTGAGGTAGATCTTTGTAGAGTCGGGGAGTGTCACTACCTTTGAGTTGCCTGCCGACGCATATACTTTTTCCAGGTCGATGCCGCCGGACTGGGATTTCCATGTATGTATGCCCAACAGGAAGCCGCATATCAATATGCTGGCTGCCATTCCCGATGCCCAACGGTATATCTTCCTTTTCCTCGTGACTTTGGGCGTTTCGATGCCCATACGATGGCATGTCCGGTTGAACGCGTCTCTGGTTTTTGGCTCATCCTGTCGGGTGCATTCTTTCAATAACTCCAGCAGGATGGTGTCTAATTCGGCGCTATCGATATTGTCTATATACCATTGTTCTATTTTTCCGGAATCAGGAGGACACTGACTCTTAAAAAACGTCTTTATGCTTTCTTTCTTCATATATTTCTTTATTATTCTTTGTCGTCTTTTCTCTGTATAAAAAGAACACATTACATGATATGATTACGTAATCTGATTTTGAAATAGATCTTTTGAGAGCCTGTCTGATTTTGGCCCGGCATTCTTTTGAGATCCTTGACAAGGGAGATTTCAAACAGATTCTTGTTGTTGTGCGGATATGTATTTCTTTCCGAAGAAGCGGTCGATAATAAGCGTGATGGCGCCGTCTCCGCTTACGTTGCATGCCGGGCCGTATCCGTCGAGAGCCAGATAAATGGTCATCATCAGGGCGCTTTGTTCCGGCGAAAAACCGAGAACGGATTCCAGTAATCCGATCGATGCCATTAAAACTCCTCCCATCACTCCGGGGGCGGCTACGGCGGAGATTCCTTGTAAAAGAATGAAATTGGCAAAGAGGGCGAAACTGATATTCATTCCGCTCAGGTACATCACTGCCACCGATGTAGTGACAAGCTTGATGGTCGATCCGCACATGTGGACTGTTGAACAAAGGGGGACGGTGAAATTGGCGATCTCTTTGGTGGCGCCGTTCTTCATGGTGCACTCGAGGGTAACGGGGATCGCGGCCGAGCTGGAGCAGATTGAGAAGCCCGTCAGGTATGCGGGAACAATATTCCATAGACATTTAAACGGATTTTTCTTGGCCGCCAGTCCGGCTATGATGTATTGCATGATGAGATAGCAGATGGACAGGATGACGCCGGTTGCAATGACTTTGATGCCTGTCCCCATGACGGTAGACAGATGGCCGGCGGCGCTCATCTCGCATATCATGGTGAAGATGTAGAACGGCAAGAGGGGGATGATGGCGCGTTCGATCGTGAGTTTTACAATCTCTCCGAATTCATCAAAGGCCTTCTTCAATCCCGAGGCTTTGGTGAAAATGATGCCGACACTGAGCATGAATGACAAGAGGAGGGCCGTCAGTATGTCGCAAATCGGAGGGAATTTGATATTGAAATAAGGTTGGAATGCTTTTCCTTCCAGTGCAGAGGCGGAGATTTCGCCGATACTCAGATAATGAGGGAGCAGGCTTGATGAAAAGCCGTATGCGAAGAATCCCGCGCCTATCGTAGACAGATAGGAGATGATGATGACGCTCAGCAGCATCTTTCCCGCACCGCGTCCCAGATTGGCGACGGAAGGAGTCACGAGGCCCAATACGAGCAAGGGGACGATAAACTTGAGGATTTGCGCAAAGAAGACGTTGAACGTCTTGAATATTCTGATCATGACATCCGGGGCTATAAGCCCCAATAACGAACCGATCGTTATTGCAATCAATACCTTAGGGAACAATCCCAGCTTTCTTTTTTTCATTTTGTCGATATTTTATTTGAAGGAACACTCATTGAAGGAACACATCATGTGGCGCATCTACGTAGTCGGCGCTTTTATTTGTTTTGAATATTGTGGTTCGTGCCGGATGGGGGTACCGTGGCATGGCGTGTTAATGTTTTCTAAATCAGTGTCGGCTTTGTGCTGCCGGTTACGTATTCGGGGTCTTTGGATAAGTCTTCATAGTATATTATTAAAGATACTTAGTATGAAAAAAAACATTCTTTTATCCGGCATTTTACTGCTGAGTTTTTCTTGTGCCGTCGCCCAGGATTATCATGACGATGTCGTCGTGCGGGATTCTGTAAAGGTGATGTCGTTCAACATCCGTTTCAACAATCCGAACGATTCTCTCGATACGGCATGGGACCGGCGCCGGGAGCCGTGCGCCCGTATGATGGTCCAGTACCGTCCCGACGTGATAGGCATGCAGGAGGCGCGCAACGTGATGTGGCAACAGATCTTCGACATGTTGCCCGATTATGGTTATTATCGTATAGAGATGAATGACACGCTGTCCGATTCCCGTACCGGAGGGGTGTTGTTATTGTATCTCCGTGAGAAATATTCAGTGATGCGTTCGGGCTATTTTTGGTTGAGCGCTACTCCGGAGGCTCCGTCTCAGCCGTGGGATTCGACCGACAGGCATTACCGGACTGCTTTGTGGTTACAACTGAGAGATAAAAAAAGCCGGAAAGAATTTTATGTTGTCACCACCCATCTGCCTTATAAAAAGGAGCCGGTAGACACGGAGGTGAGGGCCCGCTGCGCTGCATTGATAAACAGCAAGATGAAGGCTGTTGCCGGTGAGGAGGCTACTGTATTCGTGACCGGTGATATGAATGCTTCTTACAATGCCGGTGATCCGCGGCGTGAGAGTCTGGCTCCGTTCTACCGTTGGTTTGCTTCTGCCAGGGAAGATGCTTCCAGAACGGACGATCGTTCCAGCTTCAACGGTTTCGGACGCGTCTCTCCTTTGGTGAGGGGTAAGAATCTGGATCATATATTCTATCGTAATGCTTGCCCGCTGGTGTTTGAGACGATTGATAAGCCGGTTTACGGCGTGAGGTGGATATCCGACCATTATCCTATCATTTGTACATTTACTTATTGATTTGAAAAGATGAAGAAATATAAGATAATTTTTTTGATGTTTATGGTGGTTTTCACTGCTACAATGGCTGCTTCCACCGGATATAAGCTGGTTTCTCCCGATGGGAGACTTGTG
>UMJL01065493.1_pt1 | contig 33161 bp, 25 predicted proteins | sample 1966071 | NCBI WGS metagenome assembly UMJL01 (sample SAMEA4836148, study PRJEB28245) | human gut metagenome | biome: gut microbiome; material: fecal sample | place: Denmark | collected 2008
GGCATACTGCGCCGGATATAAGGTTTATCTGGACCGGTCCAAGACAGAACGGCTCTGCGCTGCTGAGACGGTCCGGATGGCGGAGGAGAAGGGGTATCGCCCCTATGTCCGGGGAATGGACCTGAAGCCGGGAGATCGGGTGTATCTGTGCAACCGGGGGAAGAGCGTACTGCTGGCTCATATCGGGAAAAAGTCCCTGGCGGAGGGCACCCAGATCGCCGCGGCACACATTGATTCTCCCCGGCTGGATCTCAAGCCCAATCCCCTGTACGAGGACAGCGAACTGGCCTATTTCAAGACCCATTACTATGGCGGCCTGCGTAAGTATCAGTGGGTCACCATTCCGTTGGAGCTCCATGGCGTGGTGGCGCTGAAAGACGGTACGACGGTGGAAGTTTCTGTGGGGTCCGACCCGGGAGATCCCCGCCTGGTCATCACCGACCTTCTGCCCCACCTGGGAATGGAGCAGAACAAGAAGCCGCTGGGAGAAGCGATCCCCGGTGAGACGCTGAATCTGCTGCTGGGCAGCCGTCCCATCGGTGATGAGGAGGACACCAACCGGGTGAAGGTGGCTGTGATGCGGCTGCTGCACGAGAAGTACGGCATCGTGGAGGATGACTTTACCTCCGCGGAGCTGGAGGCTGTGCCGGCGGTGAATGCCTGCGACATCGGTCTGGACCGCAGCCTGATCGGTTCTTACGGCCACGATGACCGGGTCTGCGCCTATGCGGCGCTGAAGGCCCTGCTGGATCTGGAGGAGACGCCGGAGCGGACGGCGGTGTGTGTGCTGGCGGATAAGGAGGAAATCGGCTCCGACGGTGTGACGGGCATGCAGTCCGCGGCCTTTGATACCTTCCTGGAGGATCTGTGCGAGGGACAAAGCGTTCCTGTCCGTGCGTGCCTGGAGAAATCGTTCTGCCTCAGCGCGGATGTGACGGCGGCCTTTGACCCCAACTTTGCCGACGTGTTTGAAAAACGCAACGCCGCCTATGTCAACTACGGCATTGGCCTTTGCAAATATACCGGGGCCCGAGGCAAGTCCGGTGCCTCTGATGCCTGTGCCGAGACGGTGGCCTATGCCCGCAGACTCTTTGACGAGGCCGGGGTGATCTGGCAGATCGCGGAGCTGGGCAAGGTGGACGCCGGCGGCGGCGGCACCGTGGCCGTGTATATGGCAAACCGCAACATCACCACGCTGGATGCCGGTGTGCCGGTGCTCTCCATGCACGCACCCTTTGAGGTGGTGTCCAAGCTGGACTGCTACGAGACCTACCTGGGGATGAAAGCGATTTATCAGGCAAAATAAACAACAAGAGGAGCGGGGCCGCCTCAAAGGGCGGCCCCTTTTCTGCGGTAAAAGGCGGATATCCCCTGGACAGGCGGTAAAATTCGGTCATTTTGACCACGGATGGCGGACAAATGCCTTTTAGATTTCCTGTTTTCCCCAAAGGAATTTTTGGTATTTTCGTTGCATTGCCACAGAATGTATGGTAATATGGACGACATACAAAGACAAATGACCGTAGGAGGCGGACGTAATGGCGAGAGAAATCAAGTACTACATCGTGGCAGCGGACGCTCTGCCGGAGGTTTTCATCAAGGTGGCAGAGGCCAAGCGGATGATGCAGACCGGGGAAGTGGATACGGTGGGTGCGGCCACAAAGCTGGCCGGGATCAGCCGCAGCGCGTTTTATAAGTACAAGGATTCTGTACAGCCGTTCAATGATATGAAGTCAGAGCATATCCTGACATTTTACGGCATGCTCAAGGACAATACCGGCGTGCTCAGCCGGGTCCTTTCGGTGTTTGCCACTTCCGGAGCCAATATTTTGACCATCAATCAGAGCATCCCCACCAACGGCTGTGCGGCGGTGACCATTTCCGCCGAGACCAGCGAGATGGAGGAGAGCCTGGAGCAGCTCCTGACAGCTGTTTCCACGCTGGAGGGTGTTGTAAAGTTTGAGGTCCTGGCGGGCTGAGGGAGAGGAAGCATTGACATGGTACAGATCGCGATCATGGGGCTGGGCACGGTGGGGACCGGCGTAGCCAGGGTAGTGGAGGAAAATGCCGAACAGATTGCTCACAAGCTGGGAGAGCCCCTGCGGGTTAAAACGGTCCTGGTGCGGCATTTTCACGATGGTCCCTACCGTCATCTGATGACGGACGATTTCCGAAAAATCGAGGAGGACGAAGAGATCCGCGTGGTGGTGGAGACCATCGGCGGTGTGGGTGCGGCCTATACGTATACCAAGCGGGCGCTGGAAGCCGGGAAGCATGTGGTGACGGCCAATAAGCAGTTGGTGGCGGAAAAAGGCTGCGAACTGCTGGCAGTGGCAAGAGCGCACCACGTGCATTATCTTTTTGAGGCCAGTGTGGGGGGCGGTATCCCCATTCTGCACCCGCTGACAGAGTGCATGGCGGCAAACCGTATCGATGAGGTATACGGGATTCTCAACGGCACCACCAATTACATCCTCACCCGCATGGTCCGAACTGGAGCATCTTTTGCGGATGCGCTGCGGGAGGCCCAGGAGAAGGGCTACGCGGAGGCGAATCCCACTGACGACGTGGAGGGGATTGACGCCGGACGAAAGATCTGTATTCTGGCGGATCTGGCCTTTGGCCATCAGGTGGACCCGGGACGGGTCCCGATGGAGGGGATCTCCCGGATCTGTCTGCAGGATGTGGAGATTGCCCGGCAGGCGGGATACCGCATCAAACTGTTGGGACGGGCAGTCCGCGTGCCGGACGGCGGATGCAGCGCCTATGTGGCGCCGCACCTGATCCCGGCGGAATGGCCGCTGGCCAGCGTGGGAGATGTGTTCAACGCAGTGGTGGTCAAGGGAAATGCCACCGGTGAGGTCATGTTTTACGGGAAAGGCGCCGGAAGGATGCCGACCGCTTCTGCCTGCGTGGCGGATGTGATGGAGGCACTTCAGGCTGGCCCGGGCCGGGACGTCTCCTGGGAGCCTTCCGGCAAGTTCACAGATCCGCTGGAACTGCGTTCCCGGTACTACTTCCGTGTAGAAAGCGGCTCCCGGCATGACGCAGGACTCGGAACGGTGGAATCCCTCTGGGAGAAGGAGGGGCAGGCCGCCTTCCTGACAGACCGTATCAGCGGACAGCAGGCGGAAGAACTTTCCCGCGCCGTGCAGGCATACGCCTGCCTGCGGGTGATGGACTGAGGCTCCAAACGGAGGATTCCCGCGTATGATGAAGCGGGAGGGCAATTCAATCTGAGGCAAAGAAGGATTATACTATGAGTTTGATCGTACAGAAATTCGGCGGCAGCTCCGTCAAGGATGCCAAACATATCCGCAACGTTGCCGGCATCATCGCCGAGACCTACCTGCAGGGCAACGATGTGATCGTGGTTCTCTCCGCCCAGGGCGACACCACCGACGATCTGATCGCCAAGGCGGAGGAGATCAATCCCCACGCTTCCAAGCGGGAGATGGATATGCTGCTGTCCACCGGTGAACAGGTTTCCGTAGCCTTGTGTGCCATGGCGCTGGAGGCAATGGGGCTTCCCTGCGTGTCTCTGGCGGCGTGGCAGGTGAGCATCCAGTCCACCTCCGTGCACTCTGACGCCCGCATCAAAAAGATCGACAGTGAGCGGATTCAGGCGGAGCTGGACCAGCATCGGATCGTGATCGTGACCGGATTTCAGGGCGTGGACCGCAACGGTGACGTTACAACGCTGGGCCGCGGCGGCTCCGATACCAGTGCCGTTGCGCTGGCGGCGGCATTCCGGGCGGATCTGTGCCAGATCTATACGGATGTGGACGGCGTGTATACCACCGATCCCCGTCTGGTGCCCAATGCCCGAAAACTGGATGAGATTACTTATGATGAAATGCTGGAACTGGCCAGCCAGGGCGCGCAGGTGTTGCATAACCGCAGCGTGGAGCTGGCCAAGAAGTTCAGAGTGAATTTAGAAGTGCTGTCCAGCTTGGAGCGCAAGCCGGGCACGAAAGTGAAGGAGGTCACCAAAGTGGAAAAAACCAATATCGCCGGTGTTGCCAAGGATACCAGTATTGCCCGGGTCGCTCTTGTCGGGCTGGAGCATAATCCCGGCGTTGCATTCCAGGTGTTTGATCTGCTGAGCAAGCATAACATCAATGTGGACGTGATCCTGCAGTCCATCGGACGGGAAGATACCAAGGATATTTCCTTTACGGTACATAAGAAAGACCTGGAGGAGACGGTGAAGATCCTCAGCGACTCCAAGCAGACGCTGAAGTTTGACCATATTGCGGCCGACGATAAGATCGGCAAGGTCTCCATTGTGGGTGCGGGCCTCATGAGCAACTGCGGTGTGGCCGCCAAAATGTTCGAGGCGCTGTACGAGGCAGGCATCAATATCCAGATGATCAACACCTCCGAGATCCGGGTCTCCGTACTGCTCAATGAGGAAGATGTGAACAGAGCCGTAAAGGCGGTTCATGCTAAGTTCTTCGACGAGACCTGACTGCGTTTTGTAAAAGCGGTCCGGCGGGGCATGCGGGGGCTTCCGCATGCCCCGCCTGTTCTGTCTCTTTGCCTTTTGGAATAGGGTGGAGAGAGGTGAATGGCACGATGAAGGACCACTTTGCATCTTTTGCCGCACGATATCTGACGGCCTTGCTGACAGGGCTGTTGCTGATGATGCTCCATGGTACGGTACAGCACGGCGTCTTGACGGCGGTTGTCCCCCAGTCGGACACTCCCTGGGAGCTTTCCAAGATCGTGTTCTGGCCGTTGGCAATCTGCGCGGCGGGACGGCTTCGTCATGGTTTCCGGGCGGTCTCCCGGGATTTGCCGGCCCTGGTACTGGCACCACCGGCAGCAGCACTGTTGTGCCGCGGCATTCAGATGCTGGGGGGCGATGGGCGGTCCTTTCTGGCGGTCTGGGCGGCAGTGCTGGCGGCGGCGCTGGCCTATGGCCCGGATGGAGGGCGGCTTTTCTATGTCTGGTCGGCTTTGGCGGTGATCCTGGCGGGAGCCTATGTCCTGCTGACACTCCAACCACTGCTGTGGCAGCCGCTTCTGCTGCCGGGCATTGCTTCCGCTGTCTTGTTTCTGGCGGATTGACGGTTTACTTTTTTGTGAAAGTGTGCTAAAATTTAAAAATTACAGCGATCAGGCGCTGCCGCCGAAGAAGGCTGAGCGGCCTGCAAGGAGGAGCATTTTTATGAACGCGATTGTCACTGTCGTGGGCGAGGACAAAGTGGGCATTATTGCCGCCGTTTGTGCCCTGCTGGCTGAGAACAACGTCAACATTCTGGACATTTCCCAGACCATCCTCCACGGTGCCTTTACCATGGTTATGGCTGTGGATGTGGGCGGTTCCAATGCGTCGATCGGTGAACTGCGGACGATGCTGGAGGCGCTGGGCGGAAAAATGGGCATCTCCATCCGCATTCAGCGGGAGGAGATTTTCGACGCGATGCATCGGATCTGAACAGGGGGCGGAGCTCCGTCTCAGGTTCAGATGTGCTCTGGCAGCGTTTTCTACCGGCGTGCATGCCGCTGGGAGCAGCTGCTGGAAAAGTCCGGCAGGACGATACAAATGTTCCCCCATGTGCGGGGGTTGCTTTGGAGGCAGTTTATGCTCAATCAGAAGGAAATTCTCTCCACCATTGAGATGATCGATCAGCAGCACTTGGATATCCGTACCATCACCATGGGCATCTCGCTGCTCAGCTGCTGTGACCCGGACCCCAAGCGGGCCTGCGAGAAGATCTATGAAAAGATCACCCGCTATGCGGAGAACCTGGTCAAGACCGGCGAGGACATTGAGCGGGAGTTTGGAATTCCCATTGTCAACAAGCGCATCTCTGTTACGCCCATGGCGCTGGTGGCCGGAGCCAGTGAGACGGAGGACTATGTTCCCTTCGCTCTGGCGTTAGATCGGGCAGCCAGAACCTGCGGCGTGAATTTTATCGGCGGCTATTCCGCCCTGGTACAGAAGGGAATGACGGTGGCCGACGAACGGCTGATCCGCTCCATTCCTGAGGCGCTGTCCCGGACGGAGCTGGTTTGCTCCTCTGTGAACGTGGGGTCCACCAAGGCGGGCATCAATATGGATGCGGTGGCCCTGATGGGCTGTATCATCAAAGACACCGCCAAAGCCACGGAGGCCCAGGATGGCCTGGGCTGTGCCAAACTGGTGGTCTTCTGCAACGCAGTGGAGGATAATCCCTTCATGGCCGGCGCCTTCCACGGTGTGGGCGAGGCGGAGAAGGTCATCAACGTGGGAGTTTCCGGTCCCGGCGTGGTGCACTCTGCACTGCAGGCGGTGAAGGGACAGCCCTTTGACGTGGTGGCGGAGACTGTGAAAAAGACAGCCTTCCGGGTGACCCGCATGGGCCAGCTGGTGGCCCAGGAGGCCAGCCGCCGGCTGGATACGCCTTTCGGCATCGTGGACCTGAGCCTGGCTCCCACGCCGGCGGTGGGGGACAGTGTGGCCCGGATTCTGGAGGAGATGGGCCTGGAGGTCTGCGGCACCCACGGTACCACGGCAGCGCTGGCCCTGCTCAACGACGCGGTGAAAAAAGGCGGCGTGATGGCGTCCTCCAGTGTGGGCGGCCTCTCCGGAGCTTTTATTCCCGTCAGTGAGGACGAGGGCATGATCGCCGCCGCCAAGGCGGGAACGTTGTGCCTGGATAAGCTGGAGGCTATGACCTGCGTCTGCTCTGTGGGCCTGGATATGATCGCCGTTCCCGGTGACACGCCGGCGGAGACCATTTCCGCCATCATTGCGGACGAGGCAGCCATCGGCATGGTCAACTGCAAGACTACCGCTGTGCGTCTGCTGCCGTCTCCCGGCAAGCAGGTGGGCGATACGGTGGAGATGGGCGGCCTTTTGGGCAGTGCGCCGGTGATGCCGGTGCATCCGGAGTCCAGTGCCGCATTTATCGCCCGGGGCGGCCGGATTCCCGCACCGCTGCACAGCCTGAAAAACTGAGAAATAAATGTGTGACAGGTTCAAATACTTGTCACGCGTTTCATGTACGGTCTGGATAAAACAGCACCCTCTGCGGAAGATCCACAGAGGGTGCTGTTTATTCTGCGAATTTTGCCTTGTCCCGGTCGATCTGCTTTTGATAGCGGTCAGCCTCAGAAAAAACGCAGCCGCAGTATTTCTGCATATAAAATCCAAGTTCCCGGGCCCGCTGGTTTCCGGCCCGGAAATTCGGGCGGAAGTCCCGGTAGAGGAATGTGACGCCGTACTGCCTGGCATAGCGCTCCGCCGCTTCAGCGATGGCCTCATGATTTTGATAGGTACTGGCCAGAAGTGTGGTGGTAAAGGCAGAAAAGCCATGCTCCGCAGCATATTTGGCGGTGCCTTCCAGCCGGTGGGAATAGCAGTAGGTACAGCGGTGATCGATGTCATCAGCCACATGACAGACAAATTCCCGCAGGCCGTAGTCCTCCTGAACCCGGACCTCCATGCCGATGGTGGGGGCGTATTCCAGCAGGCAGTCCCGCCGGGCCTGATATTCCTTCCAGGGGTGGATGTTTGGGTTGTACCAGAACGCCACCGGTTCGATGCCCTCTTCCCGCAGCGGGTCGATGCAGCTCAGGGAGCAGGGGGCACAGCAGCAGTGCAGCAAAACAGATTCCATAGTCAGTCTTCGCCTCATTTTTCTTTGAATGGGTCAAGTATATCATAAAAATGGCAGAAGGCAACCCTGGGAAAAACAGGAACCTTAACATTTTCTTTACATTCTTTCGGAATTTTGCCGATTGCACATTCGATTGGAAAAGAGTATCATACCAGTTAATATGGTATCTTGTGGGTTATTGGCGAAATTCGCCTCGTAACCGTTTTCCCAAAGGAGGAAAGAGCTTTGAAAGTAGGTCTCGACGTGGGGTCCACGACCATAAAATGTGTGGTTCTGGATGACACGGGCAATATCGTATACAGTACATATGAACGGCATTTCAGCCATATTTTGGAGAAATCGGAAGAACTGCTGCGCCGGATGGCGGAGCAGTACGTTCCCGGCGGACGGGCGGAGTTTGCCATCTCCGGTTCCGCCGGCATGGGCATGGCGGAGAGTGTGGGCGTCCCCTTCGTGCAGGAGGTCTTCGCCACCCGCGTGGCTGCTAACCGTCTGGTGCCCGGCACGGATGTAATCATTGAGCTGGGCGGTGAGGACGCCAAGATCTTGTTTTTGACCGGCGGAACGGAAGTGCGGATGAACGGCTCCTGTGCCGGTGGTACCGGCGCCTTCATCGACCAGATGGCGACGCTTTTGAAAATGAGCGCCGACGAGATGGACGCTGCCGCGCAGCAGGCAGAGAAGACGTACACCATCGCCTCCCGCTGCGGCGTGTTTGCCAAGAGTGACGTGCAACCCCTTATCAACCAGGGCGCCCGGGCCGAAGACATTGCCGCCAGCATCTATCAGGCGGTGGTGAATCAGACCATCGCGGGCCTTGCGCAGGGCCGGCCCATCAAGGGCAACGTCCTCTATCTGGGCGGCCCGCTGACGTTCTCCCGCTGCCTGCGGGAGAGCTTTGACCGCACGCTGGGCGTGACGGGCACCTGCCCGGAGAATAGTTTGCTGTTCGTGGCGCTGGGCGCCGCCTATTACTCCGACCAGAGCTTCAACCTGAAAGAAGTGGCGGACCACCTGCAGGAGCGGGGGGCCTCGGAGACCTATCGGTCTCAGCCGCCGCTGTTCAGCAGCCAAGAGGAGTATCAGGCATTCCGGGCGCGGCACGCCAAGGCAGCGGTGCCCCGGATGCCTTTCGGCGCGGACTATGCCGCGCCGGTGCACATCGGTATTGACTCCGGTTCCACCACGGTAAAAATGGTGGTCATTGACGAGCAGGCCCGGATTCTGTTCACGGATTACCGTCCCAATCTGGGCAATCCGGTTCCGCTGATCCGGGAGGTGCTCCAAAAGCTCTATGCGGAGCACCCCGCCCTCCATGTGGCCTCCGTCACCACCACCGGCTACGGTGAGGATCTTGCAAGGGCTGCGTTCCACGCCGATTACGGTGTGGTGGAAACGGTGGCTCACTTCACTGCCGCCCGGCATTTCCTGCCCAACGTGGACTTTATCATCGACATCGGCGGTCAGGACATGAAGTGCTTCAAGATCGAAGACGGCGCCATCAGCAACATCTTTCTGAATGAGGCATGTTCTTCCGGCTGCGGCAGTTTCCTGCAGACCTTTGCTCAGGCGCTGGGCTATGACGTCAAGGAGTTTGCCAAGTTGGGCCTCTTTGCGGACCGGCCGGTGGATCTGGGCAGCCGCTGCACCGTGTTCATGAACTCCTCCGTCAAGCAGGCCCAGAAGGACGGGGCCACCATTGAAAACATCTCTGCGGGCCTTTCCATCTCCGTGGTGAAAAATGCCATTTACAAGGTGATTCGGGCCTCCTCTCCCGAGGAGCTGGGCCGGAACATCGTGGTCCAGGGCGGCACGTTTTACAATGAAGCGGTCCTCCGGGCCTTTGAGAAGGAGATGGGGGTGGAGGTCATCCGCCCGGATATCGCCGGCCTCATGGGCGCCTATGGCGCCGCTCTCTTCGGACAGAGCAAGGCCCAGAGCGGACAGACCAGCACGCTGATCTCCCGGGAGGCGCTGGAGACCTTCCATCATGAGACCCGCAGCGAGGTTTGTGGCCGCTGCGGAAATAACTGCCAGCTGACCATCAACACCTTCTCCGATGGCAGCACCTATATCAGCGGCAACCGCTGTGACCGGCCCATTACCGGCAAGGCCAACACCGGCGGCCGGAACCTGTACGAGTATAAGCGCAAGCTGATTTTGAGCTATAAGCCTGTCCCCGGCAAGCGGGGCAAACTGGGCATCCCGCTGTGCCTGAATATGTGGGAACTGCTGCCCTTCTGGCATACGTTCTTTACGAAGCTGGGCTTTGCGGTCTATCACAGCCCCTTCTCCAGCCGGGATCTGTATCTGAAAGGACAGGGGACCATCCCCAGCGACACGGCCTGCTTCCCGGCCAAGCTGGCTCATGGCCATATCCACTTCCTTTCCAAGCTGGGGCTGGATGCCATCTTCTATCCCTGCATGACCTACAATCTGGATGAGGGGTTGGGCGACAATCATTACAACTGCCCGGTGGTAGCCTATTATCCGGAGGTCATTGCCGGCAACTGTCCGGAGATCCAGAACACCAAGTTCATCTATGACTATGTGGGTCTCCACCGGCCCAAGGACTTCACCAAGAAGATCTTCACCATCCTGCGCAAATATTTCCCTGATATCTCCAAGCAGGAGGTCCGTGACGCTGCCGATGCGGCTTATGCCGAATATGCCCATCACATGTCCCTCATCCGCAAGGAAGGGGAACGGATCATAGACCAAGCACGGTCGGAGGGCCGCCGTATTATCGTGCTGGCAGGCCGGCCCTATCACGTGGACCCCGAGGTGAACCACGGCATCGACACCTTGATCACCCGCTTCGGCGCAGCAGTGGTGACGGAGGACTCCATCTCCAACCGGGTGAAGAAATTCCCCACCACGGTCCTCAACCAGTGGACCTACCATGCCCGGCTGTATGCCGCAGCGAAGTACTGCTGTGAGCAGCGGGACATGGACCTGGTGCAGCTGGTGAGCTTTGGCTGCGGCGTGGATGCCATCACGTCCGACGAGACCCGGGAAATCCTGCAGGCAGGCGGAAAGCTGTACACCCAGCTGAAAATCGACGAAATCACCAACCTGGGTGCGGTGCGCATCCGGCTGAGAAGTTTGTTTGCCGCCCTGGATGAACAGGATGAGCGGCGGAAGAAGGAGGCGTGAGCGCAATGGAACTGGAATATATGAACTACCCCAAATTCACGCCGGAGATGAAAAAGACCCATAAGATCCTGATCCCCAATATGGCGCCGGTGCAGTTCCGCATTCTGGCCGCCGTGATGAAGCAGGCGGGCTACACCTGTGAGCTGCTGGAAAACTGCGGCAGCCAGGTGTGCGAGCTGGGCCTCAAGTATGTCCATAATGACACCTGCTATCCGGCCCTGCTGGTCATCGGGCAGTTTCTGGACGCTCTGGGGTCCGGCAAGTACGATCTGGACCACACGGCCCTGATCATCACTCAGACCGGCGGGGGCTGTCGGGCCTCCAACTATATCCACCTCCTGCGCAAGGCACTGGTGAAAGCCGGCTATCCCCAGGTACCGGTGGTGAGTCTGAACTTCTCCGGCCTGGAGAAGGACTCCGGTTTCCCCATGACGGTGCCGCTGATGCGCAAGCTCCTGGCCTGCATCTATTACGGCGATCTGCTGGTGACTCTCAAGGCCCAGACGGAACCCTATGAGACCCACAAGGGCGACGCCGCTGCCTGTCAGGAGAAATGGCTGGATACCATCTGCGGCTGGGTGCTGGAGGACAAGGGTTGGTCCGGCCGGGAGATCAAGGCCGCCATGCCCAAGATTGCCGCGGACTTTGCCGCCATCCCCGTCCACCGGGTCCCCAAGGTCAAGGTGGGCGTGGTGGGAGAGATCTACGTCAAGTACTCCCCCCTGGGCAACAATGATCTGGAGAAGTTCCTGGCCTCCCAGGACTGCGAGGTGAATCTGCCGGGCCTGATGGGCTTTGTGCAGTACTGCGCCTATAATCCTTCAGAGACTGCCCGCCTCTACGGTGGTACTTTCCTGGAAAAGCATGTCTCCGACGTGATCCTCAAGTATATCGAGAGCATGGAGAGCGTGATGATCCGTGTCCTGAAGGACAATGGTTTCCACGCACCGCTGCCGTTCCGGGAGCTGGTGAAGCTTACCGACGGCATCATCTCCACCGGTGACAAGATGGGGGAGGGCTGGCTCCTCACCGCCGAGATGATCGAGCTGGTGCGGGCCGGATATGAGAATATCGTCTGCGCCCAGCCCTTTGGGTGCTTACCCAACCACATCTGCGGCAAGGGCATGATCAACAAGATCCGGGAGCTGTATCCCCAGGCCAATATCACGCCCATTGATTACGATCCCAGTGCCACCCGGGTGAATCAGGAAAACCGCATCAAGCTGATGCTGGCGGTGGCCCGGGAGCGGCTGATGGAGAAGTCCGCGGCAGCTCAGCAGGCGGAGCTGCCCCAGGAAAATGACGCACAGCCGTCCGACTCGGCGGTGCCCGTATAATAAGCATTAAAAAAAGCGGCAGTCTCTGCGGGGACTGTCGCTTTTCTGTGCCCTGGAAGCCCTTCCAGTATTTGTGGCTTGAGATGCGTCGGAAGCCCCGGTAAAATGGAACACAAAGAGCGCATGCCATGCCATGTGACACCAACAACCAGAAAAGGAGCGTTTTTGAAGTGCGAACAGGATTCAAACGCGCCGCTGCAGGTCTGGCTGCGATGTGCCTGACATTGCTGGCGCTGAGCATCCCCACTGAGGCCGGCCTGAAGCGCGGTACATACGAGTTCAGCGGGGAAGTGGTGGGCTACTACGCGGGGTGGGCCGCTTACCAGGGGTTCACACCCGACCAGATTCCGGCAGAGGAACTGACCCAGGTCAACTATGCGTTTGCCCAGATCGATCCGGACAGCGGGACCATCATGCTGGAGGACCAGACTCAGGACAAAAAGAATCTGGCGGCGCTGCGGAAGCTGCGGACCCGGAATCCTCAGCTCAAGCTGCTGATCTCCGTGGGCGGATGGTCGGATTCCAAGTATTTTTCTGATGTTGCGTCCACCAAAGCCCGGCGGGAGACCTTTGCCGCCAGCTGTGCAGCTTTTGCAGCGGAATACGGCCTGGATGGTGTGGATCTGGACTGGGAGTACCCCGTCTCCGGTGGTGCGCCCGGGACCATCCATCGGCCGACGGACAAGCAGAACTTCACGCTGCTGCTCCGGGAGCTTCGCACCCAGCTGGACCGGCAGGGCCGCAGGGATGGCAAGACTTATTCTCTCACCATTGCCGGTGCCGCCGGCGCCTGGTATCTCAACCAGATTGAGGCGATGCAGGTAGCGGACATCGTAGATCACATTTTCCTTATGGGCTATGATCTGCACGGAACCTGGGACACGTACGCCGACCTCAACGCCCCACTGTATACGCCCTCTGCCGCATCTCCCCAGAGTAAAACCAGCATTTCTGCATGTGTTCAGTCCTACCTGAACAAGGGAATCCCGGCGGAAAAGATCGTGCTGGGGATGCCTTTGTACGGGTATGCGTATCAGGGTGTCAGCAGCAAAAACAACGGCCTGTACAGTGCCTATACCGCAGGAAGATCCGTCAGTTATAAAATCATCAAAAAAAGCTATCTGAGCCAGAGCGCCTACCGTCAGCTGCGGCATGAGGAGGCACAGGTGCCGTATCTGTACGGGAAGAACACATTTGTCTCTTATGATGATGTAACTTCCATTACCGCCAAGGCGGAGCTGGCCCGGTCTTTGGGCCTGGGCGGCATCGGCTTTTGGGAGCTCTCTCAGGATGACGGAGGAGAGCTGGTCTCTGCTGCCGGTCAGGTGATGCGCAGCACCTGGGAGAATCCCTTCCGGGACGTAAAGCCCGGCGTTTGGTATGAGGATGCGGTACAGTACGTCTATGAGAATGGGCTGATGCAGGGAACAGCGGGCAATGTATTCTCTCCGGCTGCTGCCTCCAACCGCGGCATGATCGCCGCCATTTTGTACCGGCTGGAGGAAAGCCCCAAAGTCGGAACACCGCCGTTTACCGATGTACCGTCGGATGCCTACTGTGCCGATGCCGCGGCCTGGGCGGCGAAGAAGGAAATCGTCCAGGGATATGAGGATGGGACCTTCCGCCCCAATACCCCCGTCACCCGTCAGCAGCTGGCGGCGATGCTGTTCCGGTATGCCGTCAGCGTGGATGCAGCGGGAAATGGCCGGGCGAATCTGACTGGTTATCGGGACGGCCATCTGGTAGAGTCCTACGCCCGGGAGGCCATGGAGTGGGCAGTGGATGCGGGACTGTTCCAGGGGCGCACCGACGGCCGTCTGGACCCGGGGGGATATGCCACCCGGGCGGAGCTGGCGGTGATTCTCCATCGGTTTTGTGAGTCCGCAGGAAAGAAATGATATGCAGACAGAGGGAGGCTGCCAAAGGGCGGCCTCCTTTTGCTTGAAAACTGGTGTGAAGCCCTATGGAAGAGCTCCCGGCATATCTGTGCCGGGAGCGCTTTGCATGATCGGCCGGGTTCCCTGTGGGAAAGCAGGTTCCGAGCGGAAAAGGAATTGACGAACCTGCCTGCAAAGAGGTATAATATCATGTATTTTTATGTAGACAGCACAATGGAGGAATGGCTATGTGGATCGCGGAGGATTGGAAGGACTACGAGCTTCTGGACTGCGGCGGAGGAGAAAAGCTGGAGCGTTGGGACAAGCAGTTCCTGGTACGGCCGGACCCGCAGGCAATCTGGGAGACGCCCCGGAAAAATCCGGCTTGGAAGCGGGCAAATGCCCGGTATCTGCGCAGCCAGACCGGCGGTGGACACTGGGAGAAAAAGGCGTTGCCGGAGAGCTGGAAAGTTCATTATAAAGACCTGACCTTCCAGGTCAAGCCCATGAACTTCAAGCACACGGGACTCTTCCCGGAGCAGGCGGTGAACTGGGACTTCGCCATGGAGAAGATCCGCTCCGCCGGGCGGCCCATCCGGGTGCTGAATCTCTTTGCCTATACCGGCGGTGCTACGGTGGCCTGCGCCAAGGCAGGGGCCAGCGTGTGCCATGTGGATGCGGCCAAGGGAATGGTGGCTTGGGCGAAGGAAAACGCCAAGCTCTCCGGCCTGGAGGACGCCCCCATCCGCTGGATCGTGGATGACTGCGCCAAGTTTGTGGAGCGGGAGATCCGTCGGGGCAAGACCTATGATGCCATCATTATGGACCCGCCCAGCTATGGCCGGGGGCCCGGCGGAGAGGTTTGGAAACTGGAGGACAACCTGTACGGCTTCGTCAAGCTCTGTGCCAATGTCCTCTCGGACAAGCCCCTTTTCGTGCTCATCAACTCCTATACCACAGGTTTGGCACCCTCGGTTCTGGGGTATCTGCTGCACCTGCTGGTGGCGGAGAAGTACGGCGGAAGATGTACCTGGGACGAGCTGGGACTCCCTGTCACGGAGACCGGCATGGCCCTGCCCTGCGGCGCCACCGGCCGCTGGATGAGTGAGTAACGCCCATGGGGCACACGGGAGCCTATCTTGTGACCATGCTGGCAGGAGCCCTTCCCGCACTGGCGGTGTTTGGGGGTCTGCAGTTCCGGCGAAAGCGCCGCCTCGCGGCGGTGGGAAGGAGCAGCCCCGTACTGCGAACTGCGGCAGAGGCCCTCTTCTGGATGTTCTGCGGCGGCATGGCGGCGGTAACGCTGACGCCCCGGTGGGTGATCTGGTCGGTGGTGGATCTTCTCCACGGATATGGCTGGAACGCAGCCGGGTATCCCTTTTTTGAACGGGGAACAGTAAATCTGATCCCGTTTCAGACCTTTGCCCCGGACGGCCATTCCCTGTACATCCTGGCTGGCAATCTTGTGATGTTCCTGCCGTTCGGATTTTTTACCGGCCTGCTGCGCAGCGCCTGCAGCTGGAGATGGGTGCTGGCGGAGGGCTTGTGCATCACGCTGGGAATCGAGTGCTGGCAGCTCCTGATCGGCCGGGCCTTTGATGTGGACGACCTGCTTTTGAATACGCTGGGCGTCCTCTGCGGCTATGGATTGGTACGGCTGCTGGGCCGCCTGGCACCGGGATTTGTACAGCGGTTTCATCCGCAAGACGATCTTCATGAAAAGCGAGAATGAACAATGACAACGATGATCGAAACGGAAAATCTGAAATATGCCTATCCCGCCGATGAGGACGGGAAAACGGTGTTTGCCCTGCGGGGCGTGGACCTGTGCATCGAGAAGGGAACCTTTGTGGTGGTACTGGGGCATAACGGCTCCGGCAAGTCTACCCTGGCCAAGACCTTCAACGGCGTGTTGCTGCCGGCCGGCGGCCGGGTGTATGTGGAGGGGATGGATACCTGTGACCCCAATCTGCTGCTGGCCATTCGCCAGCGGGTGGGCATGGTGTTTCAGAACCCGGATAACCAGATCGTGGCCAACGTGGTGGAAGAGGACGTGGCCTTCGCACCGGAGAATCTGGGTGTGCCCAGTGAGGAGATCCGAAAACGGGTGGATGATGCCCTGGCTGCCGTTGGAATGAGCGAATTCGTCCGCCATGCGCCCCATCTGCTCTCCGGCGGTCAAAAGCAGCGCATCGCCATTGCGGGCGTGCTGGCCATGGAACCGGCGTGCATCGTGCTGGACGAGGCCACGGCCATGCTGGACCCGGTGGGCCGGCGGGAAGTGCTGGGCACCATTCACCGCCTCAACCGGGAAAAAGGGATCACGGTGGTACTCATCACCCACCACATGAATGAAGCCGAGGAGGCGGACCGGGTGGTGGTGATGGACGACGGTCAGGTGGCTATGGACGGCACCCCGCAGGAGGTCTTTACCCGAGTGGAGGAGCTGCGGGCCATGGGGCTGACGGTGCCGGACACGGTGGATCTGCTGGATCGTCTGCAAAAGGACGGATTCAACGTACCTCTGACGGCCCTGACAGTTGAGCAGTGTGCCGATACCATTGTACAGGCCATGCGGGGAAACTAATGTGGAGGGACAGGAAACATTGGAACCGATTTTAGAAGTCAAACACCTGACCCATACTTACGGCGTAGGCACGCCCTTTGAGCGCAGCGCCGTGGAGGATATGAGCTTTGAGGTGGAACGGGGAGAATTTCTGGGGATCATCGGCCATACCGGCTCCGGAAAATCTACCCTGATCCAGCATCTCAATGGCCTGCTCAAGCCTACCTCCGGACAGATCCTGCTCAATGGGCGGGACATATGGGAGGACCCCAAAAAGATCCGCAGTGTCCGTTTTCAGGTGGGGCTGGTGTTCCAGTATCCGGAGTATCAGCTCTTTGAGGAAACCGTCTACAAGGACATCGCCTTTGGCCCTGCCAACATGGGAAAGACCGGAGACGAGCTGGACCGCTGTGTACGGGAGGCTGCCAAACTGGTGGGTATCCGGGACGACCAGCTGGACAAATCCCCCTTTGAACTCTCCGGCGGACAAAAGCGCCGGGTGGCCCTGGCGGGCGTCATCGCCATGGAGCCTACGGTGCTGATCCTGGACGAGCCCTCGGCGGGACTGGACCCGGCGGGCCGGGAAAACCTGCTGGCCAACATCCGAGATATCCACCGCAACCGGGGCACCACCATTTTGATGGTCAGCCACAGCATGGACGAGGTGGCCCAGAACGTGGACCGTATCCTGGTGCTCAAGTCCGCCCATGTGCTGATGAGCGGCACTCCTAAGGAGGTCTTTGCCCGGGCGGATGAGTTGCTCTCCGCCGGACTGGACGTGCCCCAGGTGACGAGAGTTGCCATGCGGCTGCGCCAGCAGGGACTGCCCATTGACCCGGCCGTTTACACGGTGCAGGATCTGGAAAAGGAGCTGCTGGCGGTGCGGAAAGGCGGTGCGGCATGCTGAAGGATATCACGCTGGGCCAGTATTTTCCCGGTGACACCGTTGCTCATCGGCTGGACCCCCGGACCAAGATTTTGCTGGTGACGCTGTACATCATCGCCCTGTTCTGCGCAAAGAGCATCGTGACCTATGCTTTGCTGGCTCTGGTGCTGGCGGTGTGCGTGCGGATTTCCAAAGTGGGCATCCGGTCCCTGGTGCGGGGCCTTAAGCCGGTGCTGTTCATTATTATTTTCACCGGCATTTTGAACCTGTTCTTTACCCCCGGCGACCGCTATCTGGTGGAGTGGGGGGCTCTGCGCATTTCGGATGCCGGCGTACGCAACGCCGTCTTCATGGTGCTGCGGATCATGCTCCTCATCATGGGGACCTTCCTCATGACGTATACCACCAGCCCCATCAGCCTGACTGACGGACTGGAGCGGCTGCTGGGCGGACTGAAAAAACTCCATGTGCCGGTCCATGAGCTGTCCATGATGATGTCGATTGCCCTGCGGTTTATCCCTACCCTTATTGAAGAGACGGACAAGATCATGTCTGCCCAGAAGGCCCGGGGCGCGGATTTTGAAAGCGGCAACCTGATCCAGCGGGCCAAGGCCATGATTCCCATTCTGGTGCCGCTGTTCATCAGTGCCTTCCGGCGGGCTGACGAACTGGCCACCGCCATGGAGTGCCGCTGCTACCACGGCGGTGAGGGCCGCACTAAGCTGCATGTGCTGAAATATGCTCCACGGGACTGGATGGCCCTGACGGCAGGCATCGTCATTACGGTGGGTGTCATCGTGCTGGGTCGGTTTGGACTGTGAAGCAAAAACACATTACAATTATTGCTGTATGTCTGTTGCTGGCGATTTTGCTGCTGACAGCCCTGGACTCCAGACTGCGGATCGTTACATATGAAATCTCCAGTGAAAAGATCCCAGCGCCGGTGCGTCTGGCAGTTTTGACAGACCTCCACAGCTGTGATTACGGGGAAGGGCAGCGCGATCTGCTGGACGCTGTGGCAGCGCAGAACCCTGACGCTGTAGCTCTGGTGGGGGACATCGTGGACGATGTACTGCCGGAGGAGAATGCCTGGACGGCGGTGTCTGCGCTGGCGGCAGAGTGGCCCTGCTTTTATGTGACCGGCAACCACGAGTGGTGGTCCGGAGACGCGGAGCGCATCTGCAGGCAGATGGAGGCACTGGGCGTACAGGTGCTGCGGGGCGATCAGGTGACTGCGGATCTCAACGGACAGCAGATCACATTTTGTGGGATCGATGATCCGGATTCCGGCAGCAGTACGCAGCAGTTGTTACAACTTGAGACGAGAGAAAAGGAGAATAACTTTACAGTTTTTTTGGCACATAGGCCTGAAGAAATTGATTCGTATTTGAACGGCTCTTTTGATCTGATTCTCTCCGGCCACGCCCATGGCGGGCAATGGCGGATTCCCGGGATTCTCAACGGGCTGTACGCCCCCAATCAGGGACTGTTTCCGGCCTATGCGGGGGGAGAGTATGGATTGGATGGCACTGTGTTTCTGGTCAGTCGGGGCCTTGCACGGGAGAGCACCCGCATTCCCCGGATCTTCAACCGGCCGGAAGTGGTAATTGCGGACATCGTGCCGGAGAACCGGTGAGTGTATTTGTCCCGCAGAAGAGAAGAAAGTGTAGGAAGTTTGTATGCGCAACATTGCCCTGAAACTCATGTATAACGGTACTGCCTACCACGGCTGGCAGGTGCAGAAAAACGCGGTTACCGTCTGCGGGACACTGGAGAAGGCCCTGGGTGAGATTACCGGAGAGCGGGTACATCTAACCGGCTGCGGCCGGACGGATGCCGGCGTCCACGCGGAGTACTACGTGGCCAATTTCCGCACGGAGTCCCGGATTCCCCTGGACCGGCTGCCCTTTGCCATCAACACCCACACGCCGGAGGACATTGCCGTGCGGGAGGCACTGGAGGTGGACGAGGGGTTCAACGCCATCGGCTCCTGCCACAAAAAGGAGTATACGTACCGGATCTATAATTCCCGCTTCAAGAATCCCTTCTATGTCAACCGTGCCTACTTCTATCCCAAGCGGCTGGACGAGGAGTTTCTCAACCGGGCGGCTCATATGTTTGTGGGGACTCATGATTTCCGGGCGGTCCGTTCCGTGGGAACGGAGACGAAAACCACGGTCCGTACGATCTACTGGTGTGATGTGACCCGGAACGGGGACCTGCTGGAATTGAAGGTCTGTGCCAACGGATTTTTGTATAACATGGTACGGGCCATCACAGGCACGGTGCTCTATGCGGCGGAGGGAAAGTTCCTTCCTGAGGATATTCCCGCCATCCTGGAGAGCGGGGACCGGACCTTGGCGGGACCGACGGTGCCCCCCGGCGGATTGTACCTGACAAGACTTTGGTATGAGGATGAGCGACTCAATGGCTGATACGACAAAGGACATCTGGAATGATGACGACGGCGAGGAAGCACTGCAGAAGAAGAGCCATCGGTTCCGCCGCTTTTTGATCTTCTTTGTGGTGCTGGTAGTGGTGCTGGCAGTGGTTCTGCTGGCTGCGTACCGGGATGGCACCGGCTTTGATGTGCTGCGCCGCTATTTTACGTATGGGGAAACCAAGGCGGAAAGCGATTCCGGGTACCAGTACGATGCGTCTTCCAACAACCGCTTCGCGGTGCTGGGGGACCGGCTGGTGGTACTGTCCAATACGTCTTTGCAGGTCCTCTCGGCGGATGGCGGTGAGATCTGGTCCACCAGTGTAAAGATGAACACACCGGCGCTGGCAGTGGGCGGCGGCCGGGCCGTTGCCTACGATGTGGGGGGCACGGAGCTGCATGTGGTGGACAGTGACGGGGAGCAGATGAACCTGACGGCAGACCCGGCAGAGCCGTTTCTGGCCGCGACGCTCAACGATAACGGGTGGCTGGCGGTCACTGCGGAGCGGGACAACTGCAAGGGGGCCGTGGACGTATACAACGCCAAAGGCGAGCTGATGTTTACCTTCCGCTCCTCCCAGCGGTTCGTGACCGATGCCTATGTGACGGATGACGATGCATACCTGGCGGCAGTAACACTGGGACAGGAGGAGAGCGTTTTTGTCAGCAACATCGTTCTCTACGACCTGACAGAGACGGACCCCGTTGCAGATTATGATGTTTCGGACGGCCTGGTGCTGGAGATCAGCGAGCAGGACGGAAAGATCGTGACCGTATCGGATACGGCGCTGACACTGGCGGACTCCAAGGGCACGGTGGAGGGAAGTTATTTCTACGGCGACGAGTATCTCCGAGAGTATGACACCGCCGGAGATGACTTTACCGTGCTGCTGCTCAACCGTTACCAGTCCGGCAGCCTTGGCCGGTTGGTCACGGTGGATGAAAAAGGGGAGGAGATCGCCTCTCTGGACATCAGCGACGAAGTTGTGGGCCTGTCGGCAGCCGGACGCTATATTGCGGTGCTGTACATCGACCATCTGGAGGTGTACAATCAGGACCTGCAGACTTATGCGACGCTGGAGGATACCGGATATGCCCGGGATATCCTGATGCGCAGTGACGGCTCGGTTTTGCTGCTGGCATCGGAATCTGCCCGGCTGTTCCTGCCATAAGCGGCAGAAATTGAACAGACGTTCACAAAAAGTTTTCACGGCAAAAGGTAGGCAAGTATGACTACATCTGTTATAATGGACATGATCGTGGCAATCGTTTTGGTCACTTTCACGATATTTGGTGCCCGCCGGGGATTGTTTCGGGCTCTGGCAGGGCTGGTTGCAGTGATTGTGGCTCTGGTGGGGGCTGGGATCATTGCCAATACGCTCTCGGCACCGGCGGCCAAACTGATTACGCCGCTGATCCAATCCCATATTGAGGAAAAGGTGGATGACGCCGTAGCGGTACAGGCCGGTGAGGCTCCTCAGGTGGACGGGGTGCCCACCGACCCGACAGACGAAGAAGTGGACGGAGATGCGTTTGGCATTGAAGACCTGCTCAGTCTGATGGGACTGGATCAGGATGTGCGGGAATCCCTGGCGCAGCAGGCACAGAAGAAGGTACAGGACACTGGAGTGTCCATCGCGATGGCCGTGGTGGAGAGTATGGCCCAGTCCATGATCTACAGTGTTTTGTATATGCTCTCCTTCACGCTGTTGCTGTGGGGGCTGAAGCTGCTGATCCGAGCGACGGACCTGGTTTTGAAGCTGCCGGGACTGCACTTTGCCAACAGTGTCGGCGGCGGAGCCATCGGCTTGATTGAGGCCGCATTGCTGGTGTTCCTCGTGATCTGGGTTGCCCGTCGGCTGGGGATTTCCTTTGAGACGGACACCGTGGCCGCGACACATCTTCTCAGATTCTTTACGACCCACACGCCTTTGAGCGCGTTGTCGTTTCTGCAATGACGGGCGGAGAAACCAGACCGCCCGGCCGGCGGGCAGCGCCGGCTGACCTCCCGACAGGGAGAGCTGAAATTTCGAAAGGCGCCGAGGGCGCATGGAGGTTACACAATGCAGCCTACACTTTGTTCCAGATGTAAGAAAAATGTGGCGGTGGTCTTTATTTCCAAAATAGAAGGAGACAAGACCATCAACGAGGGCCTGTGCTTAAAGTGCGCCAAAGACCTGGGACTGCCTCAGGTAGACGATATGATGAAGCGGATGGGCATCTCCGACGAGGATTTGGATACGCTCAATTCCGAGATGATGCAGGCCATGAACGGCGTGGAGAACATTGAGGATCTGCCCGGCGGAGATGCTGAGGGCAGCGACGAGGAGGAAGACGGCAAGACCGCCACTTTCCCGTTCCTCAACCGGCTCTTCTCCGGCGAGAGCGGCCGGGAATCCGCCGGCGGGGAGGAGGGAACTTCCCGTGGCCGGGAAAAAGAACCCCGGAAGGACCCCAAAAACGGCAAGCGGAAATACCTGGAGAATTACTGCATCTCTCTGACCCAGAAGGCCAAAGAGGGAAAGCTGGACCCGGTGATTGGCCGTACCGAAGAGATCGAACGGGTGGTGCAGATCCTCAACCGCCGCCAGAAGAACAACCCCTGCCTGATTGGTGAGCCCGGCGTGGGCAAAACTGCCATCGCTGAGGGACTGGCCCAGCGCATTGCGGACGGCAACGTGCCCTTTAAGCTGCGGGATAAGGAAGTGCATCTTCTGGACCTGACGGCACTGGTGGCCGGCACCCAGTTCCGGGGCCAGTTTGAAAGCCGTATGAAGGGATTGATCGATGAGGTCAAGCGGCTGGGCAATATCATCCTCATGATCGATGAGGTCCACAATATCGTGGGAGCCGGCGACGCCGAGGGCAGCATGAACGCTGCCAATATTTTGAAGCCCGCCCTGAGCCGGGGGGAGATCCAGGTGATCGGCGCCACTACGTTCAATGAATACCGCAAGTCCATTGAAAAGGACACGGCCCTGGAGCGCCGTTTCCAGCCGGTGACGGTGAACGAGCCCTCCATTGATGATACGGTCCAGATCCTCAAGGGCATTGCCCCCAAGTACGAGCAGTACCACGGCGTGAAGATCTCCGATGGGATTCTCCGCCAGGCGGTGGTGCTCTCTGAGCGCTACATCACAGACCGTTTCCTGCCGGATAAGGCCATCGATCTGATCGACGAGGCATGCTCCGATTTGAATTTGAAGGATGCGGACATCTCCCGCCGCATGGAAATCCAGCGGGAACTGGACGACTACGAAAAAGAGCGGACCATGCTGGAGGAGAAAGAGGAGAAAGCTGAGGGCGATTATGCCCGTATGGCGGAACTCAAGAGCAAGGAACTCCAGCTCAATACAGAGCTCAACGCTTTGCTGGAAAAGGGCGATCCCCAGCTGTCCATGGAGAATCTGGCCCATGTCATTGAGCTTTGGACCAAGATTCCCGCCTCCAAGATCCGGGAGCAGGAATTCCAGCGCCTGAGCCAGCTGGAGACCCGACTCAAGTCCCATATCATCGGTCAGGATGAGGCCATTGCAGCGGTGTCGGCGGCCGTCCGCCGTAACCGGGTGGGCATCAGCCCCAAGCACAAGCCGGTCAGTTTCATTTTCGTGGGTCCCACGGGCGTGGGCAAAACGGAGCTGGTCAAGCAGCTGGCCAGTGACCTTTTCAACACCCCGGATGCACTGATCCGGCTGGATATGTCGGAGTTTATGGAAAAGCACTCCGTCTCCCGCATCGTGGGTTCACCTCCGGGCTATGTGGGCTATGACGAGGCCGGCCAGCTGACGGAGAAGATTCGCCGCAAGCCCTATGCCGTGGTGCTCTTCGACGAGATCGAAAAGGCCCATCCCGATGTTTTGAATGTCCTTCTGCAGATCCTGGATGACGGTGAGATCACTGATGCCCATGGTCGGAAGGTGAATTTTGAAAATACTATCATCGTCATGACCTCCAATGCCGGCAGTGCCACCAAAGAGGGTACTGTGGGCTTTGGCCGGACCGCCAACGAGCAGGATGCAGACCGGGCTATGAAAGCATTGCAGCAGTTCCTGCGGCCGGAATTCATCAACCGGGTGGATGCAGTGATCACCTTTAACCGGCTCAGTGAGGAGAACTTCCAGTCCATTGCCCGGATCATGCTGGGCGAGCTGGTCGACTCTTTGAAGGACAAGGGCATCGCATTTACCTATGACGATGCACTGGTGGTCTGGCTGACCCAGAAGTCCTTCTCCCGGACCTATGGCGCCCGCAATCTGCGGCGTACTATCCAGAAGGAGCTGGAGGACCCCATGGCCACCAAGATCATCGACAGCTATGAGTCACCCATCACCCAGATCCGGGCCACCGTGGAGGACGACAAGGTCCAGCTCTACGGAATGTGAGCATGGTGTGTTTGAGGGGGAATTGGAATGCTGTTTCGCAAAAACATTGAGCCTCGGTGTGCATACTGTCAGCGGGGCCAGCAGATCAATGAGCGGGAAGTGGCCTGCGTGAAACGAGGGATCATGCCGGTAGAGGATCATTGCCGGTCTTTCAAGTATGATCCCATGAAACGGGTGCCGCCCCGTCCGGCATCTCTGGATACCGGAAAATTGAACGAGGCTGACTTTTCTCTTTAAAAAACGCAGGCGTCCTGCCGGGGCGCCTGCGTTTCCTGCATCTATACAAAAGAGAGGGAGAGAGCGTATGGAGATTCAAAAGGTCTGGGCGGTTTACTGGAGTCCCACCGGTGGCTGCCGCCGTGTGGTGGAGACGGTGGCGGAAGCCGCCGCTGCACAGCTGGAGGTAGCTTGGGAGAGTGTGGATACCACGCTTCCTGCAGCGCGTGAACAGGTTTATCACTTTACAGAAAAAGACTTGGTGGTGGCAGGGACGCCCACCTATGCGGGCAAGGTTCCCAACAAGTTGCTGCCCTGGCTGCAAAACGGTCTGCGGGGAGACGGCACTCCGGCGGTAGCTGTGGTGGCCTTTGGCAACCGCTCCTATGACAACGCTCTGGCAGAGCTGTGTGCCACGCTGGTGGGAGACGGATTCCGTCCTCTGGCAGCCGGTGCCTTTGTGGCCCAGCACGCTTTTACGGACGAACTGGCCTACGGGCGCCCCGGCTGGAGCGACCTCTTCGAGGCCAAGGATTTCGCCGCCCAGGCAGCGGACAAGGTCCGGCAGGCGGCGGGCGTCCCGGAGATTGTTCAGGTGCCCGGTGACCCGGCGGCGCCCTATTACGTGCCCAAGGGAACGGACGGTCAGCCTGCCAAGTTTCTGAAGGCAAAGCCCAAAACAAAGGCCAGCCGCTGCAACGGTTGCGGAGCCTGCGTCCGCATGTGTCCCATGGGGGCTATTGATCCGAAGGACCCGTCCAGCGTACCCGGTACCTGCATCAAGTGCCAGGCCTGTGTCCGCAAGTGCACCAAGCAGGCCAAATACTTTGATGATGAGGCGTTTTTGTCGCACGTGGCCATGTTGGAGGCTAACTTCACCGACCCCAAGGAGAATGACACGTTCCTGTAAAGAAATCAGGATTGAGAGGGGGAGAGAGATGGGCTGTGTTTCTCTCTTCTGGTGATGCTGACTGTGTCCAATCTGGTGGCGAAAAAGGCACGCGGATTTTAATAAATGCAAAGCGGACGTCTCTCCTGGGGAGACGCCCGCTTTTTGCACGGTATACGCGCTGTACCGGTAATCAGGGCCGGTGGGAATTACCTGTCGGGGAAATGCAGATCAGATGGATTACACCAGAGGTGCAAATGCGTGCAGAATTCCCAACCAGATCTGCTTGAGCCATCCGATACGGCCCAGATCTTCCGGGTGCATTTCCTGGCTGACCGCCTGCGTTTGCAGAAAATCTTTTTTGACGTCATGGACGGCGCTGCTGCGGTACATCCACACCGCATCCTCCACGTGCAGATAGAGACTGCGGTAGTCCAGGTTGATCGTCCCTACGATAGCGTATTCGTCATCGCAGACCATAGTCTTTGCATGGATGAATCCGGGGGTGTATTCATAGATGTGGACACCGGCTTTCTGCAGCGGTGCGTAATAGGACCGGGTCAGGAAAAATACCGTCTTTTTGTCTGGAATATGAGGCGTAATGATTCGTACGTCAATGCCGGCTTTGGCGGCGGTGCACAAGGAGGTCATCATCTCATTGTCGATGATCAGATAAGGCGTGGTGATATATACGTATTTTTTTGCCCGGTGAATGAGGTTCAGATAGGCGGTTTCGCCTACCAGCTCATCATCCAGTGGAAGGTCCGTGTAGGGGAGAACCACACCATCATGCGGAATGGATTCCGCCCATCCGATGGTAGGACGGTAATGGGAAAATGCATCCACACGCCCACTGGCAAATCCCCACAAAGCGAGATACTGCACAGTCATGCCCCATACGGCACTGCCCCGGAGACACACACCGGTATCTTTCCAGTGGCCATGCTTTGCATAGGCATTGATATATTCATCTGCCAGGTTGATGCCGCCTGTGAACCCGGTCTTGCCGTCGATGATGCAGATCTTACGGTGATCCCGATTATTGAACCGAGGGGAGAGAATGGAGTTGAAGGGATTGAAAACGCAGACCTGCAGTCCCTTTTCCCGCAGCTGGCGGTCGTAGTGGCGGGGCAGAGTGAGCAGGCAGCCCAGGTCGTCATACATCAGCCGGACTTCCACGCCCTGCTTGATCTTCCGCTCCAGAATCTCGAGGATGGTGTTCCACATGGTGCCTTCCTCAACGATAAAATACTCCAGAAAGATAAAGGACTCCGCTTTTTCCAGCTCCCGCAGGAGTGCAGCAAAGAATGTCTCACCAATCGGAAGATATTCTGTTTGGGTATGGCCGCTGGGCGGAGACCCGGAGGCACGCAGAAGATAACGGACCTGGATGGCCGCATCTGGCACCTGCAGTCCCAAACCTTCCATAGCGGCGTGTTCCGGTTCCATGATAGAGGTGATCTGTTCGCGTATTGCCCGGCTGGCGGCGCGCTGTTTCCGGGTCATCCGGTATTTTCCAAACAGCAGATACAGCAATCCGCCGAAGATGGGGAAGAGGAGAATGGGAATCAGCCAGGCAATTTTGTAGGCAGGGTTGCTGGTGGTGTTGTTCAGAATGTGAATCGAGGCTCCCAAGGAAAGAAGCATGCAGACAATATAGAAATAGGCGAACTGATCCCGGAAGAAGAGAAACATAACGATCAGTGCCGCTACTTGGATCGTGACAAACAGTGCCACGTACAGGAGCTTTCCCAGAATCCGATACAAACGCTTGCCCATGATGAACTCCTTTTGGTTGAGATAAAATAATTGTACCCTTTTTTGACAAAAAGCACAAGGAGGGAAACGCGAGTTTCCATCAAGCGGTTTTTTCGGGAACTACAGGAAAATTTGATGGTGTCCCCACATCATCTTGAACAGCTTTTTGGGGTGCAGCCTGCAATTACCAAACGGCGGACATTTCCCGGCGCGGGGCAGAAAATGGCATAAAATAGTACGGCCATCCTACGCAGCGCAGAAGGGATGGTCTGTGGGCTTTTTCACCGCTTACAGCTCATTTGCATCATGCTCTGTATGCAGTAAGTGATGAGACAGCTCACCAAGAGGCTTCTTGAGAAATTCACTGTACAGGGCTTGTACATCCGGATTTTCATGTGAAAAGCGAATTTCTGATTTGGCGTCCAGCTTCCAGAGCAGGTTTCCCCGGGATGTAGCAAGCTCTGCTCCCTCGCGGATGGGCTGCCCTCCGCCGCCGGCACAGCCGCCGGGGCATGCCATAACTTCTACAAAGTCATAGTCTGCCTTGCCGGAATCCACGGCCTCCATCAATTTGCGTGTATTGGCAAGGCCGCTGACAACCGCGACGCGGATATCACCGGCACCAGGAATTGTGAATGTTGCTTCTTTCCAGGGTTTGCAGCCGCGAATCTTGGAAAAAGCATCCGGGTTCGGGTTTTTTCCGGTTACCAGATAGAATGCGCTCCGCAAGGCGGCATCCATAACACCGCCGGTGGCGCCAAAGACCGCAGCTGCGCCGGAACTGGTTCCCAGGGGGCTATCAAATTCCTGCTCCTCCAAATCTGATGGAATCATGAGGTCGCTTCGGAAGAGCCGGTTCATTTCCCGTGTTGTCAGCACAACATCCACGTCGGGGTCTCCGCAGGCATCTTTCATGGAGGAAAGCTCACTTTCTGCTTTTTTGGCAGAGCAAGGCATGATGGAAACGACGAAGATCTTATGCGGGTCGAGATTCATCTTTTCTGCAAAATAGCTTTTCACGACCGCACCAAACATTTGCTGCGGGGATTTTGCAGTGGAGAGATTTCCTGCATAAGACGGATATTGTGTTTTTACAAACCGCACCCAACCGGGACAACAGGAAGTAAACATCGGCCATCGGTACTTTCCACGGTGTGTAAACCGCTCGACAAATTCACTGGCCTCTTCCATGATGGTCAGATCAGCGGCAAAGTTGGTATCGAACACATAGTCAAACCCAATCCGCTTGAGAGCAGCGACAAGGCGTTTGGTGGTAGCCAGTTTGGGGGAGAGGTTAAACGCTTCTGCCCAAGCGGCCCGGACGGCAGGGGCAACCTGGACAACCGTTGTCATTTCAGGATCGGCGAGTGCTCTCAAGACGCGGTTGGTATCATCCCGCACGGTCAGGGCGCCCGTGGGACAATGGGTCACGCACTGTCCGCAGTAGGTGCAGCTTGTGCTTTTCAGCGTGCGGTTATAGGATACATCCACAGTCGTCCGGGAACCGGTGCCGGTAACGTCCCAGATGTTCATTCCCTGGATTTTATTACAGACCTGGACACACCGCATGCACTTGATGCATTTGCTGGCCTCCCGGACGATAGGAGCCGTCAGATCCACATGTGATCGTTCCAAATGAACCGGATAGGGCTGAAAGTGAATGTTCAGGTCATGAGACAGTTTTTGAAGCTCACAATTTCCGCTACGGACACAGACGGTACAGTTTGAATTGTGCTGAGAGAGGATTAAACGTAAGTTGGTTTTTCGGGCTTGGCGGACCCGGGGAGAGTTGGTGTGAATGACCATACCTTCCATGGCCTCTGTGTTGCAGGCGGGGACGAGCCTTTCTGTTCCCTCAACTTCTACAACGCACATTCTGCAGGCTGCGATCTCATTGATCTCTTTTAGAAAGCAAAGATGCGGAATTGGAATCCCGGACTGTTCCGCTGCTTTCAGGATCGTAGTACCGCTGGTTACGGACAGGTCTTTTCCGTTCACATTGATGTTTACCATTTTTCCACTCGACCTCCCTTAAAACTACCATATCCGAAATGATCACAGCGAAGGCAGCGGGAGGCTTCCTGTGTTGCTTCTTCCTCGGTCATGCTGCACTCAATGCACTGGAAGTCACCTTTCCGCTCATACGCATCCCGTTCATTGGCGTTGACACGGCCTCTGGGGCGTAAATCTGCAAAGCTGGGGACAGGAACCTGGACGCTTGTCTCGATATCGTGGTGAAAGCCCAAGTATTCATCAATATTGGCAGCGGCAACTTTACCTGCCGCAATCGCCCGGATCACGGTAGCGGGGCCGGTGACACAGTCGCCACCGGCAAATACGCCATCCACGTCCGGCATCTGTGTGTCAGGCGCGGCTTGCAATCTTCCGCCGCGCTGGATTTTAATGCCGCTTTGTTCGAACCCGTGGGTTTCGATTCCCTGCCCGATCGCCACGATAATGGTATCTGCCGGGATTCGCGAGGGAGCCTCAGAAGAAGCGGTTGGACGCGGGCGGCCCTGCTGGTCCATTTCACCGGCGATTTGCGGCTGTGTCCAAAGAGCGGTTACGTGTCCTTGCGCATTTGCCTCAATTCGCAGGGGGGCTTGCAAGGTTAGAATAGCGGCGCCCTCAGCGATGGCCCCTTCCACTTCCTCCTTTTGGGCGGTCATATCTTCCGTCCGGCGCCGGTAAACGCAGGTAACCTTTGCGGCACCCAAGCGAATGGAGCTGCGTGTTACATCCATAGCGACGTTCCCGCCGCCGATGACGACAATATTTTGACCGGTGAAATCCGGCATTTCATCATCTCCGATTCTACGCAGCAGTTCTACGGCAGAGATGACACCCTGACTGTTTTCCCCTTCTATGCCGGTTTTTTTGTCCGTATGGGCGCCAATGGACAGATACAGGCAGTCGTATTTTTCTTTCAGCTGATCAAAAGAAATGTCCGCGCCTACGGTAATGTTTGTGTGGACCTCAATTCCCAGAGATAGGATGGAGGAGATCTCCGCGTCCAGCTTTGCACGGGGAAAGCGATAGCTGGGGATGCCGTAGCGCATCATGCCTCCCAGTTGTTTTTGCTTTTCATAAACCGTTACCTTGTGCCCCATGATTGCCAGATAATATGCGGCCGAAAGTCCCCCCGGTCCACCGCCGATGATGGCAACGGACTTTCCGGTGGGAGCCATTGGCTTTGGTTGAGGAACATCGCCGGCGTGATCTACCGCATATCGTTTCAGTCCCCGGATGTTGATGGCGTCATCTACCATGCTGCGTCTGCAGCGGGCTTCACAGGGGTGCTCGCAGATGTAGGCACATGCGGTGGGGAAGGGATTGTCCTTGCGAATCAGCTGCACTGCGTCAGTGTATCTGCCTTGGCGAACCAGTGCAATGTAACCCGGAATATCCACACCGGCGGGACAAAGTGCCACGCATGGTACCGGATTGTGCAGGCTGCCCAGACAGCGATGGTGAGAAATATGTTCTTCATAGTCGCTGCCAAATCCATGCAGCCCCATGAGAACCAATTGGGCGGCGTCGATTCCGATGGCACAGTCCGCGGTATCTGCGATGACCTGAGCCGTTGTTTCGATTCGGCGCAGAATACTGAGGTCCGGTTCTCCGTCCAGTACCTCACGCAGCATGCCGGACAGCTGCGCCAATCCGATGCGGCAGGGGACGCATTTCCCGCAGGTCTGTGCCTGGCACAGGTTCAAGAAATTCAGTGCCATATCTACCGGGCACAATCCGGGAGGGCTGGCAGAAATGCGGCGTTCCATATTCCGGTACAGCTGCTCAACAACTTCCTGAGCATGCCCTGGTATTTTTACTTCCAATCGACTCATCGTGCATACTCCTTTGCCAAAGTCTGTGGATTATCGGCTCAATTCCATGGGAGAGACATCTTGCTGGCGTGTGTTCTGTGCAGCGAATAGGGCATCTTCCCATACCTGCTGGAAGGGGACGGATGTCTGGCGCGCAGCGTTTGCAACATCCTCATACTCCGGCTTTTCCCGGTGGATTCCCGCTCCATCCGCACATTTTATGCGGATGGAGCCGTAGTTTGTTTCGATTGTACGAATGGAGGGGGTTAAAATGTACTTGCTGCAATGACGAACACGGATGCCGCTGGTGCTGGTTTCCCGCAAAACTGCGTGTGCGATCCGTTCCTCATCTGCCGGCTTGCAGAGGACCGTGAACAGGATACCGGCGCGGCCTTTTTTCATCACTAGGGGAGCGGATGTGACATCCAGAGCGCCCAAAGCAAGAAGCCGTTCACCAGCATAGGCCAGTGCCTCTGCTGTCATATCATCAATATGGCAGCACAACTCTACAATCGCCGGCCTGCCCTGATCGTTGCGTTCTCCCCAAAAGGCGCGGACACAATTTGCTGCGGGATATTTCCTTGTCCCCATACCGCAGCCGGTTGAAAGCAGCGTCATTGGGGGCATGGCGCAGAATTCTTTTCCAAACCGTGCCAGCAGAGCGGCACCCGTCGGGGTGCAGAGCTCCCCCTGAATGTCTCCGCAGTAACAGGGAATTCCCTCCAGCAATTTCACGGTGGCCGGCATGGGGACAGGAACCATGCCGTAAGAAGTACGTACCTGTCCGTTTCCAAGGTGGATGGGGGAGACGACAATACCGCCCAGCACCAACCCTGCTCCCGGAGAGATCATGGACTTCAACTCCACCATCTTTGCAGCCATGGTTGCGGAATTTGGCGGGGTCCCCAAGGTATACCCCATTACGAAAGACTGTCTGGAGGAGATCCAGCGCCGCGTGGAGCAGGCGGCACAAGCGTGCGATATCGTACTGCTCAACGCCGGTTCCTCGGCCGGACGGGAGGACTACAGTTGTCAGGCCATTGAGAACATCGGGAAAGTCGTGTGCCATGGAATTGCCATCAAACCCGGGAAGCCTGCGATTTTGGGGTTGAAGGGAGCGGTTCCCATTTTGGGTGTTCCCGGATATCCCGTTTCGGGGATTCTGATTCTTCGGGAGATTTTGCAGCCGCTGATGGAACACCTGACCGGACACAGTCAGGTACAGAAGGACCGGGTGGAAGCCGTGCTGTCGCGAAGTGTGTTGTCAGGGCTCAAATACCAGGAGTTTATCCGGGTTCGCATGGGAAATGTAGGAGGGAGGCTCATGGCTTCGCCGCTGAACCGGGGAAGCGGTGTGGTGACGTCCTTTGTGAAGGCGGATGGGATCTTGGAGGTGCCTCAGGGAACAGAGGGCTATGAGGCCGGCCAGACGGTGGAGGTTCAGCTTCTGCGGCCCATGGAGGAGTTGCAGCGGACACTGGTGGCCATCGGCAGCCACGATCCTCTGTTGGATGAATTGGCAGATTTGTTCCGACAGGATGGGGCATGCTTTTTGAGCTCCTCGCATGTGGGTTCCATGGGAGGCATTATGGCTGTCCGCCGGGGAGAAGCACATATGGCTGGAGTACATTTGCTGGATGAGCGTGACGGCTCCTACAATTCGTCCTTCATCAGAAAATACTTCCCTCAGGGCGGCGTTCGTCTTGTGGAGTGCGTGGGACGTACGCAGGGGCTGATGATTCCGGCGGGCAATCCCAAAGGCATTGAGAGATTCTCTGACCTGGGGCGGGACGGAATCTCCTATGTCAACCGTCAGAAGGGGAGCGGAACCAGAATCCTGTTTGATTTTCTCTGTAAGAGAGAGGGGCTGGAAGGTAAAACGATATATGGATATGACCGGGAAGAATTTACACACACGGCTGTGGCGGCGCAGATCGCATCCGGAAGCGGAGATGCTGGTATGGGCATTTGGTCGGCGGCCAAACTATATGCCTTGGAATTCCTTCCCATTTGTACCGAGCAGTATGACCTGCTGATTCCGGACAGTGCGTGGGATACGCCAATGGTTCAAAAGCTGATTGCCTTACTTCGGAGCGAGGAATTTCAAAGAAGACTGGAATCGCTGGGGGGATATACCATTGATCGCCCCGGTACGGTGCGGGAGCGGCTGGAAGTGCGGTACTACTGGAACTTTCGCATGGGCTATTCCTATTACTATCT
>UMJL01056058.1_pt1 | contig 32648 bp, 16 predicted proteins | sample 1966071 | NCBI WGS metagenome assembly UMJL01 (sample SAMEA4836148, study PRJEB28245) | human gut metagenome | biome: gut microbiome; material: fecal sample | place: Denmark | collected 2008
CATCGGCCCGGAGCAGCCAGACATTACCCGCATCGAGAAAGACGGCCCCGTGCAGGTCACTGATGATACGGAAGCGGTATTCCACATTGGCCTCGAAACGGATATCGCCCACGTGGTTGATGAAGCCGTACTTGTCGGTCTCGTCATTGGCAGGGGCATAACCGCCGGGGCCGATGCTGCGCGCGGCGAAGGCACGGACGCTGTTGGCACCGCCTATATAAAACTGCTCGGTATAGGGAGCGGAGAGCATATTGCCATAGGACCAGACACAGCCGGCTGCCACACGCGCCGCCAGCGACTGGTTACGGTCGATGCGGTAGTTATAGCGGAACTCGGTGTTAAGCTTGGAGAACTGCGCAAACGGCACCCCCAGCAGTTCCTTCTCCTGCTCGCCGAAAGGACGGCCCAACACCTGATAGAGGCAGGAAGTAAGATTACCCGCCGAAGTGACCGTCGTCTGCCACCAGTGTGTACTCTTCCGGTTCTTGCGTATCGATGCATCGTCATAAGTATAAGTGTACTCCATAGCAGGAATGAACTGGTTGCGCAGACTGATGTAAAGGGCCGGATTTTCTTCCTGCAGGTCAAGAAAGGCTTGTGTCGGGTCGCGCAGCACGTTGAACGTCAGTCGGAACGGCGTAAAGCTGTGCTTGCTGGTAGGCTTCGGCTGGAAATCGTAAGTCGCGTTCCCGCCGAAGGCCAGCAGCTTGTAGTACTTGGCACGGTTCATCTGGTCGGCATAAACACGGAAGGTGGTTGTAGCCGGGAAGTCGTATTCGCGGTCGCCCATACGGGGAAAGACAACGCGGGGAAAGACAAGCGACGTAGAAATACCATACTCATAGCTGTTCATCAGCGAAGAATGGTCACCCCCCGTCTGCCATTCGTAGGAGCCGGTGAGCTTCACGTTCCAGCTTTCTCCACCGCCGAACACGTTGTTCTTGGTCAGCGTAAAAGCGGCACCGGGGCCCACCTGGTTGTTGCTCTTCATCTTGACATTGAAATCCAGTTCGGCATCATAGGGCTTGTCCAGCGCCATGCGGATATTCAGGTCAAGCGTATCGGATACGAAAGCCGAATCGCGTGGAATGAACTGCATCTCCAACTGGCGGAAAATACCGACATTGCCCAGACGTTCCTGAACACGCGTCTGCTTGTAAAGGCTGTACAGATTTTCAGCAGACCGCTGCCGGCTGATGCCGGCGCTATCCTGTACCTGCCGTTTCAGGCGGAATCCCTTATAGTTGGTCCATCGGTAGAGCATATTGGGACGCACCTTCAACTTGTCGTGATAATAGATGCGCAAACCGTTATAATCCACACTGTCATTGGGTGCCTCACCATTCTTTCCCAATATCTCAATGGTTTTCCTTCCCAAATAGAAAGGTTTCTCAGCCACAGGAGGCATACCCGGAACCGGAATCATGCGCATACTGACGTGGCCACCCGGCACCAGCGTCGTATCAGCCTGATAAGTCAGATAATCGGGACGAAAATAATAACAACCCACATTGCGCAACAGCGTACTGATACGGCTCCGTTCACCGTCCAGATCGAGTACGTTAAACTGCTCTCCCGGACTGATGAGTGAACGCCGGCGGCCCAACTCCATGATGTGCTGCGTACGGGGACTGAAACCCTGATAGGTTACAGTATCAATTACGTAGGGATTACGCATATCCACCGTATACTGAATCTTGGCCTTGAGTGAATCTTTGGGATTGACAAAAGTCTCATAGCCGACCGTCCCATTGAAATAGCCATAATCGCGCAGCAGGTTGGAAGCTGCCTTGATACGGATATCGGGATTGACTGAGGACATGAGTACAGGCTTGGTGGCAAAGCGGTTGAAAATCCACTTGCCCAGTCCCTTTTCATATTTCACAAAACCGTTGTATACCCACAATCCAAAAGGGAAAGGAATACGCACAGTAGAACTACCCAGCAGGGAATTGTTGGGAGCCGTAGCCAATGCGGCCTCCACTTCTTCGAGCGCCGTTTCACCAACTGGCGTAGGAGTAGGGTTATGTATAATCATCGACTTCTGGCCGGTATAGAGCACTTCACCTTCCGGCAGGTTCTTTGTCGTGGAACAACCAGCCAGAAGCAGCACGAAGACCATATATATCGTTATCTTTTTCATAAATCAAAATCACAAACTTTTATCGGATTCAGACGCAGGACGAGGCGCCGCATCACTCGGTTCATCACTTTGGGGCACCAGCCGTTTTTTCCTTCTGAAAATGAAGAGTTCACCCAAACGATCCATCTTGCGGCGCAGTACAAGGCCCACACCCGTTTCGGTTATCTCACCGTCAAGCACGCTCTCATAATTTTTATTGTGGAACGCACGAATATAGCGCGTTCCCGAAGCGTCGAGTCTGTACTCCAAAGATATGTTATCGATAAACGACTCCACATCATTGGTCGCATTGGCACCCGTCGACACCTTGCCACCGATGATAATCTGCACACGGTCGTTAAAAAGGCGTTGCGAATAGCGGAAACTGTAATCGGTCTGTTTGTCACCCGTCTCGGCAGAAGTGCGGTCTTCGATACCTACACTGAAGCTGGCTCCCTTCACTCCACCGGCCAAAGCATTGATCTGGCTTTGCAACACACTGTTCAAGGCACTGCCCATCGTCAATCCTCCACCTTTTCCGCTATCGTTCAGATAAATACCGGTAGCCATCATGGTAATAGCCTGCTTGCTGCGTTCCTCGGCACCCATACTTTGCAACTGGTTTTCAACAGTGGCATCCTCGGGCGCAGCAAGATCGAATACCAGTTCCGGGCTTTCGAGCCGTCCTTTCAAGGCTATTGACACATCGAAGTTCACCATACGCGAGCCACTGCCGTCGTCACCGTCGGCCACGGAGGCACGCATACGTTCCTGTGCCTTCAGATTCAGCGTCGGAGCCATTACATCGCCCCGCCAGTCCACATAACTTCCGTTTACAATCTGGAATTCCTTCAACGGAATGACAGGCAGAGAGAATTTCATGACACCACCGCTGAATGTATAACGTCCCGTCAGACTCATATCTCCCTGTGGAGTATATTGCCAGGACAGGTCACCGCCACCTTCAAGCTCAATATATTGCGAACGGTCAGGACTCAAATCGGCCCGCAAACGCACTGCATCGTCGATATGGACAGACATTAACATATCCAACCCGCCCAACGGGACATTGGGTGATACAGCGGGAGCTACCGAAGTCGTATCACGGAAGGAGACAAAAGAAACCAAACCGTCCAAACGGTCCTCTACAGCCAGCGGAGAATCGGTCAAGACATATGTCACATCAGTCGAACCTAACAGATTCATGTTGCCACGCATCTTCAAGCCATCGAGTGGACCACTGACAGTTCCCATCAAGTCTACCAGCACCTTACCGTAAACCATGCTTTCACGCGTACGCTTGGCATTGAGCAAAGTGTAGTTCCGCGCTTGCAGAGTGAGATTGGCCGTCGGCCGTTCCACGTTACGGAAGTCGACATAACCATTGATAGCAAAAGGATTATTACTAGTCGTATAGATAGCAAACTTATCAAACAACAAACGATTGTTATCCAAACGAATCGGGCGGTTGTCCATCCAATAGCGGGCTCCCAACATCTTCACATACACATTGGCACTATCCAATGACAGACTACCGTCCAATGCGGGCTGGTCCATACTTCCGCTGATCTGCAACTCACCATCAGCCCTGCCGCTAAGGGTAGCCATCTGGTCAGGAACAAAAGCATTGGCTATGGCCAACGGCAGATGAGTAATACTGGTACTGATATCCATCAAACTCTTTTCCCCCTGCTGTACCAACGTACCATCCGCACTCAACACATCCTGATTGTTATACAAAAGGTAAGTACTCAGATAATGTGTATTTGCCTCCCCCGGCAACCAGGTGACTCCCAGACCGACATCACCGACCGGCTGCTTCTCATAGGTCAACTTCTGAACATTGGCCTCAGCTGACACCTGAAGAGAGTTTTCCGTTTGAATATAGGTAGCCTCAGCAGAAAAAAGCCCGGTAAGTTTTGGCAGATAAGGCATCACCTTACTCAACTCGCTCAAGCGGAAACGGCTCAACTCTACATTGATATTCTGCAAAGAAACCGTATCCTGCCGGTCGGACTGCATGCGGAAACAGATACCGTCATCGCTATCCATATCGACATTGGCATAAACACGCATATTCTTATGCAAATAAATCCAGTTAGCCTGATCGGCAAACGAGAATTTCCGGTAGGCAATGATAGGCTGTGCAGGAGTCAAATTCAGCAAAATCCCGTTCCCCTTTCCATTCCCTTCGCTCAAAGGGCGGGCGTTGATACCAAACAAAATACCTTTTTCTCCCCGTTCATCCTCAAAATCCAAAGTCAGCTCGGCATCTTCACTTCTGATTTCACCAGTCAAAGTACTGCGGAACACAATCTGAGGATTACGGTCGTTATTGATGACACCACTTTGAAGCTTTATCCGTGTGGTATCCTGATGTACGGCAAAAAAGATGGTATCCAACAGCAACGAATCTGTGTGCAGACCATGAATGGAAGAACGCCCGTTTATTCCTCTTTCGGGAGTAAAACCAAAACTGAGTTTCAGCTCATTGAAACCCATATGATACTGCGCCAACAAATCGTTTACCGGATTATCCTTCCCTGCTTTTATAAACATACCGGCTGTAGGCAAAGCCCGACGTAACGCAACATGGTCCAACTTACGGTCTTCCACCTGTTTCATCAATAATTCTGCAAACTGATTTCCCTGTTGCATAAGTTTATCGACTGTACCCTGTGCCCGTAACCAGAGATTCAAATCACCGGCCGAAAGTTCCATCCTAGCCGTGTCACTACGCACTTCGCCTTCCAAACGGAAAGCCAGTGGACGTACCAAGCGTTCCGGTACCAATCCCAGTTCATACAAACCGACTCTATCCACATTCAGGTTCGCTGATCCGTCCAAATACTTACGGTCAAGCCTCATATTGGCAACAGCTTGCATCTTCAGTAATGCATTGTCACTCGACACGTTTACTGAAGCCAATGCAGATTTCACTCCAGCTTTCAGATTCACCCCGGAAAGATACCATTTACCATATTGAAGGGCATCCAATTGAAGCGACGCATCGGCAACCGTCCGTTTGGAAGTAAAGTCTATTCCCCGCCCCTTTGCTGCCGCATGCAGTGTCAGTTCATAAAGACTGTCCTGAGGCAAGAAATGATGAAGCTGAAGAGAATCGATTGACAAATCGGCCCCATAGACTTCAGTAGCCAAATCGTAAGAAGCATTCAAAGCGAGCTTTCCACGCCCTTCCAGCAAACTCATATCGGCAGACAGGCGGTTTCCCTCCAAACCGGCTTTTGCTACCAAATGCATACTGTCCGGAATAGCCAATGTCCCTTTTCCAGCCTCTCCCGCCAATGTGGTCAGAAAGCCTAAATTTAGCGTCTGCATATCGAAATCCATCTGGACAGAACGGGTAAGACTGTCTGTTACATTCCACAACTCACCGCCTCCTTGCATGGAAAAAGCTCCCGGCAAATCAACCTGGAAACGGGAAATCTGCATTTGTTTCAGATTTCCCTCTGTACCGGCACGTACCACCAAAGGGTATGAAGGATAAGTCTGTTTAAAATCTTCCGGCAATCCACCCGCAAAAAGCAAGACATCCTGCTTGCCCAAACGAGCTTCCAGACGAACCGAAAAATGCCCTATTGTTGGTATATCGATCAATTCCCAATAGGTTTGAGCAGACAATTCAACTTCGCTATGTCCTGTAAGCAAATGTAAACGCGGGATCTGTATCAAGGTCGAATCTGCAAACACACGTCCCGTAAGCGACGCCAAACTAAGTCCCGACCGTTCGTTGAAAGAGAATTTCCGGATCACTCCATTCACATTGCGCCCATAATAAAGGACGGAATCAATGCCTATCTGAATATCCCGAAGGGCTATGTGTGAAGCGTCGAACCCTTCGGCAGGCTCCCCTGAGCCAACATCATACCGAACTGATGCTCCAGCCAACTGAAAACGTTGCCATCCATAACGCTGTACACCCAAATCGGCCTCAGCATCGGTAAGCCCCATTTCACCAATATAAGCAGACAAGGTGGTTGTATCCAAAGGAAGAGCCAAGTCGGCTGAAAAATTCTTCAGCTTCATGTTTTGTAACGTCAATCTCCATTTAACTGAAGTTGCAACCGTATCTTCATCTGCCGATGCAGCCGTATCGGAGAGCAGAACCTTCACACGGGAGTCTTCCAATTCAACATCATTAAGAATCACTTCCTCATTCAACAAGTCCACTCCATGGCTTTTCAGAAAGAAACGCCCCAAACGTCCTTCCACCCGCATGCCATCCAACAAACCGGCTGAGTTGACTGACACATCGTTCAATGTAACCCGATCAACCTCTACCCTGCCATGCAATAACGGCCAAGCCTGAATGCGCACATTCAAACTGCCCAAATTGAGCAACGTGTCAGGACGAAGCATACCTTGAGCGGCAGAATCAGGCGGCTGTACCACCAAAGCTCCACGTACCAACAAATTAAGAGGGAAACGCAAATCGATACGTTCCACAGAAATATCCATTCCCGTAGCTTCAGAGGCTATAGCCGTAGCCTGTCGGCGCAAAAAATTCTGCACGGGAGGTACATACAGCAATATCATCGCCAAGGTAAATAGGGCAACAGGTGTAAGCAACACCCAAAGCAGTACCCTCAACCACCTTCTTTTCTTCTTTATCGGATTTTCTTCTGTCACAACATTCACTTATTTGAGTACAAAGTAAACAAATTCCAACGAAAAAAGTTAGTCTTTTCCCACAAATAAGCACTGCATTCCTCAAAGAGGAACACATTCCAGCAATTTTTCAATCTGCGTCAATACCTGCTGAACTTCTATACGGAGTTTTTCAGAGAAAGATGTCCCCGAGGAAGCTTCAAGCCTTCTCAACAATCCAACGATATCAGAAGCTTCAAGCATAATGAACAAAGGAATCATCTTATGAGCTACGGCTGACACCTCCGCCACATTTTCATTATCAGCCGCCTGCCCCAAGCGTTCCATATTACGGCGTGTTTCAGACACAAAACTTTCCAAAATGGAACGGGAAGCATCGGCATCATCCGCCGAAAAGGCCGTCAGTGCAGCAAAATTATACCCTTCAGCCGAAGAGGCCGATGAAACCTGTACAACTGTTTCCACCAAAGAGTTTTGCGACAGCTCAGCCAGCAGTTCGGCCACCGTAAAAGGTTTGTGCAAACAACCCGAAAAGCCGTGTTCCACAAAATCATCACGTTGCATATCACTCCGAGCCGTGACAGCGATTATGGGAATCGTACGTGCCTGAGGTATATTAGACGCCCGAAGCAGGTTCAGTAAATCAAATCCGCTGATAGCAGGCATTTGTACATCTGTCAAAAGCACATCAAAAGTGTCATTACGTAGTGCATCGAGTAATTCATCCGGTTGCTGGCAACATACCGATTCTACCCCTCCCTGTTTCAACATGGCAGCAGTCAAGGTCAACTGAATACGGTCGTCGTCGATAAGCAATACCCTACTCAAAGGAGGAGTAACCGATTCTGCAACAGAATTTTCTGTCAAATTCATCGGGGCTTCCGTTTTGTCAACGCGTATAGGAAAAATGGGAATCCTTACCGTAAAAGTACTCCCTTTACCTGGCACGCTATCCACTTCTATCGTTCCCTCAAGCAACTGAACCAGCATGCGTACAATAGAAAGCCCCAGGCCGAACCCTTCTTTTCCCTGTGCACCCGGCAGACGTGTAAATTCCTGAAAGATTCGTTCACGGTCAGAAGGTTCCATACCTTTACCTGTATCGGCAACTGACACAACCAACATACGTTCTGCATAACGGGCAGTCAGAGTAATACTTCCCCGGTCGGTAAACTTCACGGCATTTGATAGCAAATTATTGATTATTTGCCGTAAACGCAACGGATCACAGATATAAGTACCCTCCAACTCTGGAGCTATCTCACAATATAAGGCTAACCCTTTGGCAGCCGTTAGCGGTTCAAAGCTCACCCGTATTTCGTCCATCAGACGAGACGGATGAAAGCTAACCCGATTAACTTCCGCCTTGTGCAAATCCAGCCGATGAAAATCAAGCAAATCAGTCACAAGTTTTAATAAGTGCTCCGATGAAGTCTTCATATTGTCCAAATAGAAACGTTGCCGCTCGTCAACTGTCAAACGCGACAGCAAATCGGCATATCCCATAATAGAACCCAATGGAGCTTTGAAATCGTGTGTAATGGCCAACATCAGTTTTTCACGTGTGGCCAGCAAATCCTCAGCCCTACGCCTGGCTTCTTCCAGTTCACGACGATAACGGTTACTGCGAGTCACATCACGTCCTATCAGCACCAAAAAGAAAGCTGAAAGCAATACAGCGCCCACTGCTATGCCACCAATAATCCGGGCTGAACGCTGACGTACCTGTTCCTGCCGTTCGTCCACTTCACGGGCTCGCAACAGCATATCCTGTTCATATCCTTTCAGAAGACTGTCAATACGGGCATTGAGCATTTTGTCCAAATGTCGTAAATAACGCTGACGGCGTTGCACATTCACCTGCCGTTCCTGCCTTTTCTGAGTTACCTCCCGCAAGCGTTCTTGAAGAGAATCTACCGGATTGTAAGTATCATACACCGTATCCATTGCCACCTCGGTCGTCGTACGTATCTGTACTGTCGTATCTTCTTTAGGCGGGACAAAGGCTTCGCCTAACCTTCGGAAAAAACCTTTTTTCTCCTTTTTGGGCGTACGAATGGTATCACGACGTTTCACTACATGCTGCTGGACACGTTGACGAATAATGATGGTGTCATGACGGGCAATTACCTGTTCGATATCATTGGTCGAAATCAGACTGTCACTGGCCGCACTCAACATACGCAGAAGGCGAATGGTATTATCATCCTTTTCCCGAAGCAGAGTCATCAGACTATCTTCCCACTGCATGTTACGATCTGTCGAAAGGGTCAGATTACCCATTTCCCTGTTTACAAAAAACAAGGAGAACAACAGTACAGCCAGCATCAAAGCATAGCCCAAACTGATTTTCACACGCGATACGTTCGTTTTGTTCCGCATAAATTATTTTGTTTTAAAACGGAAACGTCCCCACAACATCAACCCGGCACTGGTCAGTCCGAAAGGGTAAGCCATCCATACTCCCGTCAATCCCCAGTCAAGCACAAAGCCGCAAAGATATCCCACAGGCAAAGATATAACAAAATAGGCTATAAACGCAATCAGCATCATCGGTTTAACATCCGTAATGCCCCGCAATGCATTGGCAAAATTTATTTGCAAACCATCACCAAACTGATAGATAAGGAAAGGGAAAAACAATGCGGAAACCATAGCAGCCACTTCCGCATTATCCGTGAACCACCCTCCCACATGACTACGGCAAGCAAAAACAATGCTGAGCAAAATGATTCCCATAAACAGAATCAAGTGGAAACCCGCATAAGCCACACGACGTACATTCCGCACGTCACCTTGTCCATGAAAGTTACTTACACGTACTGCAACCGCCGCTCCCATTCCATAAAACATCATAAATGTAAACTGCGAAATGGTAAGCATTATCTGATGGGAAGCCAATGCCAAAGTCCCCAGCCAACCGACCATCACTGTACTAAGACTGAACGAAGCCGTTTCCATCCCCATCTGAAGTCCGACAGGCCATCCCAAAGCATTGAGCCGGCGGAACACCTGTGAAGACCATCCCAACCTCCATATACCTACTCTATAACGGGCAAAACGACGGCTGCGCCACACAATCAATGCAAAAGCTACAACCATCACAATACGGGACAACAAAGTACTCAAGCCAGCCCCCAATAATCCCAATTCAGGCAATCCCAACTTACCGTTTATCAATACATAGTTGCCTGCAATATTCAATGCATTTCCACCCAGCAATAACCACATAGCCGTCTGTGTATCGGTTATGCCATCTGTAAACTGCTTGAAACCGTTGAATAGCAGTACAAAAAGTAAAGAAGCAAGAAGTACCAGATAGTAAGGACGGATGAGTGGCAACAATTCAGCCGGCTGCCCCAAACGACCTATATTAAAATAAAGTATACCCATAGCTAACATGAGCACAATAGAAACCAATGCATTAGCGGCCAAACTGCACAGCAAGGCCTGACCAGCTTCAGGAAAACGTTTTTTCCCATACAAAGCTCCAACCACCGGAGTAAGCCCATAGCTGAAACCAGTACTGAAGATTATACATAAATTAAAAAGATTATTCACGAATGACGCAGCTCCCAGTTCCTCCGTACTATGATGCCCGATCATCAATGTATCTGCAAATCCCAATACAATAACCCCCAGTTGTCCGACAACAATCGGTAAGCCCAATCGTACCAAAGCCCGATAATGACCGGCGTAATTTTGTATCCAATGTTTCATGAAAAAGGTCTATAGTATATCTCTGGCAAAGGTAATCCTTTTATTTCGGATAAGAAATACAAAAAAAATGTTTTTTCACCTACCCATTTTGAAACTGTTAGTTGTATTATTAGCAAAAGGAATATTAAAGATAGCAATATATGTTGGTAAACACTGAAAATATATATAAAATCATTTTAGCTGTTCTTGCAGAAGAAGCAACAGAAGAAGAACGTGCCCAACTGCAAGCATGGCTGAATACGTCAGAGCAAAACATGCTCGAATTTAAGCAAATCGAAAGGATTTATCATCTATCTGAAAAATCATATACACCAACCCAAAAAGATTTTGACGTAGAACGCGCCTGGATGCAAGTCCAGCAACGAATAACTAAAAAACGACGTCATTTAAGCATGCGTTATTGGTTACCCTATGCAGCAGCTTCATTAATTGGTATTTTATTTATAATTGGTGGATTATATTTCATTCCGCAACCCATCTCAGAAGATTTTGTAGCCCAACAAACAACCGAACATTTCAAAGAGCCCACATTGTTATTGGAAGGAGGACAACAAATTTCATTGAAAGAAGACAGTTTTCTGCTTCATCAGAATGGTGTTACAATTCGGAACAATAAAGAAAGCCAGCTCTCATACAAAGAAAAAGAGCAGCAAAGCATAAAAGAAATCACATGGAATCGTTTAGTGATTCCTAAGGGAAATGCATATGAATTAATATTGGCAGATGGTACACAGGTTTGGCTTAACGCCGAGTCCGAATTATCCTATCCGACCCGCTTTACAGGAAACACACGTGAAGTTAAATTAAAAGGAGAAGCCTATTTTAAAGTCACAAAAAATGCAGAACAACCTTTTATCGTAAAAACCAAAGAAATAGATATACGCGTATTAGGAACATCTTTTAATGTAGCTGCATACCAAACAGACCTGACGACCAGTGTTACTTTGGTAGAAGGCTCCGTAGCTGTAAGTACAGAAAATGGAGAATGCCATAACATTGTCCCTTCCGAACAATTCAGTTATCATAAAAATATCAACAACACGTCCATTAAAACAGTAGATACAAATCTATACACATCATGGATGCAAGGTAAATACATATTCAAAGACGCAACGTTGTATGAAATTTTTAACAAATTAGCCCATTGGTATGATTTCACAGTAGAATATCGAAACGAAGAGTTACAGCAAAAGCGGTATTCATTAGTTATAGATAGAACTATTAATTTGCACCAATTACTAGAGCTGATCAGCTATACCTCCGACGTCAAAATGGTGCAATTGGGGAGAAATATAATTGTAGAACAAGAAAAACAAGAAAGCCATGAAAAAAGTAACGTAGGGAATTAACAACATGAAAGGATAAAAGGACTAATACTTTGTAGCCTTTCTCCAAAAGCGATTGAAAAACAATAGTCAGTTTGTAAAAACACCCCTAATTTATGGACATGAAGAACAAATGTAACAAGGTTTCGACCAACGTGTATAGAACCTTGAAAGGGATTTTATTTTTTATTTTTCTAGTCAGTTCTCTGACATATTCGCCGAATATAATGGCGGCAGACTCTGTTTTCGAACAGAAATATTCATTAAAATTAGTTTTTGAAAACGCTCGTTTGGAACAAGTATTGGATGCTATCATGAAGCAATCAGGAGTAAAGATTGCCTATAGCAGCGAAGAACTGCAGAACGATCGTTTAGTAACAGTCAATATACGTACCAGCGATATTTTAGACGCTTTACGTACAGTTTTGGGAGGAAACTATACTTTTAAACAAGTTGATGATTATATCGCAATAGCTAAAAGACCCGAAACTGAAACAAAAGCAAATGCCAATATGAAAGTAGCCGATGAACGTAACTGGACCATCCAAGGACAGGTCCTGGAAGCAACAGAACCTCCTTCCCCATTGGCCGGCGTAAACATTACAATTAAAGGAACATCCTTGGGTACAATCAGTGATGCCAATGGATATTTCTCCATCAAAGCCAAACGTGGTGATGTGTTGGTGTTCCGATACATTGGCTTCAAGGATTTTGAACACGTTGTTTCTCGCGCCATCAGTAACTTGACAGTGGCCTTAACTGGAGACACTGAAATGTTGAATGAGGTTGTGGTTACTGGTATGTCAGAAGAAAAGCGTGCGAATTCAGTTTCTTCAGTATCAACATTGGATGTCAGCAAGAATCTTGCAACAAAACCAATCACTTCATTGTCACAATCACTGCAAGGAGGTATAACAGGTTTGAATGTCACACAAAGTTCAGGTCTTCCTGGTGCCGATGCCGCAACTATCAAAATTCGTGGTATATCTTCTATCATGACAAACAATGACCCCTTGGTTTTGGTAGATGGTATCCCGATGGATATGAACCAATTGGATCCGAATACCATTGAAAGCATAACCGTATTGAAAGATGCAGCAGCCGCAGCCATGTATGGTGCACGTGCAGCCAATGGTGTGATTGTTGTTAAGACCAAACGAGGTATGCCAGGTAAGGTAAATGTGTCTTACAATGCCTACGTAGGTATACAACAAGCCACTTGCTTGCCAGACTTCGTAGATGCAGCCACTTATATGGATATGGCCAACCAAGCTTATGCCAACATTGGTGGCGATCCCGTTTATAGTCAAACGGCCATTGACGCCACCCGAAACCATACCGACCCCATCAAATATCCAGATACAGACTGGATGGATTACATGTTTAAGAATGGCATGATCCACAGTCATTCGGTAGCAGTATCCGGTGGTAGTAATTTAGCGCGATTCGCCCTTACTGTAAACTACTTACAGAACGAGGGTCTTGTAAAAAAAGCAAAATCTGACCGTTTGAATATACGCGCTAATACAACAGTCAATTTGCTCGACAATTTGTCTGTCAACATGGACTTCAACTCGTATCGTACCAACCGTTATGAACCTTTATACAGCGATGAGAATACAAAAGACATCATCCATTTTGCATATCGTACACCGCCTACTGTCATCCCCGTTTATCCGATGAAAGAAGGAAGCGATATCGTTTATTACGGTAATCGTCCGGAACAGCGTAACCCAGCAGCAATGCTTGACCGTGGTGGTGAGTATTCAGCCTTGGAAGATAACATCAGTATCAATATTGCTCCCCGCTGGGAAATTATTCCTAACTTGATTGTCCGTGGACAGTATTCATATCGCATCAGTAGTTCGGCATCAAAGGGACAAAGCGAAGCATACAACTTCTTTGATTATGAAACAGGCACATTCCTACAAACTTGGGGTGCCAGAACAGAAGCTTCACAAAGCCGTAGCAGCTATTATTACATCGGCGGTACCGCAGAATACACGTTTGAGCGTAACAAACACCGTCTGTTTGCCATTGGAGGGTACAACCAGGAATTAACCAACAGTGGCAGCTGGGATCAGTGGTCCATGGTTTCTATGTTCGCCAAAGCCAATTATACGTTCAACGACCGTTATTTGTTGGAAGGAACAGTTCGACGCGACGGTTCCTCCCGTTTTGGGAAAGGACATAAATTCGGAGTGTTCCCCTCTATTGGTGCCGGCTGGAATGTACATGAAGAAAACTTCATGAAGAATCTCAAATTTGTAGACTATTTGAAAATCAGAGCTTCTATTGGCTCACTAGGTAATGAAAACGTAGGTTTGTACAAATACCAGAATCTGATCAATGCCGGTGATGGTGTAGAATCTGTATTCGGAAATCCCAATTTAACGTGGGAAACCGTACAGATGTTCAATATCGGTGCCGATATCCGTTTGTTCAAAGATTTGGACATTACAATCGACTATTATAACAAGCTTACAAAAGACTTGATTTTGGAGCCGCCAATTTCTTTCATCGGTGGAACTGGACAAACCTTATTAAACGCTGGTAAATTACGGAACAAAGGATGGGAAATTGATGTAAACTACAGCAAGGAGATTACCCGTGATTTCGGTTTGAATATCCATGGAGGTATCAGCCACAATGAAAATAAAATTGAAGAGCTGTTCGGTGGTCCGTACGACGAGAAAACAACTATCGACAAAGTAGGATACGCATTAAAAAGCTTCTATACTTATCCTACAGACGGTTTGCTCCAAGAAAGTGATTTTACCAAAGATGCTGAAGGCAATTACATTCCGAAAGAGGGTGTAGTTATCTATGACGGCCAGCAACCGGGTGACATCCATTATATTGACACCAACAAAGACGGTTCGATTACTGCAGACGACCGTGTCATCCGTGGTGATTCCCAACCCAAGTTCAACTATTTTGCCAACATTACATTGGATTGGAAAAAGTGGAGTTTTGAAGTATTGTTCCAAGGCGTAACCGGAGTAGACGCCTACTATTCGCAGCCTTATTCGTTTGGTTTGGATTTAACTGGTGATGGTTTTACGCCCTTAACCGCTCAAACAGACTATTGGACACCTCAAAATACAGACGCACGCTATCCAAGACTCGCTCCAAGTGCTACTTATGGCAACAATGCCCATCAATCAGACTTCTGGTTCTTTGATGCCAGCTATTGCCGTGTCAAGTACATGCAGTTGGGTTATACCTTCGACCAAATGGGATTGAAGAAGCTTGGCGTTTCCAGTATCCGTCTGTATGTCAATGCACAAAACCCGTTTACTTTCTCCAAAGAAAGCTTGGTAGATCCTGAAAACCGTGGACAATTAGGAGCTTATCCTTTGGTTAAGACCTATTCATTTGGTGTTAGTTTGAACTTCTAAAAACAGAAAAACGTATGAAACTAAATAATATTATCTCAAAGAAAGTGTTGGCTTTAGTAGCAGCTTCCTGTCTATTTTGTAGTTGTGAGGACTTTTTGACCCGTGACCACCCCACAGGTATTACAGATGAAGATTTCTGGAAAACGACAGATGAATGTAATGCAGCATTGAACACATGTATGAACTGGCCGAGAGGAACACATCACTATACAGCCCCTTATCTGTCGTGGGTTCATATGGAATGTATGACCGACAATGCTTTCTGGGCAGGAAACTTCAAAGGCGAAATTACCAATATCGGTAATGGTTCATTGACTAGCACTACCGGCGGATTCAATGACGATGTATGGTCAAACTATTATTCTTTGATTCGACGTTGCAATCGTTTCTTAGAGAATGTAGACAAAGCATATTTCATCGAAGAAAGCGAACGTGAAAGAATGAGAGCAGAAGCCAAAACCTGGCGCGCATGGTACCACATGCAACTGCTGCTTTATTATGGTCGCCATGATGGAATTCCATTGGTAGACAAATCACTGAACGGAGATGAAATTTACCAATCACGTAAAAGTGCCCAAGAATGTCTGGAATGGCTCAACAAGGAGTTTGATGAATTGATTGCCATTACAGATGATGCTGTTTATCCCTTCCTGTGGGACAAGAACCGCCGGTCTCGTATGTGTCGCGCCTATGCACTGATGCTGAAAATGGACTTGAACTTACAATTCAAGCAATACGATATAGCCAAACAAGCAGCCAGAGCATTTATTGATGAAAATGCGATTCAAGATAGCGAAAAGAAATTAGAATTATATTATTCAACCGCAACCGATGATGATCCTGGAAAGAACTACAGAGACTTGTTCCGCTATGTAGGAGAAAACAATCAGGAATATATCATGTATGTAGGAAGTGGATGCTCAGAAGCCTGGTTCCGCAATGCGCCACAGAGCTTAAGCGGCCAAGGTACAACATGTCTGTTAAAGTCGTTTGTCGATGAATTTGAAACCGCTGAAGGCGTAGCTCTGAAAGATTTACCGGCAGATGAACGTACCAAATATGAACATGAGCCTCTGTATAAAGACCGCGATCCACGATTGTATGCAACAGTAGTTGTACCGGGTGATGCTACATCGTTTGCCGACATTAAATACGTTTACGAACCATTTAAAGAAGGCAGCGCAGATCAAGTTGGTAAAATCGGTGCTTCCCGTACCGGCTACTGGCTGAAGAAATTCTTGGATACAGAGGACCGTTCACATGGTTCCAATGGTAGCCTGGATTTTGTACTTTACCGTTATGCAGAAGTATTGTTAGATTACGTAGAATGTTTGGTAGAAACAGGAGACTGGCAAAATCCGGATGTTGAAAAATACATCAACATGATACGTGAGCGAGCCGGCATGCCCAAAATGAATAAAAGTGTATATAATACACAGGATAAAGTTCGTGAATTATACCGACGCGAACGCCGTGTAGAGCTCAGTTTTGAAGGTAAACGCTATTGGGATATCCGCCGTTGGGGAATCGGACCTGAAACAATGAACGGTCCTGCCCAAGGAGCATGGAATCCTAATACGCAGGCATATGTGGTAGTGGAGACCCGCAATTGTACGTTCCCGAAGTATGATTCATGGCCCATTCCTTTAACAGAAGAAACGGCCAATCCTAACATTGACCAGCCTTTGGGTTGGTAAAAGGACCTCACCTATATAATAGAATAGAGAGGTGCCATCATTGACACCTCTCTATTCATTACTAAAAATAAAGAATAATATCATGAAAGCCAAAATACTGTTACTGCTATTTATTCTACCACTTTCCCTGCAGGCCGGGAAAAAATTTGTAATAGACAAAAACACTTATATAGTGGCAGAAAAAGGAATTCCGGCCGTAGAATTGGCAGCAGCTGAGTTACAATATTTCATCCAGAAAGTAACAGGCATAGCCCCAAGTATTATAAACGAACCTGCTCATAAGGGAAAACATCATTATATCTATCTCGGAGAAAAATGGATATCTTCCGACGTTCTGAAAGGACACAAACTGGGAGAACAAGAATACTTGATTGACATAAAGAAGAATCAGATTCTTTTGGCAGGAAAAGATACAGAAGAGACCCCCGACTACATCAAGAATGAAGGAAGAGACAACAATGGCTTGTCACCAATAAAAGACCGCCTTCGCATCCAATACAAGAAAGCAGTAGGTGGCGATGCCGAGCAGGAGGCCTTGACATTGCCCTCTGTATACGATGCACAAGGTACTTGCTATGCCGTTTACGATTTCATTGAACGTTTTCTGGGGGTACGGTTTTATGGCCCTCATCCCAAGAACGTCCATATTCCTTCAATCAGAAAGGTACAAATCGAATCGCAGACTATCCGCCGCGCACCGGCACTTAAATACCGTTATGGCACTTATTCTTTCAACTGGCCAATGATGAAAGAACAATTCCTGGGAGCAGACAATGACATGTTACAACTATTTGTACGACGCATGAGAATGGGAGGTAGACGTTGGGCTGCCAATCATGCCTTCACGGGTTATCAGGATCGTTTCTTAAAGAAAAATCCACAACGCCCCGAGTTGTTTGAGGCATACCATCCAGAATACTTTGCACAAGGACGAGGCGGAGGAGCATCAGAACGTCAATTCTGTTATACCAACCCACAATTCATCAAGCAGGTAGCCAAAGATGCCATCAACTATTTCAAAGGTAAAGGAACCATCGGTGAACAGGTTGCCTTGGGGGATTATTTTGCAATTGTTCCATTGGATAACGCTTCATGGTGTACATGTGAAGCCTGTCAAAAACAATTAGCAATAGACCAAAACAATATCATCGGTTCACATTTCAACTGTGGCACCGCCACTCATTACATGTGGAATTTCATAAACAATGTAGCCAAAGAAGTCAAGAAAGAAATTCCAGACTCCAATAAAAAAATAGCGGCACTGGCCTATCATGTATACGCCTATCTTCCAAAGGATATCCAACTGGAAGACAACATTGCTGTAGCTCCCTGCCTGCATCCTAGAAATTATTGGGCACCTGGCATGGAGCATAACGAAATGAAATTTTATAAAGCCTGGATAGAAGAAAGCAAAAAGAGCGGTAGAGACATTTTTTTATGGAACTACCTCTGTTTTCCAACAGAACGAGGACTTGTAACGAACTTTAAAGTCTTCCCTGGATTTAATATTCATAAAACCGGAGAACAATTGCGTATATACGCCAAAGATGGAGTAAAGGGAATCTTCTTATGTGGGATAGGAGAACAAATAGACTTCTATATCACAATGAAGTTAATGGATAATCCAGAACAGGATACTGACAAATTACTAGAAGAGTTCTTCACATATTATTTTGGAGAAGCCGCAATACCGATGAAGGCATTCTATAAAAAAATAGAATCCGTTTATAGCTCACCTCAAAACTATCCTGAAAATATTCGTACGCAAGAAGCGCAATTCCATCAGACACACGACTTGGCATGGAAATATTTAGGAACAAAAAAAGTAATGACGGAATTGTCAAACTATATACATCAAGCAGACAAATGTGCCAAAACTGACTTGGAGAAATGTCGGGTTGATAGCTGGATACAAGGAATCTGGAATTATATGGTAGAAGGATATGAAGATTATTACAAAGTCAAACTACAATAAAAGCAGCTACACATGAAAAGGAAATGGATATTTATGACAGGAGTTGTAATGACAATGATATCAGTAGCTTGTTCTGATAATAACACTCCTGTAAAGGGCGAACCTAACCCTGAAGAACCTGATCAAGAAGTCATAGAACCTGAATTATTCAAGGCTAACCGCTTACTAATCAAGCATGGTCTACAGTTACAATGCTGGGTAGCGACCGATAATTTTGAGTTAGGTGGGAAAGCTGGTCAACCAGCCTATGAGATGCTACCGTCAGACTGGGCTCTGACAGGATTTACAGGTCCCACTTTCTTTGGTCCACCACTCATCAATCCGTCTTACTTTGAGTCATTTCCAAATAGTCAATGGTCCATAGCCAAGGCACCCCACGGAGATCAGCTAAAAGTAGAGCCAACTGACTATGAATTAGAAAACGGTTTTTTATCGGATGAGCAATTGAAACACCTGGACAAATTAACAACTATTTGTTTCGGCGATGAAGAAAACTATGACTACAAAAACGTTAAAATTCTGAAGAAATGGTACGATCTGTGTAGAAAACTATACCCCAATGTACTAGTACATAACAATCAAATGGCCAATCAATGGAGTGCGTCCAATATGCGTACTTACATAAAAGAGGCCAAACCTGATATACTAGTATATGACCGGTATTATTTCCATACAAGTGACCCAACAGATTATATTGGTGCAAAAGATATGGCCAAAGATTTGCAAACATACAGGAAATATGCGATGGAAGGATTAAAAGGCGATAAAACTGATTACCTGGCATTCGGCCAATACATACAAGGATTTGTCAATCAAGGCACATATAAGATAACAGAATCACAACTGCGTCTGTATTATTACCTTACTTGGACATTCGGAGGCAAATGGGTCAATTGGTTCCGCTATTTGCAAGGAGACGGATATGGAGGAAAAACGACTCCGACAGAGTGGGCCTTGTTACTCGAAAAAGGTATGCCGGGACAGCCGACCAAATACATGGATTGGGTCAATCGCTGCAATCAGGAAAGTAAATACATCGGCAATTATTTGGTACGTCTGAAAACGACAGATGTACGTTTTGCACGAGGCACAGAAAAGTATACAGAAGGTGCTCCTGAAGGAGTTTCCATATTAAACCCGACAGCTTCCTTCCTCAAAAGTATAAAAAGTAGATTTATAACAGAACCGGAAGAAGGTGCAGATGTCTATATTGGACTTTTTGACATTATACCGGAAGAAGAACAAGGAGACCCGACATTCTTTGGACACGAAGAAAAAGAATTCTTCATGTTAACCAATGGTTATGCTTCTAAAATGGAAGATACCTCCAAACCTTTGTCACAGAAAATTGAGTTTGGTATTGACTTGACAGAAATTAAATGCAGCCAATGTCATTGGATCAATCCACAGAACGGGGAAAAAGAAGTTTTAAAAGCGACAAGAAACGAAGAAGGTATTTCATATTTTGAAGTGGAACTGGAAGGTGGTAGTGGAGCTTTATTCATATTAGGATAAACAATTCACCAATCATCTATGGTCTACAAATGAGGTGTGTCGAAATAAAGGAGAATCAACTTATATTTTAGCAAGAAAAATTATGTCTGAAACAAAGCCTGTTCCGTGTTACGACACACCTCCTTTTAATTAAGTAAGTACAAAAAATCTAAGACATGAATATAATCCACAAAACAAGCATTATTGTGATAGTATGCGCTATACTATTGGCATGTAAAGGCTCCCCTCAAGAAAACTGCCTCAACGATGAGCCCATTCAAGCTTTTTGTATTGACTTTAATTGGAGTGGCAAGGGATATGCCGGCATTTCATTACCTGAAGATTTCTCAAATGCAGATCCTAAAACGCATCTGGAATGGTACAAGGCTCACGGAGTAAACACAATCCAAAGTTTCTGCGTCAGCCATAATGGTTATGCATGGTATGACAGCGAAATTGTACCCAAAGTACCTGGATTGAAATCAGATTTTCTAAAAGGACTGGTTCAGATGGGACACAAGGAAGGTATGAAAGTGATGGGCTATTTCTCCCCTGGAACCAATGTGCGTTGGCTCGAAGAACACCCTGACGAAGTTTACAACAATCAGGGTATGTTCCATATCGTGTATACATCGGACTATCTTAAGTATTTGGGCAGCGTCATTTATGAAGCTGTAACAAAGACCGGCATCGACGGTTTTATGATTGACGCCCTCTTCACTGCTCCCAGAGACTCGGCAGAAGCAATGAAATGGATGCCTTGTGAACAGAAAATCTATGAAGAGCTGTTTGGCACACCGTTTCCAGGAAAGGCCAAGATAACTTATGCACAAGAATTGGAATACAAGCGCCGTTCCACCGAACGATGCTGGGACACCATCTACCAATCAGCCAAGAGAGCCAATCCTGACTGTATAGTATGGCTGACCTGTCACGACCTTACCCATCCGCAAATCCGCCCCAACAGTCGAATCTTCAAACAGGCAGACTGGCTGATGAGCGAGAATTCGGATGCGAAGTATCTCAAAAAAATACAAAATGCGATAGGTCCCCATACACAACTGATTCAATGTATATCAGGATGGGCAAGCCATGATGCCAAGACCCTCATGGTACAAAAAGACAGCATCAAGCGAGGCTGGTATGGTTTCGCATGGCCCGACTCTGCAACGACATTGCCCTATACTGTTGAAAGTGCAAAAGGAAATGAGCGCTTCAGACAAAATGCTATCAACATAGAAGAGATGACGAAATTTTATAAAGGAGAAAAATAAGTATGAACAGAATATTCCATTGGTGCTTGGCAGGATTTTGTGCAAGTCTGATTGCCGCATGCTCATCCGAAACGATTCATTGGGAAGAGAAACCGGCACTTATCCCAATCCCACAAGAGATCAGTCTTGAAGACAATGTCTTCAGACTGACATCCCATACTACTATCGGACTTGACAACTCGAATAAGGAACTGGTATCTATAGCCCAATATCTAAACAGTAAAATAAGTCCGGCATTGGGATATGAACTGGAAGTAAAAGACAAAGGGGATATTCTGTTCAAGCTGTCCGATGACATCGAGCTGGGAGAGGAAGGCTATACGCTTGATATATCAACAGAAAAAATAGAAATACAGGCAGCCCACCCGGCAGGTATCTTCTATGGAATCCAAACCCTGCTTCAGATGTTCCCGAAAGAAATAAAGAGCAAAGAAAAACAGGGACGCACAACATGGGCTGTGACATGCGGTAATATCGTAGACAAGCCGCAATTCCCCTGGCGCGGACTCATGCTCGACGTGAGCAGGCATTGGTTCACAAAAGAAGAAGTGATGAAATATATCGACGAACTGGCCGAATATAAAATGAATGTATTCCATTGGCATCTGACAGATGACCAAGGTTGGAGAATTGAGATCAAATCACTTCCGCGTCTTACAGAAGTCGGTTCATTAAGAGCTCCAAGAGTAGGTCAATGGTGGACACGTACTCCCCAGCGGGCTGGAGAGAAAGCGACATACGGTGGATATTATACTCAGGAAGACATCAAAGAAGTAATTGAATATGCCCGGAAACGTTACGTTCGTGTCATTCCAGAAGTCGATGTACCAGGACATAGTCTCGCCGCACTCGTCGCCTATCCGGAATTGGCATGCTTCAAGGCACCTGAATATATCAATGTTGGAAATACATTTTATGGAATCGATGAGAATTCTCTATGCGTCGGCAATGAAAAGACATTCGACTTTCTGGACAAAGTATTTACCGAAGTTGCACATCTGTTCCCCGATGAATATATACATATAGGAGGAGATGAATGTTATAAAGGTTTCTGGGCCAAATGTCCCAAGTGCCAAAAAAGGAAAAGAGAAGAAGGATTGAAGGACGAGAAAGAGCTTCAAAGTTATTTTGTACGCCGACTTGAAAAAATGCTCCAAAGCAAAGGGAAAAAACTGATCGGATGGAATGAAATACTTGAAGGCGGATTGGCACCGGATGCGACTGTTATGAGCTGGACTGGTATGGAAGACGGTATCAGGGCTGCCAAGGCAAACCACCACGTCATTATGACACCTACCCAACATTGTTATCTGGACCTTTATCAGGGTGAGCCCAATGCAGAACCCAATACCTACTCCATGTGCAGGCTGAGCGATTCATACCGTTTTAATCCAGTTCCCGCAGATGTTCCCGCAGAATTCATTCTGGGAGGACAGGGAAATTTATGGACGGAATCCGTCCCGACATTCCGCCATGCAGAATACATGACATGGCCCAGGGGATGGGCACTGGCCGAAGTTCTATGGAGTGGGCCAGACCAATGCGAGTGGAAGGACTTTTGGCCTAGGGTTGAAAAGCACTTCGACAGAGCCGATGAAGCACAAATAAATTATGCACGAAGTATGTATAATGCAATCATCACTCCATATATGGAAAATGAGAAAATCAAAATCAAACTGAGTTGTGAAATAACAGATACAGACATTTATTATACTTTTGACAATACTGATCCTGATCCGTTCACACCTCAATATACACAGCCATTAAGCATTCCCGAAGGAGCAACATGGCTCAGGGTTGCAACATACAGGCATGGTAAACCAAGCGGAAAGATTATAACAGTCGCTATAGAAGAACTTAAAAAAAGAATTCAATAGGATTTCATTCATAGTGTCAAATTAATCACCCCGTATTTGCACGTACCATTTTTTATTTATAATATTGCATGCAAGTTTTGATAACATGACTTAATATTATTTTCATCGTTTAATTTTAAATCAACAAGAGCAAAAAACTATATAAAATCACATAACGCCTAATCTTCGTCAACGGTTTGAAATAATGGATAAAAAACTTTTTGAAAATCTATTTCGATCATACTATTCTGTACTATGTCGTTATGCCTTACGCTATCTTCATGATGAGCAAGTTGCAGAAGACATTGTACAAGAATATTATGTCGATATATGGGAAAATGCCAAATTATCTATTATTCCCGAACAATTTTTTTCTTATTCATGCCATGCCATATATAACCGTTGCTTGAATTATTACAAAGCAGAGGCCACTAAGGAAGCCTTTATCAACAGGCTTTCTGAAGAATGGGACATATATCTGGATGAAACTGAAAATGACTTCCTATACAAGACAGAAATACGTTCGGCCCTTCGCAAACTTCCACAACGGAGCAGATATATTTTTTTATTAAAGTGTGTCCGCGGCATGAAATACAAAGAAATTTCGGAAATTGCGGGTATATCAGTCAATACCGTAAAATATCATTTGGGAGAAGCATTCAGGATTATGCGCGAAGAATTAAGAAAAAGTATCAAAAATAACCTCATTATCGACCTACCCATTTCCATTTTCTGGTTGTATCATTATTGTAATTTCTAACTTAATCTATTTATACACATGAAAAGTATATTTCAACTAATAGCCCTTCTCTGCCTTTCTATTGTGGCATGTATGATGGAATCTTGTTCCAACAAAAGTGAAAAAATTGTTTTGGCGTATGTCACATCGCACGGGACAACTCTTCCAGACCCTGATATTGTAACACACATAAACTATGCATTCGCTCATGTAGATTCTACATTCAGCAAACTTAAAATAGACAATGAAAAACGTTTGTCTGAAATTACAGCCCTCAAACAAAAAGCACCCCATCTGAAGGTGTTGCTTTCCGTCGGTGGATGGGAAAGCGGCAGATTCAGCGAAATGGCAGCAAACGAACAATACCGCATGGCGTTTGCCAACGATTGCCAGAGAGCAATAGAGCAATTTCAACTGGACGGCATCGACATAGATTGGGAATACCCAACCAGCAGTGCGGCAGGGATATCATCTTCTCCTGACGATACAAAAAATTACACGCTACTGATGAGAGACATACGAAAAGCAATTGGTCCTGACAAACTCTTAACACTCGCTTCCGTACATAACGGCGATTACATAGACTTCAAAGCCATCGACCCTTATATAGATTTTGTCAATGCTATGGTATACGACATCAACCGTCCTCCCTACCATCATGCGGCTCTTCACCGCTCGCCATTGGTAGGAAACGGATGCGGTGAAGAATCCATTGAAGCCCATATTCAGAAAGGAGTTCCTGCAGAAAAGCTGGTATTGGGCATTCCTTTCTACGGACATGCAGCTGCTCCACTGCCTGATTTTATCAGTTACGATGCAATAAGGGCACAGCAGGACTACAAGGCTTGCTGGGATTCCATTGCAAAAGTCCCTTACCTTGCCGACAAAGAAGGAAAACTAGTTTGCTCGTATGAAAATCCAGCCTCCATTGCAGCCAAATGTGCTTTCATCAAGCAAAAAGGGCTGAAAGGCATCATGTATTGGGAATACAATTCTGATGGGAAAGAAGGGAGTCTCCGAAAAGCAGCCTATAAAGGGATGCAGGGGGAATAAGTTCCACTTCCAACCAACGTTTTCCAATCAACATCCAAGCTCGTTATGTGTTATAACACTATTACTCCATAAAATAAACAATCATGAAAACAAGAAGAAATCTAGCCATCCTACTCAATTGCCTGGCATTGACAGCTTTCGGACAGACCAGAGAGTTTGCCAATACCATCAAAATTGAAAGCACGGATTCCAAGGAAATCATTATTGAAAAAGCTGCCCACATTATTCCGACAGCCAATCAAATGCAGTCATTGGAAAATGAGTTCATCGCCTTTATCCATTTCGGACCGAATACCTTTACACGAATGGAATGGGGAACAGGAAAAGAAGATCCCAAGATTTTCGACCTGAAACATCTGGATACCGACCAATGGTGCAAGACCATTAAGGCTGCCGGCATGAAAATGGTGATTTTGACGGTCAAACACCACGACGGCTTCGTATTATGGCAAAGCCGGTATACCAGACATGGTATCATGTCCACCGGTTTTGAAAACGGAAAAGGAGACATCTTGAAATCACTCTCACAATCATGCAAAAAATATGGGCTGAAATTAGGTGTCTATCTATCTCCGGCCGATTTATACCAGATTGAAAACCCGGAAGGCTTGTATGGAAATCTGAGCAAATACACAATGCGAACCATTCCAAGGCAAGTAGAAGGCCGCCCGTTTGCCAACAAGAAAACATTCAAGTTCATGTTGGACGACTACAACGAATACTTCATGAACCAACTGTTCGAAATTCTGACTGAGTACGGTGAAATACATGAAGTATGGTTCGACGGCGCCCATCCCAAACGGAAAGGGGGACAGCGCTACAATTATGCAGCCTGGAAACAATTAATCAAGGAACTGGCTCCCAAAGCCTCGATCTTCGGACGGGAAGATATCCGCTGGTGTGGCAACGAAGCCGGACAAACACGAAGCACAGAATGGAATGTCATCACCTATCCCGAAAACCCAGACACAGCATCTCATTTCCCCGATATGACAGATCCTGACTTAGGCAGCCGCAAAGTGTTGTACAAAGGAAAATATCTGCATTACCAACAGGCCGAAACCAATACATCAATCCGTGAAGGCTGGTTCTATCGTGACGACACCAACCAGAAAGTACGAAGCGCCGACGACGTATTCGACATATATGAGCGTGCCGTAGGAGGAAACTCGACCTTCCTTTTGAACATTCCGCCCAACCGGGAAGGCCGTTTCTCCGACACAGATGTCAAAGTACTGGAAGAAGTGGGAAAACGTATACGGGAAACATACGGAAAAGACTTGTTCAAGCAGGCCCAAGGTCCTAAAGAAGTGTTGGACCAGGATAAGAATAGCTACATCGAAATTGCATCACCAGACGAAGAAATCAAGATAACGACCTCTTCTCCCATCAAGTTCAATCGACTGGTTCTGCAGGAAGCTATTGCACTACGCGGAGAACGTGTAGAAGAACATGTTGTCGAAGCCTGGATAGACGGTGCCTGGAAAGAGATAGCCCACGCTACCAACATCGGCTACAAGCGTATCCTGCGATTCCCCGATGTAACGACCAGCCAGATCCGTATACGCTTCCCACAAATGCGTATGAAGGCTGCTATCAGTAAAATTTCTGCCCACTATTACCATTCACGTCCGCCACAGCTCACGGCCTGGCGTAATCTGGACGGCCAACTCACCATCGAACCCCTGCAACCCGACTTCAACTGGAAACGCCATGGTGAAAACAGCATAAACAATCTGAATGCCGGATATACAATCCACTATACACTCGACGGCAGCAACCCGACATTCTCCTCCCCTGTCTACCAAGGCCCGTTCCAGGTTGACAATCAAGAGGTACGTGCCATGTCCGTTTTAGGCAAAGAGCAAGGACCTGTTTACAAAGAACAACTCGGATACATCAAAAAGAATTGGAAAGTGGTTGCTGCAAGCAGTGAAGATGGTGCCCACAAAGCCAATCTGGCATTTGACGAGAACCCGGCTACCTATTGGCAGACTCAGAAAACTACAGGCGAACGCAATCTGACAATCGACTTGGGAGCTGTCAAAACAATACAAGGCTTTGCCTATACCCCCCAAAAAGCCAATAAAGAAGGTATGTTTGAACGAGGTCGTATCCTGATCAGTGAAGACAACAAGAACTGGAACAAAGCGGAAGAGTTCACATTCGGAAACCTGATTAACGACCCGGTAAAACGTTATCACAACTTTAAATCTCCGTTGAAAGCCCGATACATAAAAATCGAGATGATAGAAGCGGCCAACAAATCGGACTATGCGTCGATTGCAGAAATAGACTTCTTCTGATAAACCAAATTCCACACGAGGCTGTATCAAATAAGAGGATGCCTTACCAGGCATCACACCTTTCTGATACAGCCTCGTATGTTTTCCAAGAATCTCCTTTCACACAATCCGTTTACCCAGCTTAAACCATCTGTCCAAGCTGGGAAAACCATTCGTTTAAGCTGGGAAAAGCACTGCTTTAAGCTGGGAAAACGGATGCTTTCCCCAGCTTAAAACAATGCTTTCTTCACTTCAGTCAAATAATACTATTGTTTTTTCCGATAATGTAGCACCACCCCATTCTCGCGACGGAAAGCACGTTCGGCCACCTGACGCAAATGGTCAGCGCTGACGGAACGATAATTGTCTACCTCGCGATCCATGTCTTCGGCACGGCCGGCCAGTTCGAACCAGGCCAGATTGGTGGCTACATTCAGGTAATGGATATTGCCGAATATCTGGGCAGACTCAAACTTGTTCTTCACCTTTTCCAACTCAAGCTCGTCAACGGGGCAATGGCGGAGCTGTTCCAACTCCTCACGGACAGCAGCTTCGGCCTCATCGAGCGACACACCCGGCGAAGGCTTGCCGCTGATATGAATCAAGCCAGCATCGCGGCTGCCTGAAATATAGGCATCGATACTGGAAAAGAGTTTCTGCTCCTGCACCAACCTGCGGTTCAAGCGGCTGGAGCGACCGTTGGACAGGATGTCGGACAGGATGTCGAACGCATAATAATCGGGATCGTCGCGGCGGCACATGCGGAAGGCCATGAACAAAGCATCGAGGGGAACAGGGCGTTCCACAGTAAGACGCCGTTCTTCGGTCTGTTCAGGTTCCTGGGGCAGCTGGCGCATGGGCACTTCCCGACGGGGAATGGGGCCGAACCACTTTTGCGTCAAGCGCACGGTTTCCTCCCACGTGATGTTACCGGATACGGCCAGAACTGCATTGTTGGGAGCATAATGACGGTAGAAGAAGTCGCGTACCTCGTCGAGCGTAGCTTGTGCAATGTGAGACAGTTCCTTGCCGATGGTAGGCCACTGGTAGGGATGTACACGATAGGCCAAAGGACGAATCAGATGTCCGACATCGCCATACGGCTGGTTGAGGCAACGTTGCTTGAACTCCTCCATCACCACGCCTCGCTGCACTTCAAGGCTGCGTTCGCTGAATGCCAGACCGAGCATACGGTCAGACTCCAGCCAGAAACCCGTCTCCACATTCTGTCGGGGAACGGTCAGGTAGTAATTGGTGATGTCATTGTTGGTCCACGCATTGTTCTCGCCTCCCGCCAGCTGAAGCGGTGTATCGTAGTCGGGAATGTTCAGGGAACCTCCGAACATCAGATGTTCGAACAGATGGGCAAAGCCCGTATGCTCGGGGTGCTCGTCGCGCGCGCCTACATCATATACAATGTTCAGCGCCACCATCTGCGTACTGGTGTCCTCTACATGCACCAGCCGCAGGCCGTTCTCCAATATCAGTCTGTTGATCTTAAACATTCCCACCCGAACCTTAATTCAAAACTTCCACTTTCACAATCTTCACATCCTCTTCGGGACGATCGTTGCGGTCGGTCTTCACACGCTGGATCTTGTCGACCACATCCATACCCTCGAGCACTTCACCGAAGACGGTATACTCACCATCCAGATGGGGTGTACCGCCCACGGTCGTATAAGCTTTCACCTGTTCGGGAGTGAAGCGGAACTCGGGCTGACCGGCCAACTGCTTCTCAACCTGTGCAATCAGCGTATCCTGCAGATCCATCAGTCCGTCCTGGTCGTTAGCCTTACGCATTTTATAGATTTCCTTGGCATGCTTGGAAGCCAACTCGTTGAAAAGGTTGTTGAAACGTCTCTGATTCATCTGCTCTTCCATACCCAGCAATGTAGAATCGTTGTACACCTTACCGGTAACGATGTAGAACTGGCAACCCGACGAAGCCTTCTGGGGATTGACGTTATCTCCCTGACGGGCAGCAGACAAGGCACCCTTCTTGTGGAAGTATTTGGGATAAACAAACTCGGCAGGAACGGTATAACCCACATCGCCCGCACCCAGCATCTTGCCCTTGGGCGCATTCTTCGATTCGGGATCGCCTGCCTGTATCATAAAGTCCTTGATGACGCGATGAAAGAGGGTTCCCTCGTAAGTACCGTCCTCGGCCAGCTTGATGAAATTGTCCCGATGCTGGGGAGTTTCATTGTACAGCTTCACCACGATATCACCCGCGGTGGTCTCAATTTTCAGTTTGGTTTCTTCGCTCATATCTTTCGCTTTTTTGTCTTGTTTGCAGGCCGCAAAGCCGCAAATCAATATGGTTAATAATACAACTGTTGTCTTTTTCATCTTACTTTTTGTTTAATTTAAGTCTGCAAATATACTAAAATCAGCCAAAACCGCTTACCTTTGTGTTGTAAAAGATAATATTTGCGCTTATGAAGTCTATATTGATAGTAGAAGATGACATCACGTATGGTATGATGCTGAAGACCTGGCTTGGGAAAAAAGGCTTTCAAGTACAGTCGGCCAGCAGTATCGCACGTGCCCAGAAAATCATTGAAACAGAAGATGTAGACCTCATTCTGTCCGATCTGCGCCTGCCCGACCGCGACGGCATCGACCTGCTGAAATGGTTGGGACAGCACGGACGCATGAAGCCGCTCATCATCATGACGGGCTATGCGGACATCCAGTCGGCCGTACAGGCCATGAAGCTGGGAGCACGCGACTACGTGGCAAAACCCGTCAACCCCGACGAACTGCTCAAGAAGATGGACGAAGCCCTGAAGACTCCTGAACCCGGAAACGAGGCTCCAGCTGTAGTCCGCCAGGAAAAAGCCGCGGCAGGCAAAGAAACAACCACTGCCACCAATCCACCGTCCGACTATCTCGAAGGAGAAAGCGATGCCGCCAAGCAGCTCTACAACTACGTCCGCCTGGTGGCCCCCACCAGCATGTCGGTACTCATCAACGGTGCCAGCGGCACGGGCAAGGAATACGTGGCCCACCGCATCCACCAGCTGAGCAAGCGGGCGCAATATCCGTTCGTAGCCATCGACTGCGGCGCCATCCCCAAAGAGCTGGCCGCCTCCGAATTCTTCGGGCATGTGAAAGGGGCCTTCACCGGTGCCCTGACCGACAAGACCGGTGCTTTCGTGGCAGCCAACGGCGGTACTATCTTTCTGGATGAAATCGGGAACCTGAGCTACGAAGTACAGGTACAGCTGCTTCGTGCCTTGCAGGAACGCAAGATACGTCCCGTCGGCTCGAATAAGGAAATTCAAGTGGACGTACGTCTGATTTCGGCCACCAACGAAAATCTGGAGCAGGCCATCGAACGGGGTAATTTCCGTGAAGACCTTTACCACCGCATCAACGAGTTCACCCTGCGCATGCCGCAACTGAAAGACCGCCACGAAGACATCCTGCTCTTTGCCAACTTCTTTCTGGACCAGGCCAACCGTGAAATGGACAAGCACCTCATCGGATTTGACGAGGCAGCCTCCCGTGCCCTGACCGAATATCACTGGCCCGGCAACCTCCGTCAGATGAAGAATGTCGTACGCCGCGCTACCCTGCTTGCCACAGGCAAGTTTATCACGTTGAACGAATTGTCCGACCTCCAGTATACCCAGCCTGCCATGCCTACACCCGGCAGCATGCCCCTGCGTAACGAAGAAACCGAGAAACAGCACATCATCGAGGCTCTCCGCCAGACTGGAAACAATAAAAGCCGGGCAGCACAACTGTTGGGTATAGACCGAAAAACGCTCTACAACAAACTGAAACTCTACAACCTTTCGGACATATTGTAGAAATATTCCACACTTCATTCCACACATCCACACTTACATTCCACACTTTCCCAACAAAGGTCAAACAGCCAGTTTGCTGTTTATCAATCAAATAAGCAGCATGCGCCATTTTTGGCACGCTATTTGAAGCTATCTATTATGCAAGCGCGAGCCTGCACAACAAAAACGCAACTTAAACCTAAACTTTATATATATACTCTTTTAAAAGGAAAGCAAGTGAAAGTAAAACGTTAGTATTAGTAGCAGCCCTGTTTATGTTTGTTTGTGGAGGGCTCTCCCCGGCAACCTTCTGAAAAGAAGATGCCGGGGGAGCCAATACAAAAACCGGAAACAATCAGCCCTAAAATACTTCCGGTTGCCCCTTTTGACAGTTCTTGCACTGCGGACAAAAACACCTGCTCGAAGTTGCTGAACAAGAGTAAGCACACTAACAAGAAAAAAGCCGCCCCGTCTTGTCTATTCTGGGGGCGGCTTTTTCTTTTTTATCGCCTTGATGTTTCTCTATATTCTTACCAATGACGTTCAGGATACAGGTCGTTCCACCATTCGGGGCTGTCCTGCAGCCACTTGGCAAACCAGGCCATAATGGAGTTATGCCACTGGACACGTTTGTCATAGTCGGCTATGAAGTGATTTTCACCATCCACAGTAATGAATTCTACCGTCCGGCCCAGAATCTTCAGTGCATTGTACAGCTGGATGCTCTCGCCGATGGGTACATTGGTATCGGCCGTACCGTGCAGAAGCAACAGAGGCGTATGGATCTTGTCGGCATTGAACAGGGCACCGTGCTTGGTGAAGAGATCGGGTTGTGACCACGGATAACTGCCTGCGGCGGCAATGGCATTGTAGGAATAGCCCCAATAACCCTCACCCCAATAGCTGGTGACGTTGCTGATACCGGCATGAGAGGCAGCAGCAGCAAAGATGTCAGTCTTGGTCTGCAGATACATGGTCATGAAGCCGCCATACGAAGCGCCCAGACAGCCGATGCGCTTGGCATTGACAAACGGATGGGCTTCACAGAACTTCTTCGTGCCTTCAATAATATTGTCGGCCGTATAGTCACCCCAGGCATTGACGTGGCGGGCGGAGAATTCCTGTCCGTAGCCGATGGTACCGCTGGGCTGGATGACGTAGACCACATAGTCGCGCGAAGCGAAAAGCTGCGGACTGTAGGGCGAGGTCATACCGCGCGTAGTAGGCGTGGTACCTCCGTAGTAGTAGACAATCAGCGGATATTTCTTCTCGGGG
>UMJL01058807.1_pt1 | contig 32490 bp, 21 predicted proteins | sample 1966071 | NCBI WGS metagenome assembly UMJL01 (sample SAMEA4836148, study PRJEB28245) | human gut metagenome | biome: gut microbiome; material: fecal sample | place: Denmark | collected 2008
TCAAGGTGACCGGCCTGACCGCGGGCGAGCACTATACCGTCACCACTGATGGTCTCGGCGACGGCTGTGACTTCCACGTCACGTTCTCCCAGGATTACCTCGATTCCATCACGGATGAGACCAAGATCGAGGTCACCTATACCGCCGTGCTGAACGAGAACGCCTTGATCGCTGACGAGGACAACCCCAACAAGACCCGACTCGAGTACGGTGACGGGATTTACACCGAGTGGGACGAGACCAAGACCTACACCTATAAGGTCGACGTCGTGAAGACCGACGGTAGCAACGTGGTCCTCGACGGTGCCCAGTTCAAGCTCTTCAACGCCAAGACCGGTGGCAACGAGATCGCCCTCATCAAGGTGTCCGACGGCGTGTATCGCCTCGCCAAGGACGGCGAGGAGGGTGTCGAGTACATCACCACCGTCAACGGCCAGCTCAGGATTTATGGCTTTGATTCCGACACCTACTGGCTCGAGGAGACCAAGGCTCCCGACGGATACAACAAGCTTGCCGAGCGCGTTGAGATCACTATTAAGGATGCCAACAACGAGGCAACTGTCGATGGCGGTATTTGGGATCACGGCGGCGTCCACGTCGTCAACAAGGCCGGTTCCCTCCTGCCCACCACTGGTGGCATGGGCACCACGATCTTCTACGTGGCCGGTGCCGCCATCGTCGTTGCCGCTGCTGCGACGCTCGTGTACCGCAAGCGCATGGAGAACAACCGCTAAGTAGGATCTGACGCCCGCACGTCGGGCAGAACCCGCCAGCCGGGGAGGCGCAGCGCCTCCCCGGCAGACGCGGGAACCACGATAGCCCTACGGCTACAGTGGCAAGGAGAGGCCAGCGTGAGAAAGAGCACCACCAAGAGAAGAGCGTCAAACGTCGTCCTTATCGTCCTTCTCGTCGCCGGTTTCTCCCTGCTGCTGTACCCAACGGTAAGCAACCTTTGGAACTCGATGAACATGTCGAAGGCGATCGTCGATTACTCGGAGGAGGTGTCGGAGTTGGACGCGGAGCAGTACGTCGCGTTCTGGGAGCGCGCCGAGCGCTACAACCAGGAGCTTGCGCAGGACCCGGACCGCTTTGAGATGAACAACTCCGAGCGCGCCGACTATGAGAGCCAGCTCAGGGTGTCCGACACCGGCATCATGGGCTCCATCGACATCCCCAGCCTCGGCGTCTCCATGCCGATCTATCACGGCACGGAGGAGTCCGTCCTGCAGGTCGGCGCGGGCCACATCGAGGGCAGCTCGCTTCCCACGGGCGGCAAGGGCACGCACTGCGCGCTCTCGGGCCACCGCGGCCTGCCGAGCTCCAAGCTGTTCACGGACATCGACAAGCTCGAGGTGGGGGACACCTTCGTCCTCAACGTGCTCGACCGCACCCTGACGTACGAGGTCGACCAGATCCTCACCGTCGACCCGTACGACATGGAGCCGCTTGCCATCGACCCGGAGCAGGACTACTGCACGCTCGTCACGTGCACGCCCTATGGCATCAACACGCATAGGCTCCTGGTGCGCGGGCACCGGGTCGCCAACCGCGTGACCGAGGATACGGTAACTCACGACACGACCAGCCCCGCCCTGCTCATGGCAGGTGCCGGCGTGGCGCTGGTCGCAGCTGGAATCGCCCTGCGAGTGGCGTCTCGCAGGAGAGGCTAGGAGGAACAACGCATGAAGTGGCTCAAGAGACTGCCGATGCTCGTGGTGATGGTGGTGGCGCTTTGCCTCACGAGCGTTCCCGCATACGCCCACGAGGTGCCGGACGCGTCGCGCAGGGGGACGATCTCCGTCACCATGGCGTATGACGGCGCGAGGGTCCCGGGGGGCTCCGTGACCCTCTACCGAGTGGGCGACGTTGTCTCCGACGACGGCAACTACATCTTCACGCTCACCTCTGAGTGCGCGGCGAGCGGCGTCTCCCTTGACGACCTCGAGTCACCCGAGGCCGCGCAGGCGCTGGCCGACTGGGCCGTGTCCCACGGCCTGAGAGGCGTCACCGTGCCGGTGGGCGATGACGGCGTGGCCACGTTCACCGACGTCGCGCTCGGCCTCTACGTCATGGTGCAGTATGACCCTGCGACGGGATACTACGCCATCGACCCGTTTCTCATCGGTATGCCACTGACCGAGGACGGATCCTATATCTACGACATTGATGCCAGCCCCAAGCTGGAGCTCGAGAAGAAGCCTACGCCGCCCCCTACGGACGAGGACACGCCGGAAACCGGCGAACCCGAGCTCCCGATTGCCGCGGTGGCGGTGTGCGGCGTGGCGATTGTCGGGGCTGCGCTCGTGGTGCGGAAGCTGCGCAGGTAACCGTATCTACAGGATTTCTAGGGCGGCCAGCCCCATGAAGGTGGGGCTGGCCGTACGTCGTAGGAATGGGTAACGAGAGGGGCGCGCGAGGATGTCAGAGAGCAGGGTCATTATCTATTCCCCACGTAGGCTGACGCCGACCGAGCGGCAGATTCTCTCGTACGTTGCCGACCACGAGGGGAGCCCCTGCTCCAAGGAGGCGCTTGCCATGGCCCTCGGGCGGAGCAAGGTGACCGTGAGCAAGTCGATTTCTCGGCTTCGTGCTGATGGACTGCTTCTCTCGGAGCCGACCTATGACGAGAATGGCGCGCAGCTTGCCAACTGCTACCGGCTCGCCGCATCTGGCTCTCCGCTCGTCGCCCAGAGCATCAGCTAGTCTCCTGACAATGGGGACAGGGTCTTTTGTCAGAAACCAGCTTGCCCTGACGGCGCCGGAGGAAGAAGGGCCAACGGAGCCGTGCGGCTGGGCGATAATCTGACAAACGACCCTGTCACTTTTGTCAGGAACGGGGGGCGCGCCTCGGATGCGGGGCGAGCCCCCGTTATCAGTGAGGCGACCTACTCCCTGCGGAGATGACGGGAGAGAAGCAGCGCCGCGCCGCCCGCGAGCGCCGCTGCCACGAGGAAGGTGCCCGGCTCGCCCGTGTTGGGTAGGGCGCTCCTTCTGGCGCTCCTCTTGGAGGCCTGCGTGGTAGCATCCCCTCCCTTGCCCGAGCCCTGGTTGCCGTCCGGCTGGGGCTTGGGCTCTGGCTTGGTCTCAGGCTGCTTCTTCCTTGCGTACTCGTAGGTGACCGTCGTCGTCCCCTCGACAATTGCTCCGCGGGCGTTTTCTGGGGTGACGAGGAGCTCGTACCCGTCAAAAGCGCGCCCCTGCGTTGCGTATTGCTCTCCGACGGCGTGCTGTGAGGTGACGTCGTCGGTGAGGCGCTCACCCGTCTCGTGGTCGATGTGTCTCACGACGAGGCTTCCGTACGTGACGGGGACGTACTCGAGCACAACCGTCTGGGGCTCGTTGGCAAAGGCCCCCTGGGCGGGAGCAAAGTCGGGGGAGGCGGAGTCAAACGCATAGCCCGGGAAGTCCTTTTTGAGCGCCAGGGCATCGTAGGCGTCTCCCGTGGCCCCCACGAGTACCTCGGGGTCGGCGAGGTAGTTATCGGTCCCCTTCTCGCGATAGCGCACGACGACGCGGCTCCCCTTGGTCGAACCTGTCACCTTTCCGCTGGGGACGCTCGTAGAGACGTTGGTCGAGGAGGTCTCCCGGGAGTTGGCGTCCGAGGCCGAGCTCTTCTCGTAGGAGATGGGGACGCACTGCTTGCCCCCCTCGACGTCCTCGCTCGTGCAGGTTGGGATCTCCTGAATGTAGTAAGAGGAGGAGTTCCAGTAGAGCGGGCTGTTCTCGTTGTCGGTGAACTTGGAGTCCCTGACGGGCTTCATGAAATACGAGAAGTTGTAGCGCCCGCCGACCCCGTCCTGAACGTTGTTGGGAAGGTTGTGGATGACGATTTTGAACCCAACGCCGACCACGCCCGCGTTGTCCTTGGAGGAGAGCCCCTTGCTGCCGCCTGCCGACGTCTCGTCGATGAGCCTCTTCTGCTCGGCGCTTAGCTGCTGCCCCGCGGGAACGGTGACGAGGATGCTCTTAGGGGTGGCAACGGGGCTGATGGAGGTCTGGAACTCCTCGGGAAGCTCGCGCCGCTCTCCTGGGAAGCGCGGGTCGGGGTGCGTGATGGGGTGCGCGACCTCTTCGTATGTAGCCTGCCTGGTCTGCTCCTGTCCCTCGCGGTCTGCGAGGAAGTAGACGTCGTACATCCAGATCTGGAAGTCGCCCACCTCGGCGGTCGAGGGGTCAGAGGATCGCTTGGTGATGTTGTAGTAGGGCGTGGCGGAGTCAAGGGAGAGCGCCTTGTCACCATAGATGGTGGTGCCCAGCATGTTGTAGATCGTGAGCTTGTGGTCCCAGCGCAGATTGACGTCAGGGGTGTCAAACATGACAAGCTCGTTCACCGGGGCGAGCAGCGTGCTGACGGCGATCTCGTAATAGAGCGTGCCGTCCGGCTGAAGGCCGCCGCGGCGCTTCTCGATGCTCGCGCTCGTTGGCTGCGAGCCCTTCGGCTCGAGCACCCGGAGCGTCATGGTCCTGTCAGTCCTCTGACCGTTCACGGTAAGGTGGTAGGTCACGTCTACGTACCGGCGACCCTCGGGCGTCTGGTGAATGCGCTCGGAGTCCTTGTTGGCAGAGAACCAGTTGTAGATGTCGCGCGGGGTGTACGTAAAGGGAATGGAAGAGAAGCTGCAGCGAACCTCTGACTTCCCCTCGGCGGCTTCCGTGAAGGTCAGCGTAAGGGTGTTGTTGCTCGACCAGCTGATGGTGGCGATCTCCTCGTCGGTGCTCTCATCAAGAACGGAGCGAAACTTCATCTGATCGCTGTTGTAGACGTACCAAAACTTGGCGGCAAACTCGTCATCGGGGACGAGGCCAAAGCTGAAGGTATCGCCGGCCTTCAGGGGAGACTCGGGGTCATACGCCAGGGTGAGGGTGGCGGAGAGGCCGATGTTCGACGAGAACCCGCCGGACTCCGGAGTGTACCCGCTGTCTGCTGACAGAAGGTCGTCATAGTTCCCGCCGCGAGCGGACACGCCGGAGAGGGCGTCTGCAGACCCCACCTCGGCCGCCCCCGCCGGTCGCACTCCCGCAATCAGGGTTGCCACGACGACAAATGCGACGGCGATGAGGGGGCCAATCCCCCGTGCACCTCTTCTTCGTTTGACCTGTGATTTCATCGCATTCCTTTCTGAAGGTCTATGGGTCTCGCCAGCGTATCTGCTGACGCAAGGTCGTCTACCAGAGGCTTTTATGCGAGCGGCCTGCCTGGTGCCTTCGGCGGCGCCTTCTGGCCCACGTGCGCGCCGTGTCTTACTGAGGCCTTACCGGCTGGTTACCGCAACCTGCGCGGCGGCGCGTACAGTGGGGACACATCTTCCCTCCCCGCGCCCGCTCGCCCTAGAGCGGGCGCGCCCCTATGGGGAGGCGCCGGTGACGGGGCTCGGCATGTGCTGCCAACCTGCCGGAGCTGTGCCGCGAGCGGTTCGTCTGTGATTCGCGCTTCCGCGCCGTCTATGCCCATCTGCGGTGATACCCTTGTCTGCGCACGATTCGACCCAATTGCCAAGGGAGTTCCATGCCCGCTCAGCACCGCTCGCTCTTCCGCTCGTTCCTCTCGTACTATCACGGACAGTTGCACCTCTTTGTCATTGACATCATCGCCGCCGTCACCGTGGCCGCGATAGACCTCGCGTTCCCCCAGATCCTGCGCTCCCTTACCGGTGGTCTCTTCACCGAGGGGCCCGATGCCATCATGGGCGCCCTCGCCTATCTGGCGGTGGGCCTCGTGTGCATGTATGCGCTGCGCTTCGTCTGCCGCTACTTCGTCATCTTCTGGGGGCACGTCATGGGCGCCCGCATGGAGAGCCGCATGCGCGAGGACCTCTTCGACGCCTACGAGCGCATGAGCTTCTCCTACTTTGACCACCACAAGTCCGGCGACCTCATGAGCCGCCTGGTATCCGACCTCTTTGACATCTCCGAGGCGGCGCACCACGGTCCCGAGTTCATACTCATAGGCGTCGTGGAGGTTGCGGGCTCGTTCGTGATCCTCTCCACGATCAACCTCCCCCTCACGGGCGTCCTCGCGCTCATCGCGTGCCTGCTCGTGGTCTACAACGTGTACGCTAACTGGCAGATGCGCGCCGTCTACACCGAGAACCGCGTTCGCATCTCCGGCGTGAACAGCCGCCTCGAGGACTCTCTCGCCGGAGTTCGCGTGGTCAAGAGCTTTGCCGCCGAGGACGTGGAGCGCGCCAAGTTCCGCCGCAGCAACGACGCCTATCTTGATTCAAAGACGCGCATGTATCGGGCGATGGGCCGCTATCAGGCCGCCATCGCGGTCATGATGGGTGCGCTCAACACCGCCGTGGTGGTGTTTGGCGGCTGGCTGATAGCAAACGGGCAGATGCAGGCGATGGACCTCGCCACCTACGCGCTCTACATCTCGCTCTTCACCGCGCCGATCACGAGCATCCTGGACTTCACCGAGACCTTCCAGAAGGCCATCGCGGGCTTCAAGAGGTTCCACGAGGTCATTGAGACCCAGCCCGACATTCAGGACAAGTCCGGCGCCCCCGACCTGCGCGTGACCGAGGGGGCCGTCAGCTACCGCGACGTCTGCTTTGCATACCCCGGCGCGGCGGGCGAGAAGGACGACGTCGTGATTCGCCACCTCAGCCTGGACATCGCTCCCGGCGAGACCATCGCGCTCGTGGGGCCGTCCGGCGGGGGAAAGTCCACCACCTGCTCGCTGCTGCCGCGATTCTACGATGTTGATTCCGGCTCCATCTCCATCGACGGACAGGACGTGCGCGACGTCACGCAGAGGAGCCTGCGTGAGTCCATCGGCCTTGTCCAGCAGGACGTCTACCTCTTTGACGGGACCATCGCGGAGAACATAGCCTACGGAAGCCCGGACGCCACCATGGAGGAGATTCGCGACGCCGCGCGAAAGGCCAACATCGCCGACTTTGTGGAGGGCCTGCCCGAGGGCTACGAGACCGAGGTGGGCGAGCGCGGGAGCCATCTTTCCGGCGGGCAGAAGCAGCGCATTGCTATCGCGCGCGTCTTCCTCAAGAACCCTCCCATCCTTATCTTCGACGAGGCCACGTCCGCACTGGACAACGAGTCGGAGCAGGCGGTTCAGGAGTCTCTGGCCGAGCTCTCTCGCGGACGAACCACGCTGGTGATTGCCCACCGCCTCTCCACCATCAAGAACGCCGACGAGATCGTCACCATGGAGGGCGGCCACGTCTCCGAGCGCGGGACGCACGAGGAGCTCCTCGCCCGCGGCGGGACCTACGCGCGCTACTACGCCATGCAGTTCGCCGGGTAGCGCAGCGCTCGGGGTGCCCCTCCCAAACACCCCGGCTTCCGTGCGTTGTCTCGCAGAGCGACGGCGATGTCTCACGCCACGCCCGTTCAGGGCCTTGCGAGAAGGACGTCCCATTTGAGGGCGTCGCAGCGTACGGAAGTCCGGGGCGTTTTCCTCTCCGGGCAATACGCTGTGGCGCCGTCAGTCCAGATGGGCCCTGCGCAGATGATTGGCGAGGTAGGGTACCGCAAACCTCACGTACCCACGCCGCGCGGGCTCGATGACGCCGGCGTCTATGAGCCTCCTTCGGTACTTCTGAGCGTAGTCGACCGTGACGCCCATGCGCTCGGCCACGCCTGAGACCCTGCTTGGCCCATCGTCTGCGGCCATCGCGCCCAAGAACTCAACGTCCACGTCCGAGAGTGCGGAGAGGGTCGTTGAGCACACGTCGTTCTCGAAGTCCTCGCGAGCGCAGGCCAGCGCGTCCCTCAGCGCGCCCTCGCTGAGGGGAATCGCGCCGTCGGCTCTCTGCGTGATGGCGTGGCCAACGAGCTGCAGCATGTACGGAGAGCCCTGCGTGAACTGCGCGGCCTCCCTTCGCAAGGAAGCGTCGATCGAGATTCCAAGCCGCGCGAACGCATCTGCGTAAAACGCATCGATGTCGCTGACGGAAAGGCTGGGAAGCTTGATCTTTCGTGCCCGGTTGAGGAACGTCAGAACGCGGTCGTTGAGCGTGGCTGCGACCGCCCCAGGCAGTCCCGCCATGACAAGGGAGACGTCAAGCCCTTCTCCGACCATCTCCTGATACACGGTTACGAGCTGCCGCACCTCAGGGGAGTTTGCCTGCAGCTCGTCCACAAGAATGAGCGTTCCGTGGCCGGCTGACGTTACCTCGCGGGCAAGTCGAACAAGTTTGTACTGCGTGGACTTCGTCTCCTCCACCTCGCGCGTGAACTCAAGTCCAAAGGAGAACTCCAGTGCGCCGAGGCTGCCACCAGAAAGCGATGCGGAACGCGTGCCTTCGACGTACTGAGCCCCGCTCTCCTGAATCTTTTCGACGATGCGGGTGAGCATTGCTTCCGAGGCAATCGTGGGCGAGGCAACCACAAGCCCGTCTTTTGCCGCCCGCTCCGCAAGCTCCCAGAGGGGGACGGTCTTTCCACTGCCCCGCTGTCCGAGGAGCACGACGGCCCGGTCCTTGCTTCCGGGCGCGCTGCTTAGGCCCTCTATGAGAGAGAGGTCATGATGTTCTGGCGTCCCACAAGATATGACGGCCGGTTTCCAAATGACGGAGAGAAGACCTCATCGTGGACCATGTTTCCCCTTTCCTTTTTTTCCTAATTTTTCCTATTCAGTTAAGGAAGAGTCCTGACCTGCTGTTTCCCTTTTGCATGGCGATGTCGATAGACTGGAGGACTTCCGAGGAAACAGCCTCGCGGTAATGCCTCTGCGCATAAGCGATGCCGGGCTACGCACGTGGGACCGTCAGCGACCCCCGTCCCGGCCCCGTGCACGCATGGGCCTCTGTGCGGCGCTGGTCAAGAGGATGAGGGTGGGGTGCGTCGTCCCGGATCAGAAGACTGACTCAATGAACGCCTATGGCCTTCTCGACTCAATATATAGAGATTCGGATGTTGTATCCGATGTGGGGTAGTCGACCGTGCGCACAGAGTGTGTCTCCACGTTACGTTGCAGCGGCGGATCCGTCTGGCATGGTCAGACCGGGGAGGGGACGTAGGGGCTCCAACGCTCTTCTCGGCAACTGCCCGACGGGAGCAAAGACATCTGAGGGGACCCACAGAACTCCAGAATACATCACATAATCCGAGATTGTTATCTTTCAGAAAAATGAAAGGGCGGATGGGCAACAAAATACCCCCTACCACACTATTTAGTTTTAACAATCTGAGATAGAGACACATAAACTAATAGAAAAAAATATGTCTATAAACTAAATAAACTAAGTATAAAGTAAATATGAGTAGTATGATCATTAACAAATGATAATAAAATAGATTGAAAAAAAGACGTAGGGGGTATTGTTTTTTGTACCCCCCTACTGATAGAGTTCCAAACAATTAGCTGAATAACTCTATCGCGGCGCTAAGCCGAAGCTAAGACGCAGCAGAATGGTTGGGAGTGGGCATATGGCACGTAGTCTGAGAGCGATCAAGAGGGCCGGAGGTACCTTCAAGGCGATGGGTGCGCTCATGGCGCTCCTCTCCGTCCTTGCAGTCTGCGTGTTTGCCGGCGCAGAGATGGCGCTGGCTAACACAAACAGGGCAACTGACTACTTGGCGGATACCTCGACGGCGGATGCATACGAGACCATTCTCGGGACGACTGATGAAAATGGGGATGAGGTCAATTCGACGCGCTATGCCGGCCGAGTATGGACCGACAAGAGCGTAACGGCTGACGATACGGTGAGCTTTGCCGGAACAGGCGACTCCGGGGCTGACGAGAAGACCTTTACTTTCAATAAGCAGAATGGCGATTTTCTTGTTACCTACTCTGCCATGGCAACCTCGCAGCAGATAACCAAGCTCCCGAAGATACCCGTTGACGTGGTATTTGTACTGGACTTCTCGGCGTCCATGACGTGGGCCACCAACGGTGTTGTTGTTGGCGATCCGGACGGTTCAGACTCGAGAATTAAAGCAATGGTGGACGCTCTGAATGAGACGATTCATGCCCTCAGAGAGGATAACCCTCAAAACAGAATTGCTATCGTGACGTTCAACCGTGTTGGCCACACCATGTTGGAGCTTACTTCGCTTGAAGACAATAACCTGAGGAATGTTAGCGATGAGAATCAAGACGGGATATTCGAATACGTTTCAATGGAAGATTTCTGGCTAACGTTTAACGATGCTTACATTAAGGAAGAGATTCCGGGTGACCAGCAGGGTGACTTCGAAAGTGGCGAGAGGGTTCCAGAGGTTTTTGAAAAGGGTGGCTACGACAACGGCCACGCCTCAGTCGCATGCAATATATCGGGTGGTCTAACGCTTAATACGGACTCCAAGACCAATATTCAGTCTGGCCTGTTTGAAGGCATGAGTATCCTTGCAGATGCTAATGACACGACCTTTGGCAGTAGTGAATATGGCGGCACATATACACGGATTCCCAACGTTGTTCTCATGTCAGATGGAGCTCCTACGACGATTTCATTGGGAGCAGGTGGCGGTCAGAACAAAATTGGTGAATGGTGGCAGAGTCTTGCGGAGCAAAATGGGGAGTCTGCAGGCTGGGGCGATAACTATGAGGCGCAGAGCGCGAACGGTTTCATGGCTATGCTCACTGCAGAGTATATGAAGAACAAGATAGCTAGCAATTACCAAAGTAATGCGCAGGCAGCAGGCGTGCTTAACATAGACGAGCTTGAGACGTCTATGTATACCATCGGCTTTAGCATCACCAACCAAAACAAGAGCATGGTGGCTCTTGCCAACCTCGTTCTAAACCCTTCTGAGAATTGGGATACAAATAAAATAAGAAATTGGAGTCAAGGAAACCAGACTCCGACGTTTGATGGGGATCCGGCCCCGAGTGATGAACGGGGCTTAAGTAAAGTGATCAATATTATCGAAGAGTGGAATAAATACGTTAATGATGAAGATGCTGTGCTCGGTTATACCCGAGAGGGACGCGGCGACCGAAATGACCCCATCGAAATAACGGTTAGTCATCCAACTGGAACGGTGGCTGGTGGTCTTGATGGGCTTGCAACGACGCCGCCGAGCTACGTTGACGAGTACTATCCCGCAGATAGCTCAGAGCAGCTGCAGGAGGCTTTCCAACAGATTACCAGTGCGATTACCGACAGCCCGCGCGTTCCCACTGCTGTCAGCGGGGGTAACTTGGCGGCGGATGGGTACATTACGTACACCGATCCAATAGGAAAGTACATGGAGGTCAAGGGCATTTCCGGGCTCCTCTTTGGCAACACGCAATTCTATGTGCAAGGCACTGTGCCTAGACAGGATAAAGAAGGTAATCAGACAATCCGTTACTACCTCGATTCCAATGGAGAGGACGAGGGCGGGGAGACAACGGTCGACAGCGGTCTCTATAGCAATCAAAGTATCGACAATATTGAAATAGTCGTTACTACAACTAACGATGGCCAGCAGACGCTGACCGTGAGGATTCCCGCGTCACTTATTCCTCTACACATCAATTATGTGACTATTTTGCACGATAACGAGACGGTGGAAACTAACACAGACAACAACGTCTACCCCCTGCGTTTGGTATACGAGGTCGGCGTCGCAGACGGTGTTGTTGATGAAGAGAGCGGAGACCTGAAGGTCGGCTCGGGCGCTTATAGCGGCGGAGTGTTCGACGGTGTCAGTGAGACAGATGCCACCGGCGGGACAATAACGCTCTACAGCAATAAGTATTCAGGAGCTACTCAGGGAGAAGGCGGAGATGCGTTAACGGTTGGCGATGCAACGGTGTCGTTTAGGCCCGCAGCGGACAATCCGTTCTATTTCATCCAAGAAGCAACGCCGCTTTACACTTCCGAAAACGGCAATCGGGCCGACAGATTCTCTTTGGACGAAACGTATTGGTTCCCCGTCACCTACTATGAGGGAATCGGGGAGGACGCAGTAAAGACGATTTGGATTAGCCGCTCGGGTAGTCTGCTTGATGACTGGGTTGACAACGACGAAGAAGGCCTTTACATCAAGCCCGGATCTCCTCGTCTAGGGAACCTGCTCGATGTGGTTGATTCGGTTACTACCGACTATGAGAATCTTACGAATACCGCCGATCACCCGTACTATCCAACGTTCAGCGGCGACCCTAAGACCGGCGAGTTCATCGTCTATCTAGGCAACAACGGCTCTCTGACTCTGAACTCTGCTCCCGACGTCCTTCCTGCGCTGCGGGTGACCAAGAACGATGCGGATGACGAGTCGAAGCCTCTTAAGGATGCAGGGTTTGCTCTGTACGTGGACAACAACAACAGCGGCAAGTTCGATGAGGGCGACGGGCCTGTGGTTGCCGACGAGGAGGATCCCACTAAGGCAGACGAACTGATGACAGTTACCGAAGGTACCGTCTCGTTCGCTCCCAAGGACTACACATTTAAGCTCGGCATGACCTACTTCCTCGTTGAGACGCAGGCGCCCGACGGCTATCAGCTCATGGACGGCGCCGTGAAGATCGTCTTCAAAGAGAACAATGGTGCAGACCAGCGATATCCAGAGGAAACGTATCCTTTCATGGCGGACATCACCTTCCCAGGAGCGGAATCGCCCGAGACGGTTTATTCGGGTGCTGCAACGGGGCCTGAAGGTGGTGCCGACTATCAGGTGGCAACCGTCAAGTTGACGGTCTCCGATAAGGCAATTCCCAGTCTTCCTGCCACGGGAAGCAATGGACGCACGATCCTCGCAGCCACGGGCATTGCCGCGGTGACGCTGGGCGCGTACGCGCTCTGGAGCAGGCGTCGGGCGTTTGATCAGTAGCCATAGCAATTCGCGGTCTATGACCGCTTGCATACGTAACGGAAGTTATAGCCATTAATGCCGCTGAGCGGCGGAAGGAGAAGAACATGGCTAGAAAGAAGAGTTGGGGTCTGAGGGGGTTTCTCGCCGCGTTCGCTGCGGTTCTGATTGCCCTCGCCGCCCTCCCTGCGACGGCGCTGGCTGGCGAGGCAACCGGTAATCGCGAAATTGAAATTAGTCAGTTACAGCCAGGTGACAAAGTTTCAATCTATAAAGTTGTTACCTATGCTTATCATCAAGAGACCGACACTTATTCGATGAGTTTTGTAGACGGTCTGGCTGAAGCGCTTTCCCCTCTCACCATCGCTCAGTACAACGACATGGATAACGACGCTGCGAAGAGTGTTGCGGATCAGATGGCAACTTATATGCGCACTCTCGATCAGAGCGAAAACCCGAATCTTGTAACGGACTACCCCATTACAGTTTCAGGCAACTCGCATACCGCTACCTTGGGAATAGGACAGTATCTTGTTCTGGTAACACCCGGCGATAACAATACCTCAGCTGTCTATCAGAATGCTCTCATCAATGTGGAGCCTCAGTATAGCGGTGGAACTTGGTCGCTTGTTGCCAACCCGAGCGCGCTTGAGATGAAGCAGAGCAAAATTGAAGTCACCAAGACGGTAGAAAATGCAGACGGGACCCAGGCCGCGATAACGGATGATTTTGGAAATATGGTCGGTGATACGCTTAAGTTCACCGCTTCGTTTGAAATCCCTGTATATCCAAGTGACTTCACCGATAAGACTTTGACTTTTTTCGATGTAATGAGCGATGGTCTTACCTTTGAAGGCGAGGATACTGTTACGGTTGCTCTGGAAGATGGATCCGAGCTTGACGCTAGTACGTATACCTATGGTGCAGACAGCAATGGCTTTACTCTGACCTTTGTTTATGATAAAATTACACAGTTTGCCGGGCAAAAGGTAGTTGTTACCTATGAGGCAACTATTAATGAGAATGCAACGGTCAGGAACCCTGAGACCAACACGGCCACGCTGGAATATTCCAATGGTCCCTCGACGTCTGAAACTAGCGATGAAGTTCTTGTCTATACCTATGGTCTTCGTCTTATCAAGGTAGATGCCGATAACGAGACGACTAAACTTGCTGGCGCCACATTTAATGTCTATAAGTCTGTTGAGCAGGGAACGCCGTCCGCTGTAGACCTTGGAGACGAAGTGTACGGCGTTTTGGTCGGCACCATTACAACCGGTGATGGTGCGAACGGGACCGTCCTTGGTGAGGCGTACATCGAGGATCTTGGTGCTGGTACGTACTATTTGAAGGAGACCGCTGCTCCTGATGGCTATCAGCTTGATCAGTCCATTCATTCAGTGGAAGTGGGCCCAGAGACTGATGGCACAACTGCCGAGTATGTTGTCGACACTAAGGTTTCCAACACCAAGACCCCGTCCCTTCCGGTGACGGGCGGCGAGGGCACCATCGCCATCACCGCTACTGGCGTCGTTCTTATCGCCGGCGCCGCGGCGCTGATCGTTCGTGCCCGCAGGCAGCACAACAACTAGCGTCTAGCGCGTACGTCGCAGACACGTGACGACGGCACCCGGTTCGAGCCGGGTGCCGTTCGCCGAAGGGGCTCACCATGCGGCTGAGCCTCTTCGGCGAACGGGTTTCGTCGCAAGGGAGAACGGTCTGATACGAGGAACGTGGTGACATGGCTCTCAGCCGAAAGGCACAGACACGACTCATCGTCGTTGCCGCGGTGCTCATCCTCCTGGTGGGCATCGGGTTTCTGGCGTATCCCTTTGTGAGCAACTATCTGCTTGAACAGGCGCAGGGCAACGTCATCGATTTCCAGCAGAGCGCCGTGGAGGAGGTCGCCGAGGAGGACCTCTCCGCGGAGCGCGAGGCGGCTCTCGCGTACAACGCCGACCTGCTCGGCAGCCGCACGGTGGTCACGGACCCCTTTGACCCTGCAGCGCTTCGGCCGCAGGACGGGGCGTACGACGCGGCTCTCAACATCGCGGGGGACGGCGTGATGGGAACGCTCTACATCCCGCGCATCCAGGTCGAGGAGCCCATCTATCACACCGTTGACAACGAGGTGCTCGAGAAGGGCGTGGGGCACCTCGAGGAGACGTCCCTTCCCATCGGTGGTGAGTCGAGCCATTGCGTGCTCTCCGGTCACACGGGCCTGCCCTCTGGGAAGATCTTCGACGACCTCGATCAGCTTGAGGTGGGGGACTACTTCATCATCCAGGTGCTCGGCGAGGACCACGCCTACCGCGTCTACGACATAGAGACGGTGCTCCCCGAGGAGACCCAGAGTCTGGTCATCCAGCAGGGGCGCGACCTCTGTACGCTCGTCACCTGCACGCCCTATGGTGTGAACACGCATCGCCTTCTGGTTCACGCGGAGCGCTGCGATGTGCCGGACGAGTGGATCAACAAGGACGCCGCCCAGACGTTCCCGGATGGGTACGCCCCCGTGGCGGACCGCTCCTGGCTCACTGCGGTGGGAATAGGGCTCTTGGTGGCGGTCGTGCTTATCGCCGTGGTTACGCTCGCTCTTCGTGCCGTTAAGAGACGCCGCTCCGTCGCGGAGGTGCCGGGCGGATTGGCGCGTTCCGAGGCCTCATCGAGCCCCGGTCGTCCCGTGGGCGTCCTGCCCGTCCTTCGAGGCTCGGGAGCCGCCCGTCGTGCCGCCGCGGACCGCGCAATGCACCGGGGCAAGAGGGGCCCCGACCGCAACGGGCACGAATCGGATGTTCGTCGCGGCGGAAAGCACTTCCGTGAGTAGGGCCAGTGGTCAGGCGCGTCCTTCTCGCCGTGCGCGCAGGGTCGTCTCGCTGTTGGCGGGCGTCATCATGCTGCTTGTTGGCGTGGGGTTTGTCTTGTATCCCATCTTCTCGTCAGCGCGGGCACAGGAGGAGACGAGCGAGGCGCTGGCAGCGTGGCGCTCCGAGGTTGTGGTGGAAGACCGCGCTCAGGGCGAGATGACGGACGAGACGGCCGACTATCGCCCCAAGGAGGGCGATGACACCTACGAGCAGCTTCTTGCCTACAACGATGAGGTTCGCAACGGTACGGGCGATGCCGTGAACGACCCCTTTGCGTTTGCGAGCGACGACCTGGCGGCCCTTGGGCTGCCCGACGGGATCGTCGGGAGCGTGACCATTGCCCGGCTCGGGGAGACCATCCCGCTCTATCTTGGCGCCTCGCAGCAGAATCTCGACCGTGGCGCCGCGGTTCTGGCAGGGACCTCCATGCCTACGGGAGGGGACGGAACGCAGTGCGTCATAGCCGCCCATCGTGGGCCGCGCGTGGGACTGAGCATGTTCCGCGACATAGAGACGCTCGAGATTGGTGACGCGGTGGTCATTGAGACGCCATGGGACACGCTCACGTACCAGGTCGTCGGATTTGACGTGATTGACCCCAACGACACCGGGGCGCTTGCGGTGGAGCCGGGGCGCGACATGGTGACGCTGCTCACGTGCCACCCCTATGGACATAACTATCAGCGCTACCTCGTACGCTGCGAGCGTTCTGACGATGCGGCCGAACTTGCTCCCTCGCCCGCTGAGGCGGTTGCCGCCACGGTGACCCACGCCATATGGCCGGGCTGGTCGGAAGGCTCCCCGCTCCTCAATCTGGAGAACGTCCTGCGCCTCGCCGGCCTTCTCATCGTGCTGGGGCTGGGCGTCTGGGTGCTGGTGAGCATGGCTCGCCGGGGGTCCCGTCGTGGTCCAGGTGGGGCGCACTTTGACTGAGGCCAGCTTGGCCGGCCGCGCCCGTTCTTTTCAGAACGTGAGATGTCAAATGATTCCGATACGACGTGCCGATTCAACGAGACAATCATCGATTCAAACGATGTAATTGTGCGGCCGAATTGTGACGGCGGCTGGCAAGGCATCCGTGGCCAAAGCTTGCCCCGTGTCCAGGGCACGGGCGAGGTCCTTCTCGTCCTGCGGCACGCTTCCTCTGCAACCTTGGGTGCGTAGCCCGCTCCCGCCAACATGGGGCGACACCCGTGCCGCGCGCGACAATGTCGCGACATCGGGGGCGACACTGTCGCACCAGGACGTTCTGACATGGATGCCAGCGACCTTCTCAGTCACATTCGCTCCGGAGAGGGACTCGTGACCGAGCTCAAGTGCCGTGACGGAAAGCCCGAGCGTGATGTGTACGAGATAATGTGCTCCTTCGCCGACCGTCGGGGCGGTAACGTCTCATCATCTCGGACGGCAAGAAGGCCCGCCTCGTCAGGGGAGAAATCCTCGAGCTGTAAGACCCATGCGTCGCTTGATGCCTTTGGTATGACGCACTCTTCGCGGACCGGGCCGCAGCATCTCTTCTCGCCCGCGCGGCCGACTTGGCCGCGCACCTGAGCAAACTGTCAAGTTCTGCGGGTTGCAGGGCCGAATGCGTATACTGATGCAAGGGCTGTTGTGACCGCGCGCTGCCTTCTTGGCTGCCTGGTCCTGCGACGGGGAAGAGAGAGATGGCAAAGAAACGCGAGATTGCGCGCATCCAGAAGGGTGCGCTTTCGCCTGACGAGGCCGAGGCGCTGTTTGCGACCGTCGACCACACCGGTCACTCCGACGAGGAGCGCGCCCGTCGCCAGCGCGCGCACCGCAAGGAGAAGGGCGTTTCGCTCGACATCGACCCCCTGTCCGAAGAGGACCCTTCCGGCTCCAACGTGGGCAAGGTCATCACCAAGACCGCCGTGTCCTTCGTGGTGATCTTCCTGGCGATCGTGGTGGTGGGCCAGGTTGCCTTTGGCTTCATCCGTCGTGCCAACACGTCCAACCTCACGGAGAGCGTCACCGTGCGCACCGTGGCCTCGGCGCTGCGCGGCGGCGTGGAGTGGGGCAACGGCTTCACGCAGTTCCCGGAGGACTTCTCCGTCCAGGAGGCGGATGAGAACACCGGGCGCGTCGAGGTCACTGTTACCGACACGAGCTCCGAGAACGCGCTTGAGTGCTTTGCGGGCTCTGGCGTCCAGGCCCAGGCCTTTGCGGTCAACTGCCTGCTCAACCCCAACATCAATACCGTCGTGTACCACGTCAACGTGCACATGAGCGAGGATGGGGAGATTCAGCAGTCCGCGCTCTTCGGCTTCCTCAAGCCTACGGGGGACGTGACGTCGTACATCACCTACGTGTGGACCAAGACGCAGTCTGCGGATGGCGTCCAGCTCTCGCTCCACATCACGGGCCTCGACGAGTCCATCCAGGGCGAGCTGCGCGACAAGATCACGACGTCCTTCACGCCGGTCCAGATTCTGAGCGGCAACTAGGGGTCGGGGCGTCGCGCCCGACCGTCTTTCCGCTCGCTATCCCTGCCGATCGCGCGCCCACTCGCGGGCGGCGCCCGCGAGCGCGGAGAGAAGGGAGCGGCGGTGTCCCCTTCGCGCGCGGCCCACCGGCGACTCGCCCTCGTTGGGCCAGGCGAGAAGCGCCTCGCGCAGCTCGGAGGGGGTGTATCTCATCGACTGGTCTGCGCTGAGGCCCCGCGCGAGCAGCCTGACGAGCGCCCGTGCGTCTCCGTCGAGCCAAATGGGCACCTCGGGATGCTCTCGCATCTTGATGAGGTAGGGTGACGAGTTGGGGCGACGTCCGAGCTCAAAGGGCGTCCGGTCGCAGACCATCTCGTAGAGCATGCTGCAGATCGCGTAGGTGTCGACCGTCGCGGAGTATCGCAGGCGGGAGACTTCCGGAACGTCGCGCGTCAGCATCTCTGGAGCGGCGTACTCTATGGTGCCAAATCTCCAGATATCGTGCGTGAGCGTGATGCCGCGCTCGTTCGTGCGCAGGACGGAGGAGCTTCCCAGGTCCACAATGCGCAGGTCAAAGGTCGAGGAGGAAATCTGCTTGGAGAGCTTCGTCACGGACGTGCGCACAATGATGTTGCGCGGCGAGAGGTCGCGGTGAAGGAACGTGCAGTCCAGCTCCCCGGCCCCAAGGAGGATGTCGAGCGTGGCTACCCCCAGGGACACGGCGATCTCTGGGAGAACTGAGCGCCGAAGCGTGCCGGAGGCGTCCACATAGGTCCTCGCGGGGAGGTGGGGGAGAGCCTCCCTGAGCGTGGGGCCCTCGATCCACTCCATGACGATTGCCGGTCTCTCCCAGCCGTCTGACGACGAGCGCTCGCTATCCGCTCGGCCTCCCGACGCAATGCCAAATCCGTAGACCCGGGGAAAGCCCCTCAGAAACGAAACGGCAAGCATGCTGCGGTACTCCTCTGCGAACGCCAGCTCCCTGCTTGACATCACCATGCGCAGGGTCTCCGGGTCCGGGGTCTTGTCGCCCGGCGCATGAGCGCGGGAGGGAGGCTTGAGAAGCTTGAGCGCAAAGGTCTCGCCAGCGGTGTTCTGCGCGCTGAGGACGGGATTTCCCTCGGATGATAGGGCGTCGGAAGAGGCCGATGGGGCGAGGAGCGTCTCAAACCTACGACGAACCTCACCCATCCGCGCGGGCATGATGCCAAATGCGGGGGTGAAGTCACGTAGGCGAATTATCTCTGTAGGGCAGCTCTGCTCCCTGTCGTTACCTTCCAATGTCAAGGGGTACCTCTTCCCAGTTCCAAGCGTCTGGAACAGGTCGAGACAATCGTAGAAACAGCGGCATGATTCAAGTTGCGCAACGTCTTACCGGAAAAATGTGCTCAACCCGTGAGCTAGGTAACATCGTCATAGCAAATAGCGCGCCTCTGAATGCCGTCCGTTTGCTCCGACCGTTCCGTTTGCGCCGCCTCGGCGCACGTCAGGCCGGCGAGAAGGACGTCGCGTGAGGCGCGTCACAGCGTGGCCGGTTATGGGTAAGGAATCCGAGCGTTGGGCGCGGGAGTCTAGGAAGTGATTCGCATCACGAGGAAGCGCGTCGTGGCACCGAGGCAGAGGATGTCGCTGTTGCTGATCTCAACGGGAGGGTAGCTGCCGTCGTGCGCGCGCTTTGCCCTCGGGGGCTCTATGGTGACGGTGCCGCCCCCGTCGCCGGGGATGAGGGTCGTCCCGTTTGTGGACCCCAGTCCCTGAGCGTACCAGTGCGCCCCGTCGCGCCAGACGCGTAGGTGACGACGGCTCACGTCCACATCGACGTCGTTGATGACGTCCGCGCCCTCGACGAGGGAGCCCACGAGCGTGCCCTCGTCGGTCGTCGCGAGCGGATGGATGGGCGGGCGCGCTGTGCCCCCGGAGATGCGCAGGAGGCCGAGAAGCACCTCGTCGTGCTCAGCGGTGGCCCCGTCCTCGCACCCGGCACCCACGTCCATCTCCACGGTGCCGATGTCCATGGCGAGCTTGTACTCGACGAAGCGCTCGACGATGGAGACGGCTCGCTGCGGGTCAGCGAGGCACCCAATGGTGAGAAAGAGCATCACGTAGAGGACGGTCCTGTCTGACTCCGAGCGGAACTTCGCAGCGGAGATGCGGCTGATGGCATTGGCGTAGAGCGTGTCGTCAAGATCGAAGTCGCGCAGGACGCGCTGCATCCCCAGGGCGGCGTCGCCGCAGTAGTGCGCGCGAACCTCCTCGCGCGCCGTTGCGGGGTTGGGACGGTTGGCGATGACGCGCGACGTCAGCGTCTGGGAACTCTGGAAGAAGTCGGCAAACAGCTCGGGGTGCGTCTGGCCGGGGAGGGCGTGGACGATCTGCCGCGAGAGGAACGTGCGGTCGTTGATGCGCATGCGGGGCGCCTTGCCACCATAGGTCACCGTGGCGCTCAGGAGCTCCTGGGCGGCGTCGCGGTTGGTGAGCTTTCCAAACTTGCGAAGGTCCGTGAACATGAAGGAGCTTGGCGTCTCCAGCGGTATCACCTCCCTGATAACCCGTCCCTCTCCGCTGTCAATCGGGGGCATTGCGTGCTCATAACCATCGAGTAACGTAATGCTCACGTTGTGCAACAAGCAGTTTGTACCGCAAGGTGAAAGGTCGATTCAATGGTAGTTCAGTAAGTGGTAGTCATACGACGATACGTCATTAGCTAGCTACCAGCACTTTTACTCAAATGCAGCAAACTGAACGCAACTAGTAATGTTGCGCAACAGACTCCTGAAACCCGGTGATGGAATGAACTAGCACATCAATCGATGGGCTCATCTACCCGTCTCTAAAGAGCGGGTGGGGATAAAACGGGAAAAGGAGTTCAAATGGACAAGAAGCGTGTATTCAACGCGGCGGTGACAGCGGGCTTGTCGCTGTCCATGGTTCTTACCAGCGTGCCTGCTACGGCACTGGCGCAGGGTGAAAGCGTCCTGGCCAAGAACAACCTGTCTGAAGCTGCGCAGTATGGCGTGTGGGTGAGCAACTGGGACACGGGCGAGGCGCTTTATTCAGGCGACAACATCAAGTGGAGCGCTGGAACTACGCTGGAGAACATTGTTCCTAATATTGCAGTAAACATTACGGTGCCTGAGGGCAAGACTATTCAGTGGGTTGGAGCCAACGGCCAGCCGCTGGATCTCTCGACTGTGATTAATGAGGATACTTTCATTTACGTTAAGTTCGTTGACGATGCGTCCGAGCCCGAGGCCCACTACATCACCTACAAGGTTGTTGACGAGGAGGGCAACGACCTCGGCCAGACCATTCAGGTTCTCAGCACCGACGAGGTTCTGAGCTACTCCGGCGCGGTGCCCTCCAAGGAGGGTTACACCTTCGCCTATTTCACGTGGCCAGGCTATGACGAGCCGATCAAGGAGGGGGCCGTCCCCGTCACCTGGACCGACACCATCGTCGCCCACTTCACGAAGGATGCCGTTGAGGAGCCCGAGCAGCGCTACATCACCGTTCACCTTTACGATGGTGACGAGTTCATTCGCGACGTTGTTGTCCTGAACAACTCCTCAATTTGGTCTGGCGTTCTCGACGCTCCCACCAAGGACGGTTACATCTTCGTAGGCTGGCAGCAGGACGGTGCCTCTGACATCATGACGGACCTTGAGTCTGTGGTCATTTCTGCTGATGATCAGGTTAGCGAGCTTACCTTCCGCGCTGTTTGGGAGAAGGATGTTGATCCGTACGAGGGCTACATCACCGTCAACTACTACGACGGCGACGAGCTGCTCGGCACTGGTGCGGTGAAGAATGGCACCAACGAGTGGAGCGGCGTCGACAGCCCGACCAAGGACGGCTACGTGTTCGACGGCTGGAACTTCGAGGGCGACACCGAGCGCCTCTACAAGGACCTCTCGACTGTCCGCTACACGGGCGACGAGACTATCAAGGAGATCAATCTCTACGCCAACTGGACCAAGATCGAGGACCCCTACGCCGACTACATCAACGTCAACTACTGGGATGGCGAGGAGCTGCTCGGCACTGGTGCCGTGAAGCGCGGTACGAGCGAGTGGAGCGGTCCGACCAGCCCGTCCAAGGATGGCTACAGCTTCTTGGGCTGGACCTTTGAGGGCGAGACCCTGATTAATCCTGACCTCTCTAAGGTTGTCATGGGTGCCGATGAGACCGTGACCGAGATCAACCTCTACGCCAACTGGGATGAGGTTTCTGATCCGTACGAGGGCTACATCACCGTCAACTACTACGACGGAGACGAGCTGCTCGGCACCGGTGCGGTCCTGAACGGCACCAACGAGTGGAGCGGCATCGCCAACCCGACCAAGGACGGCTACGTGTTCGACGGCTGGAACTTCGAGGGCGACACCGAGCACCTTTACAAGGACCTCTCGACTGTTCGTTACGCTGGCGATGAGACCGTCAAGGAGATCAACCTCTACGCCAACTGGACCAAGATCGAGGATCCCTACGCCGACTACATCAACGTCAACTACTGGGACGGCGAGGAGCTTCTTGGCACTGGCGCCGTGAAGAATGGCACTACCGAGTGGAGCGGCGTCGTTAGCCCGTCCAAGGACGGCTACACCTTCATCGGCTGGAACTTCGAGGGCGACACCGAGCACCTCTACACCGATCTTTCGACTGTTCGCTACGCCGGCGATGAGACGGTGACCGAGATCAACGTTTACGCCAACTGGAAGAAGAACGCTGATCCGGAGACTGAGACCCACAAGGTCACCTTTGATGATTGCCTCTCGAACACGACCAACCTCGTTGTTGAGGTCGAGGACGGTAATTCGGTCGCTGAGCCCCCTGCGCCTACTTGCGATGGCTGGACGTTCCTCGGCTGGTATTCCGACACCGCGCTGACCCAGGCGTGGGACTTCTCGGTCCCCGTCACCTCCGACATGACCCTCTGGGCCAAGTGGGAGAAGAACGTTGACGAGGTTATCCCCGGTGATGACGCCGCGACCCCCGAGACTCCTCAGGAGTCCGAGGAGGCCAAGTCCGAGGTCCCCGAGACCGGTGACGCCACCAACGCCGTCGCTGTTACCGGCATCGGCATCGCTGGCCTCATGGCTGCCGCCGCTAGCTTCATCCTTCGTCGTCGCAACGAGCAGTAATCTGCCCACGCAGAGCTGACGACCCGCAAGGGCCGCACGGGTTCCCGTTCCCGTGCGGCCCTTTTCCCTTTGAATGCCTCGTGCCCTAACGCCTTCGGCGACCAACTTGCCGCACGCCCTCAACGGCCCCTTTATACGGCACCGTCTATCGACGGTCTGCGACGTTCTAATACTTCCCTAACCTCTGTCGTGTTAACGTAAAAGCTTGGAGAGCTAGGGAAGGGACCCAACGTGAAGTGCAAGAAGTGCGGTGAGGAGCTGCCCGAGAAGGCTCGTTTCTGCCCCGGATGCGGTGCCCCGGTCGAAGAGGTGCCGGCCCCCAAGAAGCTCGAGGAGCCCCTCGACCCCATGGCCGCTGGAGCGGTGCCGCTGGTGCCTGTCGCGCCGCCACCCCGCGCGGTGCGCGTGACGCCGCGCATCCCGCGCCCGTACGTTCCCCACAGCAGCCAGAGCGCTTCTCGCCGCTCGCCCTACACGCACTACAACGCATCCTATGACGCGCTCCGTCCCGAGGAGTCTGCCGCGGCGCGAAGGGCGCTCCGCGAGCGCGCCGCAGCGTCTGCTCCCGTACCGCAGGAGCCGCCGGCGCAGGAGCGGGAAGTGGTCGACGCCCCGAAGACGATGGGGGCGCCTGAGGCAGCCCCTGCAGCCGCCAACGATGCGCCTGATGCCGAGAAGACCGTCGACTTTGCCATGCCCTTCAGCGAGGGCCCCGCTGCCTCCGAGCTTGAGCCAGAGCTCCAGCAGGAGCTGCGCGATCTTCCCGACCTGGATGGTGCGTCGTCCACCGAGGCTGACGACACGTCGAGCATCCAGTTCCGACCCACGGTCGACTCCGTGCCTGACTTTGAGCCCGCCCCCGCCGGTGATGGCGATGCGCATTCCTCCTCGTTCCCCACGGAGGCCTTCGACCGCGTGAGGGGCGGCGCCGCGCGCGTGGGCGACCGCATGAGGAGCTTTCAGCCCGACCGCCGCGTCGTTCTTGGCGTCTGCGCCGCCATCGCCGCGCTTCTCGTCGGCGGCGTGTGCTATGCGGTCGCCACGAGCTGGCTGGGCCCGTTCGCCCCGGAGGACGAGCCCGCGCCTCCGGTCGAGCAGCCCTCGACCGAGCCGGTCGAGACGCTCGAGCCCCAGGAGGAGCAAGAGGAGGAGCCCGTCTCCGAGGGTGCCCCCGAGGTCCGCTCCGCGCTCGCCGACTATTCGTGGGAGGAGCTCTCGCAGATATCGGCCCTCATAGCCGCCGCCGAGAGCGACGAGGCCGGGATAGAGATCGCCGCCCAGTACAACCTGTGTGACGCCTCGGGCAGGCTGAACCTCGAGAATACCAAGAGCCTTGAGCTCTCCAGTGGCACCAGCGTCCCCGTGACCATCGCGGGGTTCCGTCAGGACGCAAAGTCCGACGGCTCGGGCCTCGCGGGCATCAGCTTCGTGGCCCGTGGCTCGGTGGGGACGCAGCCGCTCAACGCGTCGGGTGAGTCGGTCCCCTGGGAGGAGACCACGCTGCGCTCCTGGCTCAACCAGACTCTCATGGGCGAGCTGCCCGAGGAGCTGGCGTCCGCGATCATGCCGGTTGACAAGGTGACCAACAACCCCGCCGGATCGGGCGGCGGGCAGTCCACCACCTCAGAGAGCGTGTGGATCCCCTCCTGCGCGGAGCTCTCGGGCGACGTTGCGGCCCAGACCACCAACTCCGACTACACGGGCTACCTCATGGAGGGCGGCCAGTACGACGTCTTTGCGGACGCTGGGGTGACCTGGAACGACGGCTTTGACTACCTCCGCCTTGAGAGCGGCGAGGACTGGTGGCTCCGCACGCCCGAGCCCAGCTCGGGGGAGTACTACATGACGGTCACGCCAGAAGGCAGCCCGCACTACTATCGCAACCCGGCCCGTGAGCTTGCCATTGTCGTTGGGTTCTGCCTGTAGTCCCGTCTGAGCTCCACGTTTCCGCCCGCAGGATCGCGCAGGTCCTGCGGGCGGTTTTGTATCTCGGCGTCGGCGCCGGGGGCTACGTCGCATAACCTGACAAAACGAGCGAACAACGCCCTGAAGTGTCGGGCTATGCAACCCCGAAACAAAGCGCCCCGCCACAGGGGCGGGGCTGGGCAGCGCACCTTGTCTGGAAACGGCGTGCTATGCGAGCAGGGCGGTCACGTCTCCGAGGACGCTCTCAAAGCTGACGCCGCGAACCTGGTAGTCAGGCTGCTCCGGCGTGATCTCCATGGCGTGACGCACGAGACTTCCGGCAAACTCGACGGCGGAGAGCAGGCTCTCCCCAGCGTAGATGGCCGCGGTAAGGCCAGACGCAAAGAGGTCGCCCGTCCCGTGGAGCATGTAGGGGAGCAGCTCGCTCGAGACCTCCTCGACCTCTCCGCCCGCCACGCTCACGTAGTTGCGGATGATGCTCTCGCCCTCGTGGACGATGCCCTTGAGCACCACGGACTTCGCGCCCATGCCAAGGAGAGCCTCCATCATGCCCTTGATATAGACCTCGTCGACGTCTTGCCCCGCGTAGGCGATGCCCGTGAGGATCGAGGCCTCGGTGAGGTTGGGCGTGAGCACGTCAGCGCCGTCCACCAGGCCCTTCATGGCCTCGCACATCTCGTCGGTGTAGGTGGGGTACTTGGAGCCGACGTCGCCCATCACCGGGTCCACGATGCGTAGCGCCTTGGGGTACTCGCGATAGAGGCGCAGGATGGCGTCTACCTGCTCGGCCGACCCCAGGAAGCCCGAGTAGATGCCGTCGAGCTCGATGCCCTCCTCGCGCCACGCGTCGAGGTACTCGGTGAGCATGGGCGTGGTGTCGTGCATGTAGAACTTGGGGAAGCGCGTGTGCGCCGAGAAGAGTGACGTGGGGACGGGGCACACGTCGATGCCGGCGGCCGAGAGCACGGGGATCGCGATCCCGAGCGAGCACTTGCCGTAGCCGCACAGGTCATGGACGGCCGCGACACGCGGCAGGTAACCGCCCTCGCGCTGGTAGAGGTACAGATTGCTGGCACTGTTCATGGGATTCTCCTTTGTCCGCGGACTGATGGACCAGCGTACGCAGGCAAGGATAGTCCTTTTTCCTGCCCGCGGGGTCTTGATGCGCCATTTGGCATGTCTCGCCCCGTCAATGTGCTCGCCCTGTGGAGGAAAGGTTGCGAGTAGGATTCGATACGCATGCGGAAGAGCTCTGTGCGCCGGCGCGCCCGCACGCGATGCCGCCTTCGGGCAGGTCGCGTATACTGGGGGAGCGACAAACCAACCGAGAGGAGCATCATGGCAGACCAGCCGCTCGTGGGAATCATCATGGGGTCAAAGTCCGACATGCCCACCATGGAGGCGTGCACCAAGCAGCTTGAGGAGCTTGGCGTGCCGTACGAGCTGGTCATTGCCAGCGCGCACCGCACCCCCGACAAGGTTCACGAGTGGGCGGGCTCCGCTGCCGACCGCGGCCTCAAGGCCATCATCGCCGCCGCCGGAAAAGCGGCGCACCTCGGCGGCGTCGTTGCCGCCTTCACGCCGCTGCCCATCATCGGCGTGCCGATGAAGACCTCCGATCTTGGTGGCATGGACTCGCTGCTCTCCATGGTGCAGATGCCGTCTGGCGTGCCCGTGGCCTGCGTGGCCATCAACGGCGCCAAGAACGCGGCCATCTACGCCACGCAGATCCTCGGCGCCACCATGCCAGAGTATCGCGATAAGGTCGTCGAGTTCAAGCGCCAGATGGCCGAGGCATAAGGAGAGCCGCGCATGGCGTCTCACTTCAAGCAGCCCGAAGGGACCGACCCGCGGGGATTCGCGCGTCCTTCTCGCCCGTCGTCGAGGTCGGCCCAGGCCGCGCCTCATCATGCGACGGACGACGATCCGTCCCGACGTCTGCGCACCCGCCGCGGCGGCGACGAGTCGTATCACGCCCCGGCGGGCAACCCGCATGCCGCGGGCATGCCCCGGGCGAGCGAGGGGTTTGTCTCTGTGGTGTCCGACCCCGGCGGGTCCTCTCGCGGGCATGACCGCCGACGCAGGGAGCCGCGCTTTGTAGAGACCGACCCGTATGACCTTTCCGGGCGCCGGAGCCGAGACCCCAAGAAGCGCGTGGCGCGGGTGCTTTCGGTCATCCTGTTCGTGGTGGGCATCGGCCTGATCGCCGCCGCCGCGGGCATGTTCATCTACAACCAGTGGCAGTACGGCGAACAGGAGCGGATCAACGAGGAGCTCGCGGAGTACGCCACGCTTTCTGACGACGGCTCGACCGCCCCGCAGGTTGACTGGGAGGGCCTCAAGGCCGTGAACGGAGACGTGGTCGGCTGGGTGCAGATTCCGGGCACGGGCGTCAACTACCCGGTCTATCAGGCCCAGGATAACGAGAAGTACCTGCACACCAGCGCCGAGGGGACGTACTCGCTCGGTGGTCAGATCTTTCTGGACTACGAGAACGCCAAGCCGGGAATGGTTGACGCCCAGACAATCATCTATGGCCACCACCTGCGCAACGGCTCCATGTTCAAGCCGGTCTCCGACATGCAGGACCAGCAGGTGTTCGACAGCATCTCTACCGTCTGGTACGTGACGGAGGAGGCGAGCTACGAGCTGGAGCCGCTGTTCATCTACCAGACCACGGCGGATGACACCAACGTCCGCCAGCTCAACTTTGGGTCGACGGACGAGCTGCATGCCTACCTCTCGGGCCTGCTGGGCCAGGCGGTGGCGAGCAGGGGCGACGCCGCCCAGGTCATCAACGGGATGACCAAGGCGCTCTCGCTCTGCACCTGCTACTACGAGGACAGCGACAAGGGTCGCGTTATTCTAGTGTGTGCGCTCAAGTCAGAGGCTGCGGCGGCGACGGCAGCCGCGAGCGAGTAGGGGGAAGTGTGACGACGCTCTCTGGTGACACCGCCGTGGCGCGGGGCGGGATGCCCCGGCCCGCCGATTGCCCTGACGACAAGCTGCACGAGGAGTGCGGTGTCTTTGGCGTCTGGGCTCCGGGGCGCGATGTCGCGCGCATGACGTACTTCGCCCTGCGCGCCCTCCAGCATCGCGGCCAGGAGTCCGCCGGAATCGCCGTGGGCGACGGGCGGACGGTCCTTATCCGCAAGGACCTCGGCCTCGTGACCCAGGTGTTCTCCGACGCCGACCTTGCGGCGATGCCGGGCAAGGTGGCGTGCGGCCACTGTCGGTATGGCACCGCGGGGGCCAAGGGGTGGGAGTCTGCGCAGCCGCACCTCTCCACCATCAACGACGTCATCATTGCGCTTGCGCACAACGGCACGCTCGTCAACTTTGACAGCCTCCGCCGAGAGCTCATCGAGATGGGGATCCCCTTCCGGTCGAGCACGGACTCGGAGGTCGCCGCGAAGCTCATCGGATACTTCACGCAGCGAGCCGGTCGCCTGCGCACGGGCATCGCGCACACGATGCGCATGCTCGAGGGCGGATACGCCATGGTCCTGGTGCGCGAGAACGCGCTCTATGCGTTCCGCGACCCGCACGGCATCCGCCCGCTCGTCCTGGGCCGGCTGGGGGATGACGGCTGGGTCGTGGCGAGCGAGACCTGCGCGCTCGACATCTCGGGTGCGACCTTCGTGCGCGAGGTCGAGCCCGGCGAGATCGTCCGCATCTCGGAGGACGGCCTGCGCTCCGAGCGCGGATGCGAGCCGGGGTGCCGTGCCGACTGCATCTTCGAGCACGTGTACTTCTCGCGCCCCGACTCCGTGAAGGACGGCTCGAGCTTCTACCTCATGCGCCACAACATGGGGCGCAGGCTTGCTCGGGAGACGCCCGTCGAGGCCGACCTCGTGATCTCCGTGCCGGACTCGGGCACGCCCGCCGCGGAGGGGTTTGCCCAGGAGCTGGGAATTCCCTTTGGGACCGGGCTCATCAAGAACCGCTACGTGGCGCGTACCTTCATCCAGCCCACGCCCGAGCTGCGGCAGATGGGCGTCCGCCTGAAGCTCAACGCCCTGCCCGACGTGGTGCGGGGCAAGCGGCTGGTGATGGTCGACGACTCTATCGTTCGCGGCACCACCTCTCGGCAGATCGTGCGCATGCTCAAGGCGGCCGGCGCAACCGAGGTGCACGTTCGCTCGGCGTCTCCCATGGTCACGTGGCCCTGCTTCTACGGCATTGATACGGCAAACCAAGACCAGCTCATTGCCGCCAACATGTCGCTCGAGGAGATCCGCGCCTATATCGAGGCGGACTCGGTGGGCTTCCTCTCCATCGACGGCCTGCTCGACTGCGTTCCTCGGGGCGGCTACTGCAAGGCGTGCTTTACCGGGGAGTACCCCGTGGAGATACCCCGCTCGTTCTGGGAGGACAAGTTCCTGCCCGGGTACGAGCCCAACAACCTCGAGGCGGCATCTGCGACCTCGCACATGCCGCTTGAAGAAGCGGAGCAATGCCTGAACGCCTAGGGGGTCCCGGGCGGCTCTGGCGGAAAGGAGCGAGATGGCCGAGAACACCAAGCATGTGAGCTATGCGGATGCCGGCGTCGACACGGCTGAGGGAGCCCGTGCCGTCGACGCGATCAAGGCTGCCGTGGCGACGACCAGCCGACCGGAGGTCATCGGGGGCCTCGGGGGGTTTGGGTCGTGCTTCTCGGCCGCCGGTCTCAAGGACATGGAGGAGCCGATCCTGGTCTCGGGAACCGACGGCGTGGGCACGAAGCTCGCCATCGCGCAGCTGCTCGACCGTCATGAGACGGTGGGCGAGGACCTCGTGGCCATGTGCGTTGACGACGTGGTCCCCATCGGCGCAGAGCCCCTGTTTTTCCTCGACTACGTTGCCATCGGCAAGCTGCGTGCCGAGCATGTGGCCAAGATCGTGGGCGGCATTGCCGAGGGCTGCCGCAAGAGTGGCTGCGCGCTCGTGGGCGGCGAGATGGCCGAGCACCCCGGTGTCATGGCCGAGGGCGACTACGACCTCGCCGGCTTCGTCGTGGGCGTGGTGGACCGACCCAAGATGATCGGCCCCGACAAGGTGCGCGAGGGCGACGTGATTCTCGGCCTGCCGAGCTCGGGCATCCACTCCAACGGGTACTCGCTCGTGCGCAAGGTCGCCATCGAGGGCAAGACGGTCGAGGAGCTGGAGACCCCGCTGCCCGAGCTGGGCGGTGAGTCGATCGCCGACGCCGTGATGCGCCCGACCACGATCTACGCCGGCGGCCTGCTCAAGGCGCTGCGCGCCGGTGCCCCCATCCACGCGATGGCCCACATCACAGGAGGCGGCATCACCGAGAACCTCGACCGCGCCATGCCCGAGGGTCTCGACGCGCTCGTGTATCGTGGGGGAGCCTCCGGACCGGCGTGGGACATCCCCCCCGTCATCACCTACATGATCGATGCCGCCCAGCTCACGCTCGAGGAGGCGTATCGCACGTTCAACATGGGCGTGGGCATGAGCGTCACCTGCGCCGCCGAGGACAAGGACGCCGTGGTGACGGCGCTTGAGGACGCGGGGTTTGCGCCGTTTGTCATGGGCGAGGTCATCGCCGGTGTTCCGGGCGAGAAGGGGAAGGTCGTGTACGACGATGAGCGTTAGGATCGGTGTTCTCATCTCGGGCAGTGGCACCAACCTGCAGGCGCTCATCGACCGCATCGCGGATGGCTCGCTTGACGCCACCATCGAGCTTGTGGTGAGCTCGCGTCCAAGCGCCTACGGCCTCAAGCGTGCGGAGGCTGCCGGCATTCAGACGCTCACGCTCTCCAAGGACGTGTACGCGGATCCGGAGCAGGCCGACGAGATCATCGCCGCCGAGCTCAAGCGCCACGGCGTCGAGTACGTCATCATGGCGGGCTACATGCGCAAGGTGCACGACCCCATCCTTGCGTCGTTCCCCAACCGCGTGGTCAATCTGCACCCCGCGCTGCTGCCGAGCTTCCCGGGCGCCCACGCCATCCAGGACGCCTACGACCGCGGCGTCAAGGTCACGGGCGTGACCGTGCACTTCGCGAACGCGGACTACGATGCCGGCCCCATCATCGCGCAGCGCGCGCTTCCGGTGGAGGAGGGCTGGTCGGTCGACGAGCTCGAGGAGCGCATCCACGAGATTGAGCACGAGCTCTATCCCGAGGTCGTGAGCCTCATCTCCGCTGGCCGCGTGCGTGTGAGGGACAACGGGACCGTGGCGATAGACCCTGAGTAGGCATTGCTTGCCGGACCTCGCGCGGGCCGTCACTAGCTTGGTGGCGGCCCGCGCTGTTCTGGGGGCTTGATCGCGCCGCCGTCTGGGCCGGTGGCGACGCCCTAGCGACGGACCAGCACGGCGACGCTCTCGACGTGCTTGGTGTGGGGGAACATGTCGACGGGGGTCACGCTCTCGATCCGGTATCCCAGCGAGCGAAGAAGCTCAATATCGCGCGCCTGCGTCACGACATTGCAGGAGACATAGACGACGCGTCCCGGCGCAAGGGCCGCCACCCCGCCAAGGAACTCCGGGGTGCTCCCGGCGCGCGGGGGATCCATGATGATTGCGTCGAAGCGCTCAGCGCGTCCGTGGCCGGCCATCCATTCCGTGGCGTCAGCCGCCACGAACGAGCTCCGCTCCTCGACGTGGTTTGCCTGGGCGTTGCGCCGTGCGCAGGACACGGCGGCGGTGACTCGCTCAACTCCGACGACTCGCAGCCCGGGCCGTCGTGCTGCTGCGCAGATGCCGATGGTTCCCGTTCCGCAGTACGCGTCGAGCACGCGCTCCGCGTTGCCAGCCCCTTCGATTGCCAGCTGGTAGAGCACCTCGGTCTGCTGGGGGTTGGTCTGATAGAAGCTTGTGGGTCCGATCTCAAAACGGCATCCGAGCAGCTCGTCGTGCATGATGCCAGGCCCGTAGAGCGTATGGCACAGGCGGCCGAGAATGGCGTTCGTCCTGCGGCTGTTCACGTTCTGCACGATGGTCGTGACCTCAGGGCAGGCCGCACGCAGCTCGCCCACCAGGCGCTCACGGTTTCTGAGCTCATCTACGCGTGTCACCAGCACGAGCATCACGTCATCGGTCGCATATCCGCAGCGCGCGACGGCGTGGCGCAGCACGCCGGTGCCGCGATCCTCGTCGTAGGGCGGGATATGCATTCTCTCGGAGACCCTGGCGACGGCGTTCAGGATGCGCCGTGCACGGGCATCCTCGACGAGGCATTCCGCGCAGGGTACGATCCGGTGCGTTCCGGCTGCGTAGAATCCGCTCAGCACGCGCCCGCGCGGAGCGTGGGCAAACGGGGTCGCCGCCTTGTGACGGTAGCGCAGGGGCTCGTCCATCCCGCGGATGCCTTCGAGCTTGCCGCCGTCCGCGCGAAGCATCTCGCCCAGCAGGCCCTCGACCTGCTCCTGCTTGCGCCGCAGCTGTATGGGGTAGGGGAC
>UMJL01070621.1_pt1 | contig 32362 bp, 18 predicted proteins | sample 1966071 | NCBI WGS metagenome assembly UMJL01 (sample SAMEA4836148, study PRJEB28245) | human gut metagenome | biome: gut microbiome; material: fecal sample | place: Denmark | collected 2008
CTGGTGGAACAGGCCCGGCAGGCGGCGGCCGAAGGTGGAAAGGAGATTGTGCTGACGGGAGTCAACATCGGAGACTTTGGCAAGACAACAGGTGAAACCTTCTTCGATCTGGTCAAGGCGTTGGACGAGGTGGAAGGCATCGAGCGCTATCGCATTTCTTCCATTGAACCCAATCTGCTGACTGATGAAATCATCGACTTCGTCTCTCGTTCCAAACGGTTTATGCCTCACTTCCACATACCTTTACAGTCGGGTTCCGATGCAGTGCTGAAGCTGATGCGCCGCCGGTACGACACGGCTTTGTTTGCTTCCAAGGTGCATAAAATCAAGGATGTGATGCCCGATGCCTTTATCGGTGTCGATGTCATTGTGGGTACGCGCGGCGAGACGGAGGAATATTTTGAAGAAGCCTGTCGTTTCATAGAGAGTCTGGACGTTACCCAGCTGCATGTATTCAGCTATTCGGAACGGCCGGGTACGCAGGCGTTGAAGATTGACCATGTGGTGGCGCCCGAAGAAAAGCATCGTCGCAGCCAGCGCTTGCTGGAACTTTCGGATGTGAAAACCAAAGCTTTTTATGAAAAGCACATCGGCCAATGTCTGCCGGTGCTGCTGGAGAAGTCGAAAGCCGGTATGCCCATGCATGGCTTTACGCCCAACTACATTCGGGTGGAAGTACCGCACGACGATTCTTTGGACAATTGTGTGGTCAAACTCCGCCTGAAAGAGTGGAATGAGGATGGTACGGCTTTGAAAGGAGAGTGGGTATGAAGCATCGTATTATCTACGGATTGACCTATGTGGGCATGTGGCTGCTGGCGTCGTTGCCTTTCAGGTTGCTCTATGTCCTTTCGGACGGACTCTATCTGCTGATGCGTCATGTATTCCATTATCGTCGGAAGGTGGTCCGTCAGAATTTGCGGAACGCTTTTCCCGAGAAACCGGCCGGGGAGTTGAGGGAGATTGAACGTAAATTCTACCATTACATTTGCGACTATATGCTCGAGGAGGTCAAGATGATGCGCATGTCGTTTCAGGAACTGACCCGGAGGATGGAGTATGTCAATAAGGAACTTTATCTGGAGATGATGGAGAAACGGGGTGGCATCGTGTTGCTCATTCCCCATTATGCCAACTTCGAGTGGATTACGGGCATGAGTTCCATCATGCGTGCGGAAGATGTACCGGTACAGGTGTACAAACCTTTGCGCAATCCCTATCTGGATGAATTGTTCCAGCGTATCCGTTCGAGGTTCGGCGGTTACAATGTGGCCAAGCATGCCACGGCGCGCGAGCTGGTGAAACTCCGCCGGGCCGGCAAGCGGATGGCAGTAGGGCTGATTACCGACCAGTCGCCCAATGTTGTCGAGGCCCATTATTGGACAACTTTCCTCAACCAGCAGACGGTTTTCATGGACGGGGCAGAACGGATAGCCAAGCTGATGGATTTTCCCGTTTTCTATTGTGACCTGCACCGTGTGGCTCGCGGATATTGTCGGGTGAATTTTGACCTGCTGGTAGAACATCCCAAGCAGACTGCCGACGGGGAGATTACTGAAATGTTTGCCCGCCGGCTGGAGAAGACTATCTGTGAAAATCCTCCCTACTGGTTCTGGTCGCACAAGCGCTGGAAACTGAACCCTGAAAATTTCATTCCTCGTCATGGATAAGATAGCAGTAGTCATTCTGAACTGGAACGGATGTGATATGCTCCGTACTTTCCTGCCCTCGGTCGTAGCCTGTTCCGAGACCGACAGGGCGGTGGTGTATGTGGCCGACAACGGCTCGACGGATGATTCGGTGGAGATGCTCCGGCGGGAGTTCCCTTCCGTACATCTTATACTTTTGGACAAGAATTATGGTTTTGCCGACGGTTACAATCAGGCTTTGCGTCGGGTGCAGGCCGAATATGCCGTTTTGCTCAATTCGGATGTCGAGGTGACCGACTGTTGGCTACAACCCCTGGCCGATTACATGGACGCACATCCGGAAGTGGCTGCCTGCCAGCCCAAGCTGCTCGGCTGGAGAGACAAGCTCTCTTTTGAATATGCCGGAGCTGCGGGCGGCTTCATCGACCGTTACGGCTATCCTTTCTGTCGGGGGCGTATTATGGGGGGCGTGGAGCAGGACCATGGACAATACGATACGGTAACGCCAATCTTTTGGGCCACAGGCGCTGCCCTGTTCATCCGGCTGGAGGATTATTGGAAAGCTGGCGGACTGGACGGACGCTTTTTTGCCCACATGGAGGAGATTGATTTGTGCTGGCGCCTTCGTGCCCGTGGTCGGCTGCTGGTTTGCGTGCCCCAGAGTGTAGTCTATCACGTGGGTGGCGCCACGCTGAAGAAAGAAAATCCCCGGAAGACGTTCCTCAACTTCCGCAACAACCTTCTGATGCTTTATAAGAATCTGCCTGATAGCGAACTGGGCAGCGTGATGCGTGTCCGTTGGCTGCTCGACCAGGTGGCGGCGCTGGTGTTCCTGTTGAAGGGGCAGTGGCCCAATGCCTGTGCCGTCTGGCGTGCCCGTCGGGAGTTCTCTCGGCTTCGTCCGTCTTTCCGCCCTTCGCGTGAGGAAAACATGGAAAAAGCCTGCACTCCGGTTATTCCCGAACGTACAGGCTATAGTCTGTTGTTCCGCTATTATCTGAAGGGGAAAAAACGTTTTTCCGATTTGTAGGGATACCTCATCTTCCGGTATGCACTTCCACTCCTGCCGTTTCGATATCGGCTCCCATGGGTGGATTGCGTTTGGACAGAGTCAGATCAATGTGTTCGATGCTGGGGAATTCACTGAACAGGCGGCGGATGATGCGGCCTGCCACGTGTTCCAGCAGTTTGGACGGGATGTCCATCTCAGCCTTTACGGCTTGATGGATTTCCGCATAGTTTACGGTATCCAATACATCGTCGCTGCCTATGGCACGGGTGATGTCGGTCTTCAGCCGTAGCGAAACGGTGTATTCATTGCCTACCTTTGTTTCCTGAGGGGCTACTCCGTGATAGGCATAGAAACGGAGGCCTTCGAGCAGGATATAACTTTCCATATACTTTTATATATAATAGGTTTACCAGACAATGGGAGTTTCACCGTGGGCTGTCAGATAGTCATTGGTACGGCTGAAGTGCTTGTTGCCGAAGAAACCGTTATAGGCCGACAGGGGAGACGGATGAGCCGAAGTCAGTACCAGGTGGCGGTTGCGGTTGATGAAGGCACCTTTCCGTTGGGCGTATGCTCCCCAAAGGATGAATACCAGATGCTCTTTTTCTTCAGCCAATATCCGTATGGCTGCGTCGGTGAAGGTTTCCCAGCCATGATTCTGGTGCGAACCGGCCTGGTGGGCACGTACTGTCAGTGTAGCGTTCAGCAGGAGGACGCCTTGTTGTGCCCAGCGGGTCAGATTGCCGCTGGCAGGCATGTCGGTACCGATGTCACTTTTGATTTCCTTGAAGATGTTGACCAGCGAGGGTGGAAAAGCTACACCGTCGTTTACCGAAAAACAGAGGCCGTGCGCCTGTCCCGGTCCGTGGTATGGGTCCTGGCCGATGATGACGACCTTCACCCGGTCGAAAGGACAGAGGTTGAAGGCATTGAATATCAGCTTTCCCGGCGGATATACAGGGCCCTTGGCATACTCTTCCCGCACGAAGTCGGTCAGTGTCTTGAAGTATTCTTTTTCAAATTCAGGTTGCAGGCGTTGTTTCCAGCTTTCTTCTATCTGAACATTCATGGTTTTCTATTTGCGCGTTATGGGTTAAACTTCCGCATACAAAATAACGCAGATTTCTGCACATAGGGAAACTTGTGTCCCTATATTTTGCAAAAATCTGCGTTTACTGAATGTTTAAATGAGGTGTATGTCGTGCTTGCGGCATTCTTCGCGCATGCTTTCGGGCCAGATGCTGGCTTGTATTTCGCCGATGTGCGCCTTGCGGAGGTAGAACATACAGAGGCGCGACTGCCCGATACCGCCTCCGATGGACAGGGGCAGGGTGTCGTCCATCAGCCGTTTGTGGAAATAGAGCTCCAGACGCTTTTCTTCTCCGGCCAGTTTCAATTGTTTGAGCAGGGCCGTTTTGTCCACGCGGATACCCATGGACGAAAGTTCGATGCTGCGTTGCAGGGGCTCGTCCCACAGAAGCAGGTCGCCGTTCAGTCCCGGCAGGCCGTTCAGTCCTGGGGTGGTGTAGTCGTCATAGTCCGGAGCACGTCCGTCGTGCTTCTTTCCGTCGCCCAGTTCGCATCCGATACCTACGATAAATACGGCACCATACCGTTGTGTGATGGTATGTTCGCGTTCTTTGGGAGTGAGGTGGGGGTAAAGCTGGCGTAACTCCTCGGCGTGGATAAAGTGGAGCTTGTCCGGCAGGCAGGGCTTGATTTGGGGATACATCTCGTACACCATGTACTCCGTGCGTACCATGGCGGCATAGATGCGGGTCACGATTTCCTTCAGAAAATCCACATTGCGGTCGGCGGCGGTGATGACACGTTCCCAGTCCCACTGGTCCACGTAGAGCGAATGCAGGTTGCCCAGTTCCTCGTCGGCGCGGATGGCGTTCATGTCCGTATAGATGCCGTAGCCCGGTTCGATGTTGTATTCGGCCAGCGTCAGGCGTTTCCACTTGGCCAGCGAGTGCACCACTTCGGCTTGCGCGTCACCCAAGTCTTTGATGGGAAAAGAAACGGGACGTTCCACACCGTTCAGGTCGTCGTTGATACCCATGCCTTTCAGTACGAACAGCGGAGCCGTGACACGCCGCAGGCGGAGTTCCGACGACAGATTCATCTGGAAGAACTCTTTGATCTGTTTGATGCCCAGCTCAGTCTGCTTCAGGTCCAGCAGGGGTTTATAGTCTTTCGGGGTTATCAGGTAACTCATAGGATTTAGTTTTTAGCATGTTGTTAATTTGATTGGCAAATATAGATAAAATATTGATAGTTGTATGTGTTTTGCTGAATAAAATATCATTGTGCTTTGATATTCTTTCTTTTGTTTTCATTTTAACAGCTGTTTGTGTGTTTCCTGAAGCTGAAATATTCTTGAAAAAAAAAGCAGGCATATATTAGGAGAATGCTGATATTTTTTATACTTTTGCCTCGCAATTGAGGCCTGGTAGCTTAGTGAATAGAGCGTCAGATTCCGGTTCTGAAGGTCGTGGGTTTGAGTCCCACCCGGGTCACAAACAAAAAAATCCGCTGATTGTCAGCGGATTTTTTTGTTTGTAGGGGGCTACGTTACTCGAATGTGGCCGTGTATTGACCTCCTTTCTTCGTTTTGAAGGATACGACGCCGGGAGCAGTTTGGCGGAACTTGACCCCTTTCCCTTGTCCGTCGCTTATCTGTATCTTTTTTCCATTGGGGCATTTGATGCTGCATGCTTCTCCTGCATTCGACAAGATGGTCATTTGTTCCAGCTGTCCGTTGCTCCAGCTGGCAGAAACTTCAAAATTGCCGCGTGCCTTCAGGCCCTTGAACTGGCCTTTTTGCCATGCTTCGGGTATGGCAGGCAGGGCCTCGATGTATCCTTCGTGGCTTTGCAACAGCATTTCGGCCACTCCTGCCGTGCCTCCAAAGTTGGCGTCTATCTGGAAGGGAGGACATACGCCCCACAAATTTTCCATAATACCTTTGGTCAGGATGTTGCGGTAGAGCTGATAGGCCTTTTCGCCGTTCTTGGCCCGTGCCCATAGGGTCAGTCTGTGTGCCATGGCCCAGCCGGTAGACTGGTCACCGCGTTCCTTCAGTGTAACCTTGGCGGCCTCCATCCATTCGGGGGTGGTGGCGTTGATGCTTGTGCCGGGATACAAGGCACAGAGGTGGGAAATGTGGCGGTGGCGGTATTCTCCGATATCACCGTATTTTTTCTCTTCCCTGAACTCCTTGATCTGGCCGGACTCGCCGATGGGGAATGCGTCCAGTTTCCCGATCTGCTCTCTGACAGTCTCGAGGAAGGGATCTTTGGCTTTCAGAATGGACGCGGCCTTCAGCAGGTCCTGATAGGTTTCACGTATCATACTCTGGTCGAAGGTACACCCCAATGCCTTGAAGTAGGTTCCTTTGTGTCTTTGTTCGGGAGAGAACGACGGATAGACCAGCAGTTTGCCGTCGGGTTGGGCAACAAGCGTTCTGGACAGGAACTTGGCCATGCCTAACAGGGCGGGATAGACGTGCTCCTTCAGTATCTGCCTGTCGCGGGTGTAGTCGTAATAGTCCCAGAAAAGTTTGGCCGTAAATCCGCCGGTGCCGGGTCCCGAATGTCCTCCGGGGCCTTCGATGCCGAATGCCGTCGCTCCTGTTCCGATGGTCCATCCGTTTTCCTCGGCTATGGGCGACAGGGCTTGCGGATTGTTCTTGCGGAGATACTCGGCCGCCTTGTCTGTAGCTGCCTTGCGGAAGGCTTCGTTGTACTTCAGGTAGGCTTCGAAAGTTTCGGCCAGGTTGGTGACGAAAGCCGGCCAGTAGTTCATCTGTACATTGACGTTGTGCCAGTATCCGCCCGACCAGGGAGCAAATTCGTATTGGTTCCACACGCCTTGCAGGTTGGCGGGCAACGTCTGGGGGCGCGACGAGGCTATCAGCAGGTAACGGCCGTATTGGAAAAACAGCTCCTCCAAATAGGGCGAAGGTTTGCCTTTCCGATAGTTATCCAGCAATGTGTTTGTGGGTACAGACAGGGCGGCCTGTTCAGTCAGCTTCAAGTCCACCCGTCCGAACAGACGGCGGTAGTCGGCCATGTGCTCCTGTAGCAGACGTTCATATCCTTTTTGCGAGGCCGTTGCGATGCGGGCCGATACCGCTTCGTGGGGATGCGGATTACCTTTGAACTTTTCGGCATTGGGGCGCAGGAAAACGTCCTCTTTCAGCTGGTAGGCGGTCGATGCGGTCAGATAGAGCACTGCGCTGTCCGCACGTTCCACTTCGATGCATCCGTTTCCTTGTTCGTCCATTCGGCAAGTCTGCATGCCGCCGAAGTTTATCACCTTGATTTGGCCTTCGTAGTCCAGGTCAAAATACTGTATGTTCCCCTTCAGAGTGATGAGGCTGTCCCGTGCCTTGATGCTGCCGCTCCGTCCGTTGCCTTCCTCGTCGTTGGGATGGAGGTAGGGCAGTTCAGGCCGCAGGCCGAATGTCAGTTGCCCCGGCTTGTCGGCCTTCAGCTTGATGGCGATGACGTTGTCCGGATAGTTGGCAAAGTATTCGCGGGTATAGTTCGTCCCGTTGTACTCGTAGCGGACGGAAGCCACACCGCGGTCGATGTCGAGTTCGCGTCGGTAGTTCTTGGCATAGTGGTGGCGGAAGTCCAGATAGATTTCGGCAAAGTTGGTAAATCCTCCCATGTTATAGGCTCCTCTGTTACCCAGTGTCTTTTCCGAAAGTTGCAGGCGTTCGGTGTCCGTCCGTCCGAAGATGCAGAGTCCCATGTATCCGTTTCCGATGGGGAGCGACCATCGTTCCCAGTCTTCATCGTAGGGATATCCGCGGGAGACAATCCGACTGAAGTCGCCTCCTCGGTTATAGGCCGGCCGGTTGTACCACAACACGTAAGGTTTGTTCGTTTCCATGCTTTGCGCAGGAAGGCTGCTGAGTAGGAGAAGCAGATACAGTGTCAGGCTTCTCGGGCTGAATCGTTTCATGGTTGTTTGTATCAGTTAAGTTGTTGAATTGCATACAAAGGTATATAAGTTTGGAACAGGATGTGCCTTGCGGAGGCGTTTGTTTCGCTTCGTGTACGATAAGTGCACCAAATCGTACGGAGCAGTCCCTTCGTCCGTATAAGGAATGTTGCATGAAAGTGCTTGCCGGATTGTTGTTCCCTCCGCTTTAAGGACAGGCTTTCTCCTGCTGTATTTTATATCTTGGCTGCTCAGATGTACATCTTAGCTGCCAAGATGTGTATCTGAGCACGCAAGATGTACATCTGAGCGGCTAAGATATAGTCTTTCTTTAGGGATAGGCTGTTTTTCAGGTAGAGAAAGGGAAAAAAACAATATGGGAAAGGTTGGACTATTGTCTGACTGTAATCATGTAAACTGGCATGGAAAGAAAGAAATTTGGTTGAAAACATGCGGTTTCTTTTCAGTTTTGTTTGTAAAATGAAAGCAGTTTTATATTTTTGCTCAACCAAACTAAAATGATTATTGCTGATGCTGAAGCTGAAAAGCTGTTTTTTGTTTTTGTTACTGCTCATCGGAACCTTCGCTTATGGCCAGTATTTCAAGAAGATAGGCATAAACGACGGATTGTCCAATCTGTCTGTGATGTCTATTTGCCAGGATACGCTGGGGCGTATGTGGTTCGGAACAATGGATGGTATTAATATTTATGATGGTGCGAAGATTGAAAAACTGAAATCTTATGAAATACTTGTTGATGGGAAAAAAGAACGTAAGTTTATAAATGGCAGTATTAATCAGATTGTCAGTGATCGGTTGGGTCGGATTTTTATCCGCAATAATGGGGCTCTGATAGAATATGATGTATGGTGCGAAACAATGCGTGAATTACGGTCTGATAAAGTGAAGACAATTACGGTCGTAAATGGTAATCTGTGGTCCGTTATGCAAGATTCCTTGATGTCTTATGATACAGATACTCAGTCTTGGTCGTTGATTCAGCGGTTAAAAATTCCTGATGTGACCTGTATGCAGCAGTTGGATGACCGCCTTTATCTTGGTACCATGAAAGGCCTTTACCTTTGGCATCATAATAAACTTCTTCCTGTTTTACCCGATGTGGAAATTTTCAGATTGTTTGCCAGTAGCAAGGGAGAATTGTGGATTGCTTCGCGAATGGAGGGGCTGTTCAGAATAGACACAGAAGGGAAACTTCGTCGGGAAGAAATCTCCAAGTCGAGGGTCGCCAGTGGGCAAATCCGTGAATTTGTTGAAGACAGTCGGCATTATATTTGGTTTGGTACATTTAACGGATTGCAGGTGTACAATCCTTTTGATGATACCTATAAAGTTTATAGGCCGGGAATCTATCCTGGACAGTTGGAACATGAGTCTGTTTTTTCTCTTTATCGCGACAAGCAGGGAACCATCTGGGTAGGTACCTATTATGGCGGTGTCAATTATTTCAATCTGGAATCAGATCTGTTCACCTATTATCATCCTCATCACATACAGGATGGCAAGTGTCTGAATTTTCCTATTGTGGGGCAGATTGTGGAGGATGATGAGCGGAATTTGTGGATTGCTACAGATGGAGGAGGTGTCAACAAGTTCGATCGCCAAAATAAGTTGTTTTCATATTTTGAGGCAACAGGGGGCAATTCAATTTTACATGATAATATCAAGACTGTAGCATATGCTCCTGATTGGGAATATTTATATATAGGTACTTATACCGGAGGGTTGAGCCGTTATGACAAACGTACAGGGCGTTTTCATAATTATCTTCCTTTGTATGGTGGTAATAAGGGATTGGGACCTGATGGAAGTATCTATTATTGTCTGTATAAGAACGGGTATTTATATGTTTCGGCTCACAATGGCTTTTGGCAGTTGGATGTAAAGACGGATCGGTTTAAGTTAATTAATGATAAATATATTTTTCAGATATTTGAAATTGACAAAAAAGGTAATGTCTGGTTGGCTTCAGGAAAGAATTTATTTTTGTGGGATTCTAAGACTGGAAAGCTGAACCAACGGTTTTATGGAAGGAAGGGCATCTCGAATGTAAAGATTACCAAAATTTTGTCAACTAAAGACGGAACCATCTATTTTTCGACTTTAGGTGCCGGAGTCTTTTCTTACGACAGTACGACAGATAGTATCCGTCATTATACTTCAGCCAAGGACGGTCTGCTGAGTGATTATTGTTATAATCTGGCAGAAACTCCGATGAATAACATTCTGATAACCAATGATAGGGGAATATCCATTTATTCTCCGTTCAACGGTACGGTTCGTTCCGTTGAGTTGAGGAGTGAGAAGGGAATGATTTCTGCGGTTTCTGAGGGAGGGGGAATCTGTGTCGCGTCGGACGACCGTATATATATAGGTGGGGTGGACGGAATGATTTCGTTCAGCGAGCGCGAACTGTATGAAGTCTACAACGCTGACGCCAATTTCTATTTTTCGTCCTTGCAGGTGAACAATAAACTTGTACGCCCGCATGATTCTCATCATATATTGGATGTAGCCTTGCCTTTTACGCGTAAACTCGATTTGGCCTACAATCAGAACAATCTGGCCTTGACCTTTGCCAATTCCAACTACATTGCATTGGATCGCACCACGGCCTACCAGTATATGCTGGAGGGATTTGATGACGATTGGATTTCTACCGACCAATATAGTTTGAGCTATACCAATCTTTCTCCAGGCAATTATGTTCTAAAGGTTCGTGAAACAGGAAACAAGCTGAGTGACGCTTATAATAAAGAGATAGCGTTGGAGATTTGTATACACCGTCCCTGGTTTGCCACGTTTTGGGCCTATCTCTGCTATCTGTTGATTGTGTCGGGGATACTCTATGGATTCTGGCGTATCCGTCGCGCACGCCATCTGCTGGCCGTTTCGCTGGAGAATGAAAAGATTGAAAAAGAACGGATTGAAGAAGTCAACAAGATGAAACTCCGTTTCTTTACCAATATATCGCATGAGTTCCGTACTCCGCTTACGCTGATTATCGGACAGATTGAATTGCTCATGCAGAGTGACAAATTCTCGTCGGCCGTGCTTCGGAAATTGGAGAGTGTCCATCGGAATGCTGTTCATTTGCGCTTCCTGATTACAGAACTGCTGGATTTCAGGAAACAGGAACAGGGATTCTTGAAACTGAAGGTGGAATGTCGGGATGTAGTGGCTTTGGCCAGGGAAGTTTATGCTTCCTTTGAGGAGTTGGCTGGCAACCGGCGTATCAGTTATTCATTCGAAAGTGTTGACGAAGAGTTGTTTTTGTGGTTCGATCCTGTTCAGATGCAGAAGGTGTTCTATAACTTGCTTTCCAATGCATTCAAGTATACGGAAGACGGTGGAACCATTAAAATGTACATCCGCCGCTTGCGTCAGTCTGTCGAAATCGGTGTGGCCGATACAGGGTGTGGCATTCCTCAGGAGTCTCTTTCGTTAATCTTTGAGCGTTTCTATCAGGTGGATGGAGGCCAGAGAAGCGGCATGCAGGGTAGTGGAATCGGCCTGGCCTTTACCAAAAGTATCGTGGAAGCTCATAAGGGAGAAATAGATGTGGATAGTACGGTAGGAAAAGGAAGCTGTTTCAAGATACATTTATTGATGGGTAACGGGCATTTTTCGGCTGAAGAGTTGGAACATGCTCCGGCTGTCTTGTCGGGTATGGACTGGCAGAAACCTTCTGCCCTCTCCGATAAGGCTGAAGCAGACGAACCCGTGAACGATGTTCTGGTAGATGAGGATGCTTCTTCCCGTCCTGTGGTACTCTTGGTGGAAGATGACGAGGAAGTATTGGATATGTTGGTCGGAATCTTCTCGCCTGCCTATCAGGTGCATCAGGCTACCGACGGGCAGAAAGGATTGGAAATGGCCGGCGAGCTGCATCCGGATCTTATTGTGAGTGATGTGATGATGCCGGTCATGTCGGGAAAAGAAATGTGTTATAAGATAAAGAACAATTTGGAGTTGGCCTATATTCCGGTTGTGTTGTTGACGGCTCAGGCATCCGAAGACCATACCATTGAGGGGTATATGTTTGGTGCGGACGACTATATTGTGAAGCCTTTTAATGTAAAGTTGTTGTTGACGCGTTGCCGGAACCTGTTGAACAGTCGGAAAATGCTGTTGAAGCGTGAAAGTTTTGCCGTTAATGTAGCGGTACAGGATGCGCCGGGACTTTCGTCAGCCGACCAGGCTTTGCTCGATCAGGTCACTGAGGCCATTCGGCGTCATTTCGACAATCCGGATTTTGACATGAGCCTTTTGGCTTCCGAATTGAATATGGGGCGTAGCAAGATGTTCGCCCGTATCAAGGAAATCACCGGCCTGACTCCTAATGAGTATACGTTGAAAATCAAACTGACTGAAGCTTTGCGAATGCTACAGGAGGAACCTCAGTTCAACATTTCCGAGATTTCCTACAGTTTGGGCTTTACTTCTCCCCGTTACTTCAGCCGATGCTTCAAGGCATTCTACGGTGTTTCTCCTCAAAGTTATCGGAAGAAGAACGAAGAATGAGACGTCTCTTGTTTGTTTTGGGAAGAATATTCGATAAGGCATCCATTGGCAGGATGCCTTTTTTGTTCATATACCTTTGTATCTGATAACACTCGGTAGGTAAACAGTATTGCAATTGGTGTGTAGTATGGGTACAAATCATCCGAAAAGGTGCATAAATCGTATTCTGCACGATTTGTGCCTATTCTTGCGACTTCTTGTTCAGATGTACTTTGGTTGAAAAAGCTTAATTTGCGGCGTGTCCTTATTGAAGGATGCAGTCAAGTTAATGTATTTGTTTAATGTTAATAGAAAATCTATGAGGAACAAGATTTTGTTTTTCACGTTGGCCTTGTTGGTTCTCCATTCGGGAAGAACACTGGGAAATGATACCTACTCTCGGTCGACGGCTGCTGTGCAGCAATCTAAAGAAAAGGTGGTAAAGGGAGTTGTCTCGGACGACATGGGTCCCATTGCCGGTGCAACGGTGATGATTAAGGGGACAACCAAAGGTATGGTAACCGACATGGACGGTAACTTTACGATGAGTGTACCGGTAGGTTCTACCATTGTTGTATCTTTTATCGGTTACCAAGACAAGGAGATTGTCTATAAGGGTGAAGCTAAGTTGGACATCCATTTGAGTGAAGATGTAACTACACTTGATGAAGTTCAGATTATCGCTTATGGTGCAACGAAGAAAGTAACGGTAACTGGTGCTATGTCTTCGGTGAAGTCAGATGAAATTTTGAAATCTCCGGTAGGTAACATGGCGAATGCGTTGACTGGTAAGGTACCAGGCCTTTCCAGTGTGCAGATGAATGGTCAGCCGGGTGCTGACGGTGCCACTATTTACATTCGTGGTGTGGGTTCGTTGACCGAAGGTTTGTCTTCACCTCTTTGTCTGGTGGATGGAGTGGAACGTTCGTTTACACAGATTGACCCTAATGAGGTGGAAGATATTACAGTATTAAAGGATGCTTCGGCTACGGCCGTATTTGGTGTGCGTGGTGCCAATGGTGTTATTTTGGTAACTACTAAACGAGGACAACAGGGTAAAGCAAAGGTTAATTTTTCGACTAGTGCCGCTATTCAGATGCCTACTCGTATTCCAGAATTTGCCAATAGTTACGATTATGCAGTAGCTTACAATGCGGCTCAGCGACGTGATGGGGTGACGGAGGAAAACTTGGCTTTTACTCCTGAAATGATTGAGGCATTTCGTACGCATAGTGATCCGTTAATCTATCCGGATACGGACTGGACAGATATGCTGATTAAGAATTCTGCATGGCAGACACAACACAATTTTAATATATCCGGGGGATCAGAACGAGTACGTTATTTTGCTTCTTTAGGTGTGTTTACTCAAAATGGCCTGTTCGAAACGTTTGATACGGATGATTATAGTTCTGGGTTCAAGTATAACCGTTACAATTATCGTGTAAATATGGATGTAGATGTCACTAAAACGACTTCGGTAAAGATTAATTTGGGCGGTATTTTATCTGACAAACGTGAACCAAACTACAATAATGGTACTTATACTAGTTTGGAATATCTGTATGACAATATCTATTCTGCGCTTCCTTTTTCTGGTCCGGGCATTGTAGATGGGAAATGGTTGAGTATTCATGATCAGCAGATTCCTTCTTTTCCTAAGATGAATGATGCATTGAATGCGTATTATGGAAAAGGATACAATACGACAGAAAGCAATACAATTAATTTCGATTTTGCATTGGAACAGAAGTTGGATTTCCTTACCAAAGGATTACGCTTAAGTCTGAAGGGAGCTTATAATAGTGGTGTTTCTGAAAGTAAACGTCGGGAAGGACGTCCTGATCGCTATCAGACAATGAAAGGAGAAAACGGAGAGATTCTCTTAAAAAAGACACAAGAAAAATCGACGTTAGGTTTCCCTGACCCTACATACGGCCAGTCTCGTAATTGGTATTTGGAAGCTGCGCTGAATTATAAGCGTGATTTTGGAAATCATCATGTGACAGCTTTGGCTATGTACAATCAGTCCATGATTTATTATTATAGCGGTAATTATAATGGAATCCCCCGTGCTTATGTTGGTTTAGTAGGTCGTGCTACATACGATTATAAAACAAAATATTTGCTGGATGTTAGTGTGGGTTACAATGGATCCGAGAATTTCGCCGAGGGACAGCGTTTTGGTCTCTTCCCAGCTGGCTCTATTGGATGGATTCTGTCTGAAGAAGAATTTATGCAGCCGCTAAAGCCTTATGTTAGTTATTTGAAGTTCCGTGCTTCTTATGGTTTGGTTGGTAATGATAAAGTATCGGATGGTTCTCGTTTCCTTTATTTGCCGGACTCTTATATTTTGAGTACAGGTAGTTATAGTTTTGGTTCAGGCAGTAATTATGTTCTGAATGGTGCGAAAGAGAGTAAAATTGGTAACCCGGATGTAACATGGGAAACTGCGGCCAAGCAAAATTATGGTATTGACTTACACTTTTTTGACAGTCGTTTGAAGACCACATTTGATTATTTTATAGAGCACCGTCGTGATATATTGATTTCCCGTCAATTGAATCCTGGTTATTTGGCTGTGTCATTACCTATTGTTAATATGGGTAAAGTAGATAACAAAGGATATGAAATAACAGTACGTTGGGAAGACAAAATAGGTGATATACGTTATAGTATTGGTACAGCGTGGGCATATGCCAAAAACAAGGTGGTGTTTAGAGATGAGATTCCCCAACCTTATGAATGGATGCAAGCTACTGGACGTCCAGTGGGCCAGCAATTTGGTTACATTTTCGATGGCTATTTTACGGAAGAAGACGTGAAGGCGTACGAAACAAATAAGGGAACTGAAGGTGGAATTCCTATTCATGGTTCTGAAGCATTCAAGCCAATTCCAGGTGATGTGAAATACAAAGACTTGAACGGAGACCATCGAATTGATGATAAAGATGAGGCGGCCATTGGTTATCCGACCTATCCGTTATTGAACGGGAATTTGAATCTGAGTGTGTCTTGGAAAGGGTTTGATATCAGTATGTTATGGACAGGTGCATTTAAGACCTCTCGTTTGGTTAGTGGCTTTTTCCGTTATCCTTTTGGTGTGACAGGTAAGAATTCACTTCTACAATACATGTTGGAGGATGCTTGGACACCTGAAAAGGGAGATGCAGCTAAAGCCCCTGCCATAACGTTAGGTGGTAGTGCGGATAACAATTATAAGAATTCTGATTTGTGGCTGCGCGATGCTTCTTACGTTCGTCTGAAGAATGTTGAGATTGGTTATTCTTTCCCGAAGAACTTGATTCAGAAATTCCGTCTTTCTTCTCTTCGCTTTTCGGTGAGTGGACAGAATTTATTGACGTTTGATAAATTGGATTTTTATGATCCGGAAACCAATCCTAACGGAAGAACTTATCCGTTACTTAAGGTGGTTAATTTTGGTTTGAAGTTAGGTTTTTAACAGAATAAATAAATAAACAATGAAAAAGATACAAAAACATATTCATGTCATTATATTGATGCTGGGCCTTGTCTCCGCTGTATCTTGCGAAGATTTGGCATTTGGAGACAAATTTTTGCAGAAACCGCCTAGTACGGATGTGACTATTGATACAATCTTTTCATCAGCTGAATATGCACGTCGTGTTTTGTGGTATAGTTATCAGTATTTACCATACGGTCAGGAGACCAGCGGATATTGGACTACCATGTGGTTAGGTAATATTGAACAGCTTACAGACTTAAGTCAGGACTATTTGGGCTATTCGGGTGTGAACGAGGTTTATTATGCCGGTAACTACAATGCAGGTTTGGAGAATACACCTCGCAAAACATACATGGCAACCAAAATTCGTTTCAATGAAAGTGAAACTCATATGTGGTCAGCTATTCGTAATGCGTGGTTGACTGTAGAGAATATTGATCGGGTTCCTGATATGGAACAATCGGAAAAAGAGCGTTTGAAAGCCGAAGCTAAAACCATTGTAGCTATCTACTATGCTCATATGCTTCGTCACTACGGTGCATTGCCAATTATAGATAGAGTGTTACCGCTCGATGCAGAATTTCCAGGTCGTGCTACATTACAGGAGACGGTTGATTTTATTGTACGCTTGTTGGATGAAGCGATTGATTGTCCAGACTTTCCTTGGCGTGTGGCTGATGCCGATATGGCCAATTGGGACGGACGTATAACCAAAGCTGGTGCAATGGGGCTGAAGGCTCGTGTCCTGTTGTTTGTAGCAAGTCCATTGTTCAATAGTGATCAGCCGTATGCTACTGGAACAGCTTCGGATAAGTTGATGACTTGGTTTGGTAACTATGATAAAGAACGTTGGAAAGCGGCTATAGATGCCTGTGAGGCTTTTTTCAAAGCATTAAATGCCAATGGTTATTATAAATTGGTACAGCCGGCTGATGCACCGGGTGTTTATACGGGTTATAAGGCTGAACCTCGTTATGCTTTTCGTGCTGCATATTTCGACCGGGGAACGACAGAGACCCTGATTTCAGTTCGTCGGAATGTATATACAGCTAATAGTAACAAATTCCCAGATCAGGCTCGACGTTGGGGAGCTATTAATCCTACCAAAGAATATTTCGATATGTTCCCTATGGCAGATGGTACGCCTTTCGATTGGAACAATCCTGTACATGCTGCTAATCCGTTTGTCAATCGTGACCCCCGTTTGTACGAAACTATGATTATTGATGGAGATATCTATCAGGGACGTCGGGTGGCTTGTACTAAAGAAAAGCCGGATGATAAAGAAACTTATCCGAAAGGAAGTGACTACGGTAAAGGCCAATTGACTGAAAAAAGTCTTTTAACTGGACTTTCTGTACGTAAGTGGGGATTGGATCGTGGAGCAGAATATAATAATCATCCTATTCAATGGCCTCATTTGCGTTTGGCGGAAATTTATTTGACATATGCCGAAGCGTTGAATGAATACTACGCTGCCCCCAATGATTTGGCTTATCAGCAGGTTGATATCGTTCGTGCCCGTGTTGGTATGGGTGGATTACGCCGAGGGCTGAACAAGGAACAGTTCCGTGAGGAAATCCTTCGTGAGCGTGCTTGTGAATTCGGTTACGAAGAAGTCCGTTTCTTTGATTTGATTCGGTGGAAACGAGCTGAGGCTTTCTCCACGCCGTTGCATGGCTTGAATATCTACAAGCATAAGGATAATGGAACGTATATTTGCGAAGAATTCTCTTTGCAAGGTGGGGCAGAAAATCGTGCGTGGTGGAATGAAGGCGGTTTCTCGCCTATCTGGTATTTGAGTGCTTTTCCTTCAGATGAAGTGAACAAAGGTTACGGGTTAGTACAAAACCCGGGTTGGGAATAAATAAAAGGAAAATATAGAATATAAGAAATTATGAAAAAAGTTAATATAATGTGGGTTTGTATGTTGTGTGCTTCGGGACTGATGGCACAGAACGATACAATAACCACGTACAAATTGGACTTGGGACGGAATGTGTCGTATGATTCCCAGGAGTTGACAGGTGCGGTTTCGACTATAACAAGCAAGGATCTTTCTCATAAAAACAATAGCATTAACCCGAATAATAATCTCTTTGGTCTTTTGTCTGGTTTGCAAGTATTGCAGGGAGACGGAGCTTCTTGGGAAGATAGTCCCTCGATGTTCGTTCGTGGTTTGGGGACTTTGAATACGAAGAGTGCCTTGATTCTAGTAGATGGTTTTGAACGTTCTATCAAAGAATTGGCTTCAGAGGAAATTGAGTCAATCAGTGTATTGAAAGATGCAGTAGCTACCAGTCTGTATGGTATTCGTGGTGCCAATGGTGTCATTTTGGTAAAGACCAAACGTGGTCAGATGTCAGCACCTCAAATTAATTTCTCATACGAATTCAATATGGCTACCCCCAATCGTTTACCTGAATTTGTGGATGGCTATACGTATGCCCAAGCATTGAATGAAGCTTTGGATAATGATGGTCAGTTGCCTCGCTATAAAGCCAATGAATTGGAGGCTTTCAGAACACAGAGTCATCCGTTGTTTTATCCCAACGTAGATTGGTGGGATGAAGCATTGCGTGACGCTACCTATGGAGATAATGTGAATTTTTCAGCTCGTGGTGGTGGACAGTTTGTTCGTTATTATACTATGTTGAACTTTACTGATAACCGTGGTTTACTTCAACCTACAGAAGATAATGAAGGTTACTCTACTCAACAAAAATATTCGAAACTGAATATTCGTACTAACTTGGATATAACAGTTTCACCAACTACTACAGTACAGCTGAATTTCTTAGGTAATTTTACCGAGCATAATCGACCTGGTGCGGTGACAGATGATATTTTTTCGGCTTTGTATCAAGTCCCTGCTGGTGCTTTTCCAATCAAGACTGAGCGTGAGATATGGGGAGGGACGAACATTTATGGAAATAATCCTGTTGCTTTGATTTCGGCGAAGGGGTATGCCCGTTCGCAAACTCGTGCATTGTTTGCTGATATGCATTTGAAGCAAGACCTTTCAGCTGTATTACCTGGTTTGAGTGCAGGTTTTAAAGTAGGAATTGACAATTCGGCTTCTTATTGGGACAGTAATACGAAAAATTTCGGTTACGAATCTGCCGTTATAGACTTGACTACTGGAGAGAAAACTTTTACAACCTTGCGGAATGAAGGAAATCTTTCATTCGGTAAGAGTGTGGGTTCTATTCTGACACATTTTAATTTTGAGGTATATACAAATTATTTAAAGCAGTGGGATAAACATAATCTGAATGCAACTTTAATGTATGCAATGGATAAGACTTCTGTTAAAGGAAAGAATAATGGTCGTGCTTTTATGGATGTAGTGGGACAAGCACATTATTCTTACGATAACCGCTATTTGGTAGATTTTTCTCTTTCAGGTTCAGCGTCCAGTGTACTTGAACCCGGCAAGCGTTGGGGAATTTTTCCTGCAGTTGGTGCAGGCTGGATTTTGTCGGAAGAAGAAATCTTCAAGACAGACTGGCTTGATTTATTGAAGTTGAGAGCTTCTTATGGTATTTCCGGTCGTGCTGATTATGGTTTGGATTTGTATATGGATCTTTATGGAGGAGGTAATTCGTATCCTTTTGGAGCTAATCCGGCCTCTATCAGCGGTATGAAATTAACTCAATTGGGTATTGCAGGTTTGACTTACGAGAAGTCTCATAAACTGAATGTCGGCGTTGACTTGAAGGCTTGGGAACGACTGTCACTTTCTGTTGATGCTTTCTATGACCATCGTACAGACATCTTGACTGATGCAGGTGGAGCTATCTCTGGAATATTTGGTATGACTGTTCCTAAAATGAATAATGGTGTGGTTGATAACCGGGGTGTTGAAGCCACATTGGGTTGGGATGAAAAATTGGGCGATTTCTCCTATCATATAGGAGGTAATTTCTCGTTTGTTCGTAATAAAATTATCAATCAGAACGAAGAATACCGTCCTTATGATTATCAAAGACGTACAGGAGGATCTTTGGGCCAGATTTATGGCTATGAAGTAATTGGCATTTATCAGTCTCAGGAGGAAATCGATAATCGCGAAGTGAAGCAGTATTTGGGTGATGTGCGTCCAGGAGACTTGATGTTTAAGGATCAGAACGGTGATAATCGCATTGATTCGTACGATCAGGTAGCCATGGGATATAATGCAACTTGTCCTGAAATTTATTATTCGTTCGACCTTGGTGCTGAATACAAGGGATTTGGAGTATATGCATTGTTCCAAGGTGCAGGAAATTATAGTAGAATGTTGGATACCAAGAGTGTCTATCGACCGATTGTCGGAAATAACACGATTTCTACTTATTATTGGGAAAACCGTTGGAGTAAAGAGAATCCCAATGGTACATTACCGCGGTTGACTTATGCTGGTTCTCCTAATAACTATAATAGTAATTCCCTTTGGTTGGCAGACGCTTCTTTTATGAAATTGAGAACCTTGGAATTGTACTACAATTTTCCAGCACAACTGTTGAAAAAAACTGGGTTTATGGGTGGATTGAAGGTATTTGCCCGTGGACACGATTTATTTTGCTTGGACAAAATAGATTTGCGTGATCCGGAAGCCATTGGTGCCGTTCATCCTACTATGACTCAGTATTCCTTCGGATTTAACATGTCTTTCTAAAAAAACAAAATATATGAAACTGATAAAGAACATCTTTACAATATGTGTAGCTGCCGGATTGTTGACTTCCTGCGATTTCTTGGAGTGTAGCGAATCGGATTACTATTCCCTTGACCAAATCCAAGGAAGCTACGATCGCGTCAAGCAATTTGTTACTAATGTATACGGTTACTTGCCATCTGATTTTTGTGGTATTGATCGTGATGATAATGGTAATAATGGTGCTATGCAGGATGCAGCAACAGATGATGCAATCCATGTCTATGAAACTTCTGCTATTCAGAGATTTGTGAATGGAACATGGTCTCCTAATAATACGATTGATGATGTGTATGGCAAGTATTATAAAGGTATTCATGATGCTAATTATTACTTGGAGAATATGTTGGGACTGGATTTTAAAGATTGGGAGTATGGTGATTATTATGAAGAAAAAATTAAGAATTATACGAATTTTGAATATGAAGTCCGTTTACTCCGTGCCTTTTTCTATTTTGAATTAGTGAAGCGTTATCAGAATGTCCCATTGGTCACTACTGTACAGGATTTGGAGACAGTGAATAACTTACAGCCTGCGAAAGCTGAGGATATCTTCAACTTTATTATTCAGGAATGTAATGACTTGGCTCTTAAACTTCCTGTAAATTACGAAGATTTCTGGGGGCAAGAATATGGTCGAGTTACAAAAGGGGCAGCATTGGCTTTGAAATCACGTGCTGCGTTGTATGCGGCTAGTCCTCTTTTTAATTCGACTACCGATCAGTCCAAATGGGTGAAAGCTGCAGAAGCTGCGTATGAATTGATAGGAACTGCCTCAGTTTTGGGTTATGATTTGGATCAGAATTTTGCAAATCTCTTTGGGGCTAAGAATAATAATAGTAAAGAAGTTATATTGATTCGTCCTACTGGTGAGAATAACGGTTTTGAAGCATCTAATTTCCCGATGGGTGTGAAGGGAGGTAAAACAACTACTTGCCCGACGGAAAATTTAGCCAGTGCATTTGAGATGAAAGATGGGGTTCCGTTTGATTGGAATGATCCAATGATGCGGCAGAACCCATATGAGAATCGTGATCCCCGTTTCTATCAGACTATTGTGTATAATGGAATGAAATGGCCTGCTGATAAACCGGTAGAGATCTACGAAGGAGGAAGTAACGGTCTTCCATTATTGAATGCAACAACTACGGGATATTATTTACGTAAATATGTGAATAATAATATAAGTTTCGAACCTGGGGCACCAACTGCAAAAGCTCATCATAATTGGATTTTGTTCCGTTATGCTGAAGTTCTGCTGAACTATGCCGAAGCCATGGTGAATGCCTATGGGGATATTAATAAAACGACAGAAAAATGCAAAATGTCTGCTTTACAGGCCATCAATGCTGTGCGTGGTAGAAAGAGTGTGGAAATGCCAGCATTGAGCAGCACGTTGACTCCTGCTGAGTTCCTGGAAAAGGTAAAACATGAACGTCGTGTGGAACTGGCATTTGAGGGACATCGTTTTTGGGACTTGCGCCGTTGGAAAGATTTGGATGAGTCGAAAAATATATATGGTGTGAAGATTGTTAAAAATGGAGATGAGATAACATATACCAAATCTTTGATGGAAGAACGCAAGATTGAGGATAAACTTTATTTTTATCCGATAGCCAATACGGAGTTGTTCAAGAATGGTAATCTGAAACAGAATCCGGGCTGGTAATAGTGTGTCTCATAGAGAGGGAGATGTCAAAATGCCATTACTGATTTATAGTATGGCTATTGGAGACTGGCATCTCCCTCTTTTTAATTAATCTGATAATCATGAAGCTGTATTTGAATTGTTTGTTCTTTTGTGCTGCAATGATTGTTTCTTCGTGCAGTAAAACAGAAGCGCCTTCCGCTGACGATCCTGAAATACCGGTTGAAGCAACTCCTGTTATGTTTGCTGATTTTGAAACTGAAGAGAATACTCCCTATTTCTTTCGGTTTGGAAATAAAGGTTCACAAAAATATGAGGACTATTTGCCAAGATGGAAATATGGATATGAGGTAATTGCCAATCCTGTAAAAGATACGCAGAATTCATCTGCAAATGTGCTACAATATTGTTCAATGGAAGCCCAGAATTATGGTATAAAATTCCGTTTCCAATCTTCATTGGATGTGAAGGATGTAAAGGGAATACGATTGAAAATATATCAGTCGGATAATGTAATCGGTAAGCAGACGTGGAATAATATGGCACAGGCTGTTCAGCAGAAAATAGCGGTGAAATTGTTGGCTAAGGTAAATACAGTAAATGATTTTAGGCAAGAGGCTGGGCAGATTTTATATAATGATGTACAGGATTTTGTTGAGACTGGGAAATGGCTTACTTATACTTTCCTTTTTTCAGAACAGACCTATCCTTTGGCAGCAGAACAGTTACCTGAAGGGATACAAGGCATAGCTATAATGCCGACTTATGAAGCGAAAGTGACTCTTTCGGAGGATGATATGTATACGTGCTATATTGATGATATTGAAATATTGAAGTAGTATGAAAGCATTTGCCTTTTTTTGTTTGTTAATAATAGGGGGAATGGGAATTAATGCCCAAACTGTTGTTGATAATATGTTTCCGAATGTTGTCATTAGCCGTGAACATTATGATTTTATGCTGAAAGATCTGAAGGAAAATCCGGAAACGGCTTTCCCTTCTCAGTGGTATTATAGTAGGGTTAAGAAAACGGCGGATGATTTATTGTCTTCCGGATGGAACGCTTCACCTGTAGTTTCTGTAGATGATAATCCGGATAAAGTGGATATTTCTGCAGAAATGGAGAAAATATATCTTCTTTGTCTGACTTTTGCATTCGAACAGGATAATCGTTATCTGGATAAAGCGGTCGAAAGTTTGAAGGCATGGGCGGCTGTCAATAAGCCTTTGTCCAAAAGGAATATTCATGAAGAATGTTATAATAATGGGGTAGAAGGATATTCCATTATTCGTAAGGTGATTGATGCATCAGATAGGAATATCATTGATGGATGGGTTCGTAAACGTGCCGATCAGTTTGTATCTGACAATGATATTCGTATCAACAATTGGACTACCTGCCTGATGCACCAATTTTTTCTTTATGGCAAGGTATTGGAGGATGAAGATGTCTATAATATGTATAAAAATCAATATGGGGGGTGGGTAAAGAACAATTTATTTCCCAATGGAACAACAACCGATTTATTGGGACGTGATGCTTTTGCCTATCATGCATATGATTTGATGTTTTTTGGACGGATAGCCCACTTGATAGCTCTTTATGAAGGCTATGATGCTGCAGACAGATTTTATACACAGGATATTGATTTAGGGGCTAGCGTGAAAAAAAGTGTGGATTTTTGGAAACCGTTTTGCTTGAATCCGGATAAGTATACTCATGTGGAATTTGTAGAGACAGAATATGAACCGGATAAAAATAGAAATGATTATAATAAAACATATAGTCCTTCCGGTACGCTTTACGCTATGGATCCTTTGTATGAGTTTGATCAATCATTGGATGAAGTATTTAATAAGTATGGACGTAATCCGATGAATGCTCATTTAGATTTTGGAATCGGTTATTTGCGTTGGTATTATGAAAAGTGAGATGAAATATAGGCTTCTGACTTTAATGACTATATGTTTCTGTTTGTCGATGAACATTTGTGGACAATCGCAGGAGAGACATTGGAAGGCTAATGTATATAAATTGAAGGTCATGTCATATAATATAATGAATGGCTTTGATTATGGAAAAGATACGGAACGTAAACAACGTTTTGTAGAATGGATGCAGAATGTGAAACCAGATGTGCTGGCGCTGCAGGAATTATGCAGCTTTGATAAAAACAAGTTGAAGGAGATGGCCGGCCAATGGGGGCATACATACGTGGAAATATTGAAGGAAAATGGTTATCCTGTCGGCATTACATCCAAATATCCGATTACTGTGAAGAATAAATTTCTAGAGATGCGTGGTCATGGTCTGTTGCATGTAAAAGTGCTGGATTTTGATATTCTGGTCACTCATTTGAATCCTTCTTCATGGGAAAAAAGATTGGAAGATGCCAGTACGATAGTGGATTATATACGTACGATTGAAAATGAACAGGTGCTGTTGATGGGAGATATGAATGCACATTCTCCAATGGATGCGGATAATATGGTAAGATATTCTTCTGACTTGTTGTTCAAATTACGGGATACGGATAATTTGGTAGAAGGAAAGTATTTTGATTATTCTGTCATATCACGTTTGTTATCGTTGCCATTATACGACCTTGCTTTTCCTTTTTTGATTCCGGAAAATGACAGGGCTACCTTTCCGACTCCAATTCTGATGACCGTTTCTAAAAACTATTTGAAACGGAGAGGCATAGGTGAGCGATTGGATTATATTATGGGAACTGTACGAATGGTCGAGAAGGTATGTGATGCCTATATTATCAAGAATGAGGATACGGATTTTTTGTCGGATCATTATCCTGTCTGCATAGAATTGTTGTGTGAAAAGAATATGAATAATAATTAACTTATATGAGAGGTTTTTGAAGTATGAAGTTTTTGTGTACTAATGTTTTAGAAAAATACGTGAATAAGGCGTATTGGTTATGTGTGGTGTCATTGCTTGGTTTTTCTTTGAGCGGCTGTGATAATAAGGCTGATGCGGAATGGGTCACCACAGCTTTCAATCGTGCTGAGCAGCAATTGTCTGCCCAGTTGAAAGCTGTTCCTGAGCCTACAGCCTATCCCCGTACCATCGGGAAGAATGGAAAACTAAGGGCGACTCCAATGAACGATTGGACCGAAGGGTTCTATCCCGGATGTCTGTGGTATCTTTATGAGTATACGCAGAAAGAAGAATGGAAAAATGCGGCTATCAAATGGACAGAACCATTGGAGCCTTTGAAGAAATTGACAAATCATCACGATATCGGATTCCTGATGTACTGTAGTTTTGGCAATGCTTACAGACTGACCGGGAATGAGGCTTATAAGGATATTCTGGTAGAGTCGGCCCGTTCGCTGTGTACGCGCTTCAACGAGAAAATCGGTTGCATCGAATCATGGAACTACAGAAAGGCCTGGAATGGTAAGGATGAATGGTTCTTTCCGGTTATTATCGACAACATGATGAACCTGGAATTGTTGTATTTTGCTTCGAAGGTAACAGGTGATACAATCTTTGCACATGTAGCCAACACGCATGCGGAAACAACGGCCCGTAATCATTTCCGGGAAGATTATAGCAGTTATCATGTGGTGGATTATGATGAAACGACAGGACAGGTACTTCATAAGGCTACTTGTCAGGGATTCTCTGACAACTCAACTTGGGCGCGTGGTCAGGCATGGGCTATTTATGGTTATACGATGGCCTATCGTGAGACGAAGCGTCAGGATTTCCTGGATATGGCTGTCCACACAGCTGAATTTTGGTTGAACCATCCCAATCTGCCGGAAGATGGTGTTCCATATTGGGATTTTAATGCCGGACAGGAGGGGTATGTACCTGATTGGAATTATGATCCCCAGCAGTTCAAAGTTGTTCCTCGGGATGCGTCGGCTGCAGCTATTGCTGCTTCTGCTTTCCTGGAACTGGCAGATTATGTCTCCGATGGAGAAAAATATGCCAAGGCTGCGGAACATATCCTGAAGTCATTGTCGTCTCCTGAATATCTGGCTGAAGCGGGTACCAACTGTAATTTCATCTTAAAGCATTGTGTGGGAAGTATTCCTCATGGCAGTGAGATAGATGTTCCTTTGGTATATGCCGATTATTATTATCTGGAGGCTTTATTGAGATACATGAGAAAATAAGCTCTAAATTTATACGAGGTTGCCTTAAAATGAAAAAATAAGAACGTTTTGTCATTCTGAGTAAAGCGAAGAATCTGGAAAGCTGTTATTGTGTATCGAGATCCTTCTCTTCGTTCAGGATGACATTACATTCTGATAAGACTTTTTCATTCAGGGGCAGCCTCGTTTTATATTCTTGTCCAATAAGTTTTTTTGAATAGATACTTCGGATGAAAAAAAGAAGTATATTTGCTTTCAAATTACATTATTTCTAATATCATTATGATGCGTTATGTTGTTTTTTGGCTGTTTCTGATGCCATTTTTATTGTTTTCTTCCTGTAAACAGGAACCTGAAATAGAAGCTGCCTATGCTCTGATCGAGCGTGTAACTCCCGGTTATGGTGACCAGTATCAGCTGGAACTGATTCTTCCGTCTGGCGAAGAGGATGTGTACGAAATAGAGGCTGTAGAGGGGAAAGTCGTGCTGCGCGGCAACAATACCGTATCCCTGGCCACGGCTTTCAACCAATACCTGAAATATTGTTGCAATGCCCACGTATCCTGGTTCGGCAACCAGCTGGATCTACCCGCCCAGCTCCCCCTGCCGGAGAAAAAGATACGCAACACCATCAATGGCAAGTACCGTGTGTACATGAACTATTGTACGCTGAGCTATTCGGCCGCCTACTGGGATTGGGAACGTTGGGAGAAGGAACTGGACTACATGGCCATGAACTCCATCAACACGCCTCTCTCGACGGTGGGGCTGGAAGCCGTCTGGTACAATACGCTGCTGCAGTTCAAGTTCACCGATGAGGAAGCCCGCCGTTTCCTGGCCGGCCCCGGGCATGCGGCCTGGCAGTGGATGCAGAACCTGCAGAGCTACGGCGGTCCGTTGCCCAAGTCATGGATTGACAAGCACGTCGTTCTGGGCAAGAAAATTATCGATCGCCAGCGTGAACTGGGTATGACGCCCATCCAGCAGGGTTTCTCGGGATATGTGCCCCGCGAGATGAAGGATAAGTTTCCCGAAGCGCAGATCCGTCTGCAGCCTTCGTGGTGCGGTTTCACCGGTGCCGCCCAGCTGGACCCCACAGATTCGCTGTTCACGAAATTCGGACGGGTGTTTCTCGAAGAGGAGAAGAAGCTGTTCGGTACGTATGGCCTGTATGCGGCCGATCCCTTCCATGAGAGCCGTCCGCCTGTCGATACGCCCGAATACCTGCATGCGGTGGGTGAGAATATCTACAACCTGTTCAACGACTTTGATCCCCAGTCCAAATGGATGATGCAGGCCTGGAGTCTCCGCGAACCGATTGTGAAGGCTGTTCCGCAGGAGCGGCTGGTCATTCTGGACCTGAACGGGAGCAAGCATAAGGCCAACGGTTTCTGGGGCTATCCTTTCGTGGCCGGCAATCTGCACAACTTCGGCGGCCGTATCAACCTGCACGGTGACTTGCGTCTGCTGGCCTCCAACCAGTATGAGACGGCGAAGCAGAAATATCCGAACGCCTGCGGTTCGGGTCTGTTTATGGAAGCCATCGAGCAGAACCCCGTCTATTACGACCTGGCTTTCGAAATGCCTCTCCATCACGACAGCGTCGACATTGAACAATGGTTGTCGGCATATGCGGAACGCTGCTATGGCGCGAAGTCCGAATCTGCTGAAAAGGCCTGGCGATATCTGCTGGAAGGTCCGTACCGGAAAGGTACCAACGGGACGGAACGCAGTTCCATCATCGCGGCCCGTCCTGCCCTGAATGTGAAGAAGTCCGGTCCGAATGCCGGATTGGGTATCCCTTATTCCCCGCTGCTGCTGTTCAAGGCCGAGGGACTGCTTTTGAAGGATGCCGACCGCCTACAGGGTTCCGTGCCCTATCGGTTCGACATTGTGGATGTACAGCGCCAGCTGATGTCCAACCTGGGACAGGCCATCCACAAACAGGCTGCCGAGTCCTTCAGGAAGAAGGATCTGGAAGCCTTCCGTCTGCATTCCGGCCGTTTCCTGGAGATGCTGCGCGATGTGGATGCGCTGCTCCGTACGCGCCGTGAGTTCAATTTCGATCGCTGGCTTTCCGAAGCCCGTTCTTGGGGCGATACGGAGGCCGAGAAGAATCTGCTGGAGAAGGATGCCACTTCGCTGGTCACCATCTGGGGTGGCGAGAACGACCGTCCGCTGATTTTCGACTATTCGTGGCGCGAATGGACGGGCCTGATTGAAGGCTATTACCTGAAACGCTGGGAGATGTTCTATTCCATGCTGGAAGATTGTCTGGAGAAAGGCGAGGAGTACAGTGAAGAGGGGCTGCGTCTGACACACGGCCGCGAAGCCTTCGATGCCAATGACTTCTACCGCAAGTTGGGTGAATGGGAAGTGAAGTTTGTGAACACTCCCGGCAAGGAACGTACACCGATGGTCTGCGGCGATGAAGTGGAGATGGCCAAGGCCATGTACCAAAAGTATTCCGCACTGGCCGCCGAATATTATGCGGACGAAGTAGGAGCGGACAAGATTGTGGAAGGCAATATTTTTGAGAATTTGGGAGAGTAGTTTCCTTTATTAATCAAATCTGATTATGAACCATAAAAGTATTTCATTGACAGGAATGGCTTGTTTCTTCGGGCCTTTCTTGGCAACTGCACAGCAGACGGCCAAGCCGAATGTAGTAGTTATCATGGCCGACGACATCGGTTACGGTGACTTGAGTTGTTACGGAGAAAAGACCATCCATACCCCCAATGTGGAGAAGTTGGCCGACGGAGGCGTGATGTTTACCGATGCCCATTCAGTGGCTGCCACCAGTACGCCCTCGCGTTATTCTTTCCTGACCGGGCATTATGCCTGGCGGCGTTCGGATACGGGTGTCGCCCCGGGTGATGCGGGTATGATTATCCGTCCGGAGCAATATACCGTGGCCGACCTGTTCAAGGAGGCCGGTTATGCGACGGCAGCCGTAGGCAAGTGGCATTTGGGTATGGGCGACAAGACCGGAGAACAGGACTGGAACCGGCTGATAGAACCGGGCTTGAAGGATATCGGTTTCGACTATTCGTATATAATGGCCGCTACGGGCGACCGTGTTCCCTGCGTATGGGTGGAGAATGGCAGGGTGGTCAATGCCGACCCCAATGATCCCATTTATGTCAGCTACAAGAAACCTTTCCCCGGCGAGCCTTTGGGCAAGACCCATCCGGAACTGCTGACGGTGATGAAGCCGAGCCCCAATCATGGGCACGACCAGGCCATTGTCAACGGAATTTCCCGTATCGGTTACATGAAAGGGGGCAAGAAGGCGCTGTGGAAGGATCAGGACATTAACGACAGCATTGTGGCCCATGGCATTGCTTTCATGGAGCAGCACAAGGATGAGCCTTTCTTCCTGTATCTGGCCACTAATGATGCCCATGTACCTCGCGTGCCGCATCCGCGTTTTGCAGGTAAGAGTGGCATGGGGCCGCGTGGGGACGCCTTGATCGAGTTCGACTGGACGGTAGGCCAGGTGGTGGCTACACTGGAACGCTTGGGCATACGCGAAAATACCCTGATTATCCTGACGAGCGACAACGGTCCGGTGGTGGACGACGGCTATCAGGACCGTGCGGTGGAATTGCTGGGCGACCATCGGCCCTGGGGACCTTTCAGAGGGGGAAAGTACAGTAACTTTGAGGCCGGTACCCGTATACCTTTCATCGTGAACTATCCGGGCAAGGTAAAGAAGGGTGTATCAAAGGCCTTGGTTTCGCAGATCGATTTTCTGGGGACGATGGCCGAATTCCTGCAGACCAGTCTGACGAAGGAACAGATGAAAGACAGCAATGGCCAACTGGATACCTGGTATGGCAAGGACCGCAAGGGCCGTGATTATGTAATTGAATATGCCGGAGCCTTGTCTGTTTCCGACGGCGAATGGAAATACATCTATCCCAACCGTAAGAGCGCCTACAATAAACTGACGAATACGGAGTTGGGTAATGCGCCGGCCGAGCAGTTGTACCATCTGAAGAAAGACAAGGGTGAACAGGTCAACAGAGCCGAGCAGAATCCTGATAAAATAAAGGAACTGAAGGCTTACCTGGAGGCTGTACGTTGAACTGTAGGTTAGGTGTTTTGTTATGAGAAAACTGATTCTTTTCATTATATGTGTGCTGATGGGAATCCACGGATATGCCGCCATGGCCCGTTTCTCGACAGCCGGTTTTTATGAATTGCCGAATACCGGGCGTGAGGTCTATTCCTTGAATCAGGCCTGGCGGTTCTGGAAAGGTGAAGCGGAAGGAACGCCATACGCTGTGGACTATGACGATACGGACTGGGAGGTCGTTTCGGTGCCTCACGGTTTGGAATATCTGCCGGTGGAGGCCAGCGGTTGTGCCAATTATCAGGGTGTGGCCTGGTACCGGAAACATTTCACCCCAGCCGACAGCCTGAAAGGCAAGCAGCTGTTTGTGCACTTTGAAGGCATTATGGGCAAAAGCGAGGTGTATGTGAACGGCAGTCTGGTAAAAAAACATTATGGTGGCTATCTGCCTGTTATCGTGGATGTAAGCACGCTGTTGAAGTTCGGCGAAGAGAATGTGATAGCCGTGAAAGCCGACAACAGTGATGACCCTACCTATCCGGTCGGCAAGGAGCAGAGCATGCTCGACTTCACTTATTTCGGAGGTATATACAGAGACTGCTGGCTGGTAGCTCATAATGATGTGTTCATCACGAATGCCAATTATGAGAACGAGGTGGCCGGAGGCGGTCTGTTTGTGTCGTACGACAAGGTATCCGAAGCGCAGGCCACTGTCAACCTGAAGGCCCATGTACGCAATGCGTCGGGAAAGAACTGCCGCGTAACGGTCTGCTTCGCGCTGAAGACTCCACAAGGAAAGGTGGTGAAGGAGACCGAGAAGAAACTGTCGTTGAAGAACGGAAAGGCCGCTCATACGACCGCTTCTATGGTGGTAGATTCTCCATCGTTGTGGTCTCCGGAGTCGCCTTACCTGTATCACCTGGATATACTGGTCAAGGATGCTTCGGGACGTGTGATAGACGGATACCGCCAGCGTATCGGTATCCGCAGCATTGAATTCAAGAAAACGGAAGGCCTGTGGTTGAATGGAAAACCGTACAAGGGCAAGATTATGGGTACCAACCGCCATCAGGACTTTGCCGTGCTGGGCAATGCACTGCCCAACTCGCTGCAGTGGAGGGATGCCAAGAAACTGCGTGACGCGGGCCTGAAGGTTATCCGTACCCATTATGTTATCGATCCTGCTTTTATGGATGCCTGTGACGAACTGGGTCTGTTTGCTTTGGTCGAAGTACCGGGATGGCAGTTCTGGAACAAGGAACCGATTTTTGCCGAGCGTCTTTATTCAGATATACGCAACATGATACGCATCCATCGCAACCATGCTTCGCTGTTCTTCTGGGAACCGATTCTCAACGAAACCCATTATCCCGAAACGTTTGCCAAAAGGGCGTTGGAGATTTGTGGCGAAGAGTATCCTTATCCTTATAGCATAGCCGCCTGCGACCACGGAGCGGCCGGTGACCAGTATTACGACCTGCTGTTGCGTCCCATCGAGTCCAAGCTTCGCAGTGACAAGACTTATTTTATCCGTGAGTGGGGCGACAACGTGGACGACTGGAATGCCCAGAACTCCGACAGCCGTGTGGCCCGCGGATGGGGTGAAGTGCCGATGCTGCTCCAGGCCGAACATTATGCGAATCCGTCCTATCAGAAGGATTTCCCCATTTTGTGCTACGAGACCATCTGTCAGAAACCTACCCAGATTGTGGGAGCCTGTTTCTGGCATTCGTTCGACCATCAGCGCGGATACCATGCCGATCCCTTCTACGGGGGTATCATGGATGCCTTCCGCCAGCCCAAGACTTCCTATTATATGTTCATGTCACAGCGTGAACCGGTGAAGAGCGACTTGCAGGCCGATAACGGACCGATGGTCTATATCGCCCACGAGCTGACACCTTTCTCGCCGGAGGACATTACGGTCTACTCCAATTGCGACGAGGTGCGGCTCACGGTGTTCAAGGGCGGAAAGACCTATACTTATAAGAAAGATCCCAATCATAAGGGTATGCCTTCGCCGATTATCAAGTTTGAGGATGCTTTCCACTTCATGGAGTGGAAGGCGAAAGCCCGTGCAGGCAAGCAGAACGACGCTTATCTGCTGGCCGAGGGACTTATGGACGGCAAGGTAGTGGTTACGCACAAACGTTATCCTGCGGGGCAGGCCGACCATATCCGGTT
>UMJL01030564.1_pt1 | contig 32231 bp, 19 predicted proteins | sample 1966071 | NCBI WGS metagenome assembly UMJL01 (sample SAMEA4836148, study PRJEB28245) | human gut metagenome | biome: gut microbiome; material: fecal sample | place: Denmark | collected 2008
AAAAGAGGGAACAAAAGAGAAAAACATATCAGAAGGAAAGAAAGACAGGAAGATACTTAGAGTATGTTTAAATTTGCCTCTTAAAAGTTTTATCAGCTTCTTTTGGACAATATTTAAACTGGCTCTTAATATATAAGAGAAAGAAATTTGATGGAAAGGAAACAATAGGGATACAAAGCCGAAAGGCTTGATGCTAAAACATTTATTATTACATAAAATAAAGAGAGAAAGGAATATCAAAAAAAGAAGATGTCACACATTAGAAACACAAGAAGAAAGACTCTACGAAAAAGCATCAGAACCTCGTAGAGAAATCTATAGAATCTCGTAGAGAAACGAACCGATTCTCTACGAGGAAAAAGGGCAAAATACAGCATGTTGATATTCAGCAAATTAAGAAAGGAAACAAATGTATTCATTTTTCAGTATAAAAATGACAATTTTCTCTGAAAAAAGCGGCAGATACAACAATCAATAATAGAAAAAAAGCAAACATCTTCTTAAACATGGATGAACAATAGATAATGAGAAATACACTTTTACCAGAAACATAGACAAAAGAACAAGCATAATAAATATCAAATTATTGAATTAACAAGTAAAGATCAAAAAACTTAAAAAAGAAAAGGAGGCCGAAGAATTTTACAAAGAACAAAGAGTAGGGAATAAGTATTATATATCAAACACATATTTCACCCCAAAGGGTGGCAAGCAAAAGAGTACTTTGCTTCATAAAAGCACCGATTACCCAAAACAATCAAAACAAATTTCATACAATACTTTGTCCTCATCATAGCAACGATAACGACTTCATCTTACTTAATTCAAAAAAGCATCAATAAATGCAGGCAATATTCCCCCCAAGATGTAATATCTCTCCATTTTTTTCGTATTTTTGTCCCAATATGCACGTTTTCGAACGGAAATAAAAAATTGCAAGAAATAAATGAGAGTTATAGACCTGATACATAGCAACGAGAAAACAGCTTTCTCTTTCGAAATTCTTCCCCCACTAAAGGGTACAGGAATTGAAAAACTATGCCGAGACATCGATACCCTGCGCGAGTTCGATCCCAAATATATCAACATTACCACGCATCGAAGCGAATACGTATACAAAGATTTGGGCAACGGACTGTTTCAACGCAACAGGTTAAGAAGACGACCGGGAACCGTAGCCGTAGCGGCCGCCATTCAGAATAAATACAATATCACGGTTGTGCCGCATATCTTATGCAGCGGCTTCACCCGGGAAGAGACAGAGTATGTATTGCTCGACTTGCAGTTTCTGGGAATCACCGATTTACTGGTTCTTCGTGGAGACAAAGCTAAGCATGAGTCGATATTTACTCCCGAAGGAGACGGATATCACCACGCCATCGAGTTGCAAGAACAGATTAATAACTTCAACAAAGGAATATTCGTGGACGGCTCGGAAATGAAGGTTACCAATACCCCGTTTTCTTACGGTGTGGCCTGCTACCCCGAAAAACATGAGGAAGCCCCCAACATAGACTCGGACATCTATTGGCTAAAGAAGAAAGTAGAAGCCGGAGCGGAATATGCAGTAACCCAACTCTTTTATGACAATCAGAGATATTTCGAATTTGTGGAAAGAGTCAGAAAAGAAGGCATTGATATCCCCATCATCCCGGGCATCAAGCCTTTCAAAAAAGCTTCTCAGCTAAGCATGATACCGAAAACATTCAAAGTAGACCTACCGGATGATCTGGTGAAAGAAACACTGAAGTGCAAAAATGATGCCGAAGTACAGCAAGTAGGTGTAGAATGGTGCATCAAACAGTGCCGTGAACTGATGGCACACGGCGTACCGAGCATCCATTTCTACTCTATTGGTGCCGTAGACAGTATTAAAGAAGTGGCAAAAGAGATTTATTGATTTATAAATGATGATTTATGAGTTATAATCTATGGATGATGGTTAATGAATAATGATTGATAAATAATTAATGGAAACCAATAAAATTAGAATATAGAATCGTGTTTTTTAAAGATGTAATCGGACAAGAAGAGACTAAGCAGCGACTTATTCAAGAAGTGAATGAAGGACGTATTCCGCATGCGCAGCTTATCTGTGGCCCTGAGGGAGTAGGAAAATTTCCTTTGGCCTTGGCCTATGCACGTTACATCAGTTGCACCAATCGCGGCACAACCGATGCTTGCGGTGTTTGTCCATCATGCGTAAAATTTAATAAGTTAGTGCACCCGGATGTACATTTCGTATTTCCTGTTATAAAAACGGCACGAAGTGACGATTATATAGCCGAATGGCGCCGATTGGTACTGAATAACCCATATTTCAATCTCAATCATTGGCTGAACGAGATTCATGCAGAAAATTCACAAGCAGTAATCTACACCAAAGAAAGTGATGAAATCATGAAGAAGCTCAGCTTAAAATCAAGTGAGGGCGGATTCAAAATCACCATCATCTGGCTGCCTGAAAAAATGCAATTGCCCTGTGCCAATAAACTACTGAAGCTTCTGGAAGAACCACCCGAGAAAACTATTTTTCTACTGGTTTCCGAAGCTCCCGACATGATTCTTCCTACCATACTGAGTCGTACACAGCGTTTTAACATCCGCAAAATAGATGAAACGAGCATAGCAAACGCTCTTCAGGAAAAATATGGAGTACAACAAAGCAGTAGCATGACTATCGCCCATCTGGCCAACGGAAACTTTATCAAAGCACTTGAAACCATTCATCTCAATGAAGAGAATCAACTGTTTTTTGAGCTCTTCGTCAGTTTGATGCGGCTTTCTTATCAACGGAAAATCCGTGAAATGAAGCAGTGGAGCGAGCAAGTGGCAGGCATGGGGCGCGAACGCCAGAAAAACCTGCTCTCCTACTGTCAACGGATGATAAGGGAAAACTTTATCTACAACTTGCATCAGAAAGACCTGATTTATATGACACCGGATGAACAGAACTTTGCAACCCGATTTGCCCCGTTTGTCAATGAACGAAATGTAATGGGAATCATGGATGAACTAAGTGAAGCGCAACAGCACATCGAACAAAACGTAAATGCGAAAATGGTATTTTTCGATTTCTCATTGAAAATGATAGTGCTGCTGAAAAGCTAAAAGAAAAGGAAGAATGGAGATGGGAGAAAGAAAAAAAAAGAGAAATAAAGACGAGGGAAAGGAAATTTCAATCGTTAAATTGTAAATCGTTAAATCGTAAATATATAGATGGACTTTAAATTACATAATGGGAGCGGCGGCCTTTGCTGCAAAAGTTGTTCCCGACAAGATAACAAATTAAATACTTACGATTGGCTGGCAGATATACCAGGCAATGCGGAAGAGAGTGATATGGTGGAGGTTCAATTCAAGAACACCCGCAAAGGATACTATCGTAACAGTAACAAAATAAAATTGGAAAAAGGAGATGTTGTGGCAGTTGAAGCGACACCGGGACACGATATCGGTGTGGTAACACTGACCGGACGCCTTGTTCCGCTGCAAATGCGGAAAGCGAACATCAAACCGGATGTGGAAATAAAACGTATCTACCGTAAAGCCAAACCCGTAGATATGGAGAAGTTCGACGAGGCGAAGGCCAAAGAACACGCCACAATGATACGTTCACGCCAGATTGCCGCCAATCTAAACTTGAACATGAAAATCGGAGATGTGGAATACCAGGGAGACGGTAACAAAGCTATTTTCTATTATATCGCAGACGAACGGGTGGATTTTCGCCAATTAATCAAAGTTCTGGCGGAGGCATTTCGGGTACGTATCGAGATGAAACAGATCGGTGCACGTCAGGAAGCCGGACGTATTGGCGGTATAGGCCCTTGTGGGCGGGAACTTTGTTGTGCCACTTGGATGACAAGTTTCGTATCTGTATCTACAAGTGCTGCCCGCTATCAGGATATATCGTTAAATCCTCAAAAGCTCGCCGGACAATGTGCAAAACTGAAATGTTGCTTAAACTACGAAGTAGACTGCTATGTAGAAGCACAGAAACGTCTGCCATCAAAAGAAATCGAACTGGAGACGAAAGACGGAACATTCTACTTCTTTAAAGCAGACATCCTAAGTAATCAAGTTTCCTACTCCACAGATAAAACATTTGCAGCCAATCTGGTTACCATCAGTGGCAAAAGGGCCTTTGAAGTAATCGGCTTAAACAAAAGAGGAATCAAACCGGATAGTTTATTGGAAGAAGAACATAAACAAGAACCCAAGAAACCGGTTGACCTTGTAGAGCAGGAAAGTCTGACCCGTTTTGACCGTGACCGCCGCCGAAAAGAGGGCAAAGAAGGAGGTGAAGGTGGAAACCGTAACAAGAAAAAGAAGAAAAACAACCGACCACAACAGGAGAATGGCAATCGCTCGCAACAAGAGAATGGAAACCGTCCACAACGGGAAGGTGGAAACCGTCCCGAACGTCCGCAACGAGAAAACGGCAATCGTCCGAATCGTCCGCAGCCCAATTCAGAAGGACAGCAATCTTCACAACCCGGTAACGGCAACGAACAACAACGCCCACGTAACGACCGTCCGAGAAACAATAACCGGCCGCCGCGGAGCAACAATGACCGTCGCGGAGACAGGCCAAAAAATGAAGAAAGGTCTCAAAATAGCGAGAGACCACAAAACAATGAAAAGCCGGCTAAAGAAAGAAATGAACCCCCTGCACAGGAATAACATATGGCTTTTGTTTTTAACAGTAGTTTTTCTAACAACAGCCTGCGATAAGAAAACCGTGTATCACTCTTACCATGCCATCCCCACCGAAGGATGGAAAAAGAGTGATACACTCTTTTTCGATATCCCGGTTAAAGATTCACTCACTCAGTTCAATCTCGCCGCAGAAATACGTAATAAGAGCAACTATGTTTATCGTAATCTGTATCTTGTAATCAGTCACAATTTAGAAGATAGCACAGTCTGGAAAACAGACACACTATTACTGATTCTGGCAGATAAAGAAGGGAAATGGAACGGTACAGGTTGGGGTAGTTTATTCCAATCCGAACTTCCCATCGGTACCATAGCCATACAGCATCCGGGAAACTATACCCTTAAAATTATCCATGGAATGCAGGACGAAATACTGAAAGGCATCAATGACATAGGGATAAAAATAGATGGAAGAAGGGAGAATTGAAATGGGAGAGGTAGCTGCGCTATTATGCTGTATAGTACTTCTCCATTCTCCCATTTCCCATTAAAGCCTTCTTCCGCGTCCCGCGTCAATTCTCAGGAAGATAAACAGTAAAATCGTAAAGCCCCACAAAGAAGATCCCCCATAACTAAAAAACGGTAAGGGGATACCAATGACAGGCGTCAATCCGAGCACCATACCGATATTAATAAAGACGTGGAACAGAAAGATACTAAGCACGGAATATCCATATACCCGCCCAAATGCCGACGGTTGACGTTCGGATACTACGATAAGCCGGAGAATCAATGCCAAAAACAACAACAAGACAATAGAAGAACCGACAAAGCCTTGCTCCTCACCTACCGTACAAAAAATGAAATCCGTATCCTGTTCCGGTACATATTTCAGTTTCGTCTGAGTACCATTCAAAAAGCCCTTCCCTGTAAGGCCACCAGAACCTACGGCTATTTTAGACTGATTTACATTATATCCGGCACCCGTCAAATCTTCTTCCAACCCCAATACCACTTTGATACGAATCTGTTGGTGTGGCTCGAGAATATTATCGAATACATAATCACTGGAATAAAGAAAACCGACAGAACCTACTAAAAAAAGTCCGATCAGCATATAAGACTTTTGACGCTCACTCAAAGAGAGAAATAACAAATAACCTACCACAACAACACATAGCCCCCACTGTACCCACACCAAATTGAACGGGACAATAAATTCCGAGACAAGGAAAGCAATCAACATAATCAATAAGCTTCCGCCAAGAATATTCCGAACGGGTTCCCACTTTTTCCGGTATACCCATACCATTCCCCCGGCAAACAGCAGTATCATGGACAGAACCGAGAACTCTCCAATGGGAGTAGGTGTGTCGGCTATAAACACCTGATCGAAACGAATACCGACAACAAAATAGACAACCGCACAAACACCGGAAAAAAGCACTACTCCCGGCATCCCTTCACGATAAAGCACCAGGAAGAAAGCCAGATACACCAATGCCGATCCTGTTTCTCTCTGCAAAATGATAAGCCCCATAGGGAGCAGGATAAAAGCAAGCAGAGCCAGAAAACATTTGCCTTTCTTTATATTAAAAGAATAAGAATTTATATATTTAGCCAAGACTAATGCCGTAGCAAATTTGGCGAATTCTGCCGGTTGTAAATTGACAGGCCCTAACTTTATCCACGAATTAGACCCCTTGATATCACTTCCTATAAATATAGTAGCAATCAGCAACAACATCATTCCTATATATATAATATAAGAAAACATATCGTACATCCTGTCCTCGAGCATCAACAGGATAAAACCCAGCCCAAACGAGCAGATAATCCACATAAATTGCTTACCGGCACGGGTAGAGAAATCCAGAAAATCCCGTTCCCCATAATCATAGCTGGCTCCGCAAACACTAAACCATCCGGCTATGATAAGGAGCAGGTAAATGGCAATTGTTACCCAATCCAGTGTCTTCCACAAACTATCGTTCCTCGTTACCATACATTATTATTCTATCACTAAACTCGGCTGCCTTTACTTCACTGGCAGGAGAAAGTTTCCCATTTAAATACTGTTCCATCATCAAAGCACCGATCGGTACTCCGTAAGTCGCACCGAATCCTCCATTTTCCACATAGACGGCAATCGCTATTTTGGGATTGTTCATCGGAGCAAAGCCCATAAAAACAGAGTGGTCGTGCCCACGATTTTGAGCTGTTCCGGTTTTACCACAGATTTCACCGTCCGGGAAAATATAGCCGGCCGTTCTACAAGTCCCTCCTGTCACAGCAGCACGCATTCCTTTCACAACCTCTTCATAATGAATCCGATCGATAGTCGGTACACGTGGAGTACGATAAAGGCTGTCGATTTCATTATCCTGAATTTCTTTCACAATATGCGGAGTGATGAAATGTCCCCGATTGGCAATCGTTGCGCTCAGATTGGCAATCTGCAAAGGAGTAGCCAGAATTTCTCCTTGTCCGATAGCAATACTGATAACCGTCAATCCGTTCCATCGCCCTTTATAGGGTTTATCGTAGAAAGCAGCATTAGGGATAAGTCCCCGGCCCTCACCAGGCAGATCCACTCCCAACCTGTAACCGAAACCTTGGGAAACCATGTGGTCTTTCCACACCGTTATTGCATTCTGCGGAGAACCGTATTTACGATCACCAAACATCCGGTACAAGCCCCAACAGAAATAAGAGTTACATGAAGTAGCCAATGCCGGAACCAATGGCAATGGAGAAGCATGACCATGACATCCCACTTTTAAACTTCCATGTATAAAGCCGTGATAGCACGGAAACATCGGAGTATTTTCCTGAATAATTCCTTCTTGCAGAAAAGTCAGTGCCTGGGCAGCCTTAAAAGTAGATCCCGGAGGATAAGCACCCATCAATGCCCGATTCAGCAAAGGTTTTTGCTTATCACGTTGAAGCATCAGATGATTCTTACCGCGTTGGCGGCCAATCATCAGATGAGGATCAAAATCCGGAGAAGAGACCAGACACAATATCTCTCCTGTCGCCGGTTCAATAGCAACAATGCTACCGATTTTATTCTTTAGCAGTCGCTCCCCTAACATTTGTAAGTCGATATCCAATCCCAAAGTCAGATTTTTGCCGGGAACGGAAGGACGATCGAATTGCCCATCCATATAATGCCCCTGAATACGTCCATGCGCATCCCGAAGCAAGATCTCAACACCTTTCTCGCCACGGAGATACTTCTCGTAGGATTTCTCAACCCCCTGCTTTCCTATATAATCGCCACGGATATAATAGTCATCATTTTCAATATCCCGCATCGAAACTTCTCCAATATCCCCCAAAGCATGAGCAGCCGAGTTATAGGTATACTGCCGGATCGTACGTCTCTGAATATAAAAACCGGGGAACTTAAACAGCTTTTCCTGAAATACGCCACACTCTTCTGCCGACAGCTGCGACATAAACAACTGATTGGTATATCTCGAGTATCCCGGATTCCTCCGACGGTCTTTCATATCAGCCATGATTTTCAAAAACTGCTCCCGAGTGATATTCAATGCCTGGCATAAATCGAGTGTATCCAACTCCTCCACTTCTTTAGGTACAACCGTTATGTCGTATGCCGGCTGATTAAACACAAGCAGTTTCCCATTACGGTCGTACATTGCACCACGTGAAGGGTATTGTATCTTATTCAAAAAAGCGTTACTATCGGCATTTTTTTTATAATCATCCGTAGATATCTGCAAAAAGAAAAGCCGCATCATGTAGATAAGAACAATGCAGACAGCTACTCCTCCAATGACAAATTTTCGTTTCTCTAATACATAATCTTTTGCCATGTCTATCTCCTTATTCCTTCAATAGCCATAATACAGGTTACGGTCAGCAGAGTACATGCAACTACTCTTAACAACAACAACGGTATGTTGGAAAATGAAAAGAACTCGATACCGAGCAAAACCAAATGATGCACAAAAACGCTTGTCACCGCAAATTTCAGAAAAGAGGAAATCCCCATCGTCCGGATAGAAGGGATGATACTATCCAATGTGTCACGAGGTGTAAACAAACGCAGAAAAGTGGGACGCACAAAAGCTAAAAACACAGTCGCCGCCGCATTCATCCCCGGAGTATCAGAAAATATATCGACCGTAAGTCCCAGAAAGAAAGCCCAAAGCATCAATTCGTTACGAGAAGTGCCGGAAGCGAATTTTAAGATGAAATAGACATATAGAAAGGGAGTAGCATATCCTGCTATATGAACATTATTCAGGATCAGCACTTGCAAAAGAACCAATCCCACAAACCATCCCATTCTATGTATATAGCTTGTCATCATTATTTTGTACTCATATTTTCAAGTTCCCTCTGTTCTCCCTGCCCATTTCGGGAAATCACTCTGACATTACCTAATTTACCAAAATCAGTAGCTAATTTTATTTTCAGCAAATAAGAAAGTCCATCATTAGAATCGGACATATCGTCTACCGTGCCTACCATCACCCCTGCTGGAAAAACAGTAGAATAACCGCTTGTTACCACTGTATCCCCTAGATTGAACTCCGCATGACGGGGCAGATCTTTTAAATAAGCATACCGAGAATCACCATATTCCCACTTCAAATAACCGAAATATTCACTGCCGATAATTTTACAACTGATACTCGACTTACTGTTTAAAACCGAGATAACCAGTGAATAAGAAGGGGATGTCTTATAAACAATACCAACCACACCGTTGCCATCTATCACTCCCATTTCCGGACGGATACCGGCCGAAGAGCCCTTATCCAGTGTGATATAATTATCGGCTTGATTCAAACTATTCCGAATGACATGCGCCTTGAATATCTTATAATCGGCCTGCTCCAAATATCGAATACTATTCATAGTTATAGAATCTATCCGATAATCTTTCAATCTGTTTTCCAAATTAGTTATTTGCTGTTCGAGAGCCATATTACGATCCAGCAGATCCTCATTTACCGATTTTAGATGGAAATAAGAAGAAATACCGCCTGAAACCTCATAAACCTTTCCGGCAACGACATTAGCGGATGTAAAAAAAACACTCTGCTGATAATTATTAAAACGGAATAACAGCACAAAACAGATCACCTCCAATAATATGAAGAGAAGCCAGTAATTGTACTTAAGAAGAAAATTCAGTAAATTCCGCATGATTAATAATTATTCAATGTGCCAATTAAGAGAATGCAACAATTAAGGAATGTGTTAATGTAAACAATATGCCAATGTGCCAATTATAGCACCCATATACTAATTACTCTTCAGCATAACAGCGCAGCCAATTGGCATATTGGCACATTGGCATATTAGCACATTATTTATCTCATCAAGAATGAGAAGCGATCTATGTTCTTTAATGCCACACCTGTTCCCTTTGCTACAGCATGAAGCGGATCTTCCGCAATGTGGAAAGGTATATTAATCTTATCCGTCAGACGTTTATCGAGTCCACGAAGCAAGGCACCACCGCCCGCCAGATAAATGCCATTATGAACTATATCGGCATACAACTCAGGAGGTGTATTTTCCAATGCACTCAATACGGCCGTTTCAATCTTGGAAATTGACTTTTCCAGACAATGAGCCACTTCCTGATAACATACGGGAACTTCCATCGGAAGCGCAGTGATACGATTCGGACCGTGAACAATATAATCTTCAGGGGCATCATCGCCCAACTCGGTAAGCGCAGCACCTACATTGATCTTAATACGCTCCGCCATACGCTCGCTGACTTTCACATTGTGCTGACGACTCATATACTCCTGAATATCGGCAGTAAGATCGTCACCAGCAATACGGATAGAATTATTGGAAACAATACCACCCAATGAAATAACAGCAATTTCGGTAGAACCACCACCTATATCGACAATCATATTGCCTTCCGGCGCCTCTACATCGATACCGATGCCGATAGCAGCAGCCATAGGTTCAAATACCAAATATACATCACGACCACCGGCATGCTCGGCAGAGTCACGAACCGCACGAAGTTCAACTTCCGTACTACCCGAAGGCACTCCGATCACCATGCGAAGTGAAGGAGAGAATAAATGACTACGGGTATTCACCTGTTTGATGAGTCCGCGCATCATCTGTTCACAAGCATAGAAATCGGCTATTACACCGTCGCGAAGCGGGCGGATGGTACGTATATTTTCGTGGGTCTTTTCGTGCATCATCTTTGCCTTCTCACCCACGGCGATCATCTTATCAGTACGACGGTCCAAAGCCACCACCGACGGTTCGTCTACCACAATCTTACCATTGGTAATGATGATGGTATTGGCGGTTCCCAAGTCCATCGCTATTTCTTGTGTAAAAGAGAATAATCCCATGTATATTTACGATTTAACTATTTACGATTTACGATTCAAATATCTTTCTCTCACGATTCAACCATTTACGATTTACAAAGAAACGAACTTTCATCATAAATCGTAAATTGTCAAATCGTAAATCTGTTTTAGTGTTTAAAATGGCGAATACCCGTCGTCACCATTGTAATGCCATGTTCATTACAATATTCGAATGTCAATTCATCCTTTACAGATCCACCCGGCTGAATAACGGCTGTTACTCCCTCGTTACCTGCAATTTCCACACAGTCGGGGAAAGGGAAGAAAGCATCCGAAGCCATCACAGCCCCATTCAAATCGAATCCGAATGTTTTCGCTTTCTCTATTGCCTGTTTCAAGGCATCTACGCGGGAGGTTTGCCCTACACCACTTGCCAGCAATTGTTTATTTTTAGCAAGTACGATTGCGTTCGATTTACTGTTCTTCACAATTTTGTTGGCAAACAACATATCCTCTACCTCTTCGGGTGTAGGAGCTTTATCGGTCACGGCCTTTAAATCAGCCACAGTTTCGATATTCAAGTCTCTTTCCTGTACCAACACACCGTTCAATAATGAACGGAATTGCTTTTTCGGCAACTTAACTTCTTTGCGGACAAGTATGATACGGTTTTTCTTTTGTCCCAGAATTTCCAATGCATCTACATCATAGTCGGGAGCAATCACCACTTCAAAGAATATCTTATTGATCTCTTCTGCTGTTTCCTTGTCAATGACAGCATTGGTTATCAACACACCACCGAATGCAGAAACCGGATCACCGGCCAACGCGTCTTTCCATGCTTCAAGTACCGTAGAACGGGAAGCCAAGCCGCAAGCATTGTTGTGTTTCAGAATAGCAAAAGTAACATCCTCGAATTCATCAATCAGTTCAACTGCCGCATTGATATCCAATAAGTTGTTATATGAAATTTCTTTTCCATGAATTTGATCGAACATTGCTTCCAAATTTCCATAGAAAAATCCTTTTTGATGGGGATTCTCACCATAGCGAAGCATTTTCTGATCATTGGCAGATTGACGGAAAGCCGAACCTTCTTCGGCATCAAAGTAGTTGAAAATAGCCGAATCATAATGTGAAGATACGGCAAAAGCTTCTTTAGCCATCCAACGGCGTTCTTCCAATGAAGAGTTGGCACCATGCTCCATCAACATATCGAGCAATGGTTTATATTGAGCCTGAGAAGCGACAATCACCACATCATTGTAATTTTTTGCAGCAGCACGAATCAACGAGATTCCACCTATATCGATTTTCTCAATGATAGCCGCCTCATCAGCACCCGATGCCACGGTTGCTTCAAATGGATAAAGATCTACAATCACGAGATCTATTTCCGGGATTTCATACTTCTCAATCTGCTGAATATCCTGTTCCAGTCCACGACGACAAAGGATACCTCCGAAGATTTTCGGATGCAATGTCTTCACACGGCCACCTAAAATAGAAGGATATGACGTCAAGTCTTCTACAGCCTTACAGGGATATCCCAATGATTCTATAAACTGACGAGTTCCGCCCGTTGACAAAAACTCAACTCCTTCTTCATGCAATTTGGTGATAATTTCATCCAAACCTTCCTTATGATAAACCGACACTAAAGCGGTTTTTATTCTTTTTGACTCAGACATGGGTTTGCTTATTAAGTATTTGATGTGCAAAGTTACGAAATATTGTTTATCGCACGTAATAAATAAGGTGTGAATTAATAATAAAAAAGCGTCGACTCAAAATATTATGAGTCAACGCTTTGATATATGTACAATTGTTTATACAAAACTATTACCAGATAGACACCCGTTTGTCAACCGGCAGGAACATCGGATCGTCCTCTGTTACATCAAAAGCCTCGTACCATGCACCGATTTGCGGTAACGCACCATTGACACGCCATTTTCCCAATGAATGCACATCCAATTTAGTAAGACGAAGGATCTCTTCCGGACGGATATTGCCTGCCCACACATTCGCGTAAGCCAGGAAGAAACGTTGTTCGGGTGTAAAGCCGTTTTCGTCTTTTAGCGGAGCCTGCACCGTTGCATTTTTAAATGCCTGATAGGAAACCTGCAAACCACCGTGATCGGCAATATTCTCACCCAGAGTCAACTGTCCATTAGCATGGACACCCGGTGCCACTTCGATGCTATCGAAGAAATTAACCATCACTTGCGCACGCTCTTCAAAGTTTTTCGCATCTTCTTCCGTCCACCAGTCTTTCAAATTACCGTCTTTATCATATTGACGTCCCTGGTCGTCAAATCCGTGTGTCATTTCATGGCCGATCACCACACCGATAGCACCGTAATTGAAAGCATCGTCAGCATTCATATCGAAAAACGGATACTGAAGAATACCTGCCGGGAAACAGATTTCATTGGTAGTAGGATTGTAATATGCATTTACCGTCTGCGGAGTCATCAACCACTCATCCTTATCTACCGGTTTACCCGCTTTCGCAATCATTTCGGCATGTTCCCATTGATTGGCACGTTCTATATTTGCCCAATAGGAATCGTCCTTGATTTCAAGTGACGAATAATCTTTCCATTTATCGGGATAACCGATTTTCACATGGAAAGTGGCCAGTTTCTCAAGTGCTTTCTCTTTGGTCGCATCACTCATCCAAGCCAAATTCTTAATGCGTTCTCCCAGAGATGTCTGCAAATTCTTCACCAATCCTACCATACGTTCTTTGGCAGCAGCCGGGAAATATTTTTCCACGTACATCTGCCCTACGGCTTCTCCCAAAGAACCGTCAACCGTGCTCACAGCACGTTTCCAACGCGGCTTCATCTCCTGTTTTCCGGACATGACTTTACCATAAAATTCAAAGTCCTGCGCCACAAAATCATCACTCAGGCAACCTGCTGCGTTATTAATAAGATTCCACTGCAAATAAGCTTTCTGATCTTCAAGCGCTACATTATTTACGATATCGTTCACCTCCTTTATGGAATTCGGCTGACCTACATTTACTTCCGCCAAATCATTCAAACCGAGAGTAGAAAAGAACACATCCCATGCAAAAGGAGCATATTCCTTCTTCATCTCTTCCATTGTTTTCTTATTATAGTTGGCATGCGGATCACGCAATTCCACCATAGAACGGGCCGATGTAGCCAGACGGGTTTCAATCTTCATAACAGCCTCCATTGCTTTTCGGGCAACCGCCTCGTCATATCCGGCAAGCCGGAACATCTTCACAATATGGTTTTTATAAGCCTCACGAATTTCTTTTGTCTTATCATCATTTTCCAAATAATAATCGCGCTCACCCATTCCCAAACCGGCTTGATAAGTATGCACCGTGTTCACAGAACTGTTCATATCATCAGCAGCTACATAAACAGCAAAATAAGGATGCATTCCGTTCTTATGCATTTCTGCTATCATGGTATAAATTTCGGACTTATCTTTCAATCCGGCAATCTTCTCTAATTCTGCTTTGATAGGAGTTGCACCGTCTTTATTCAACTTCACACTATCCATCGCCATGTTATAAAGATCGCCTACTTTCTGAGCAACGCTACCGGCTTCGTGGGGAGCGGAAGCTAATTCTTCAATAAGTCCGCGAAGTTGTTCCCGATTGTTTTCGGCCAACATATCGAAAGAACCGAAACGTGAATACTCGTCTGTGAGAGGATGATTCTTCATCCAACCGCCACAGGCATACTGATAAAAATCAGCTCCCGGAAGAGCCAATGTGTCAAGGTTAGCAAGATCAATACCGGAAGTAAGGGTCTGCTGCTTGCTGCTGTTGCATCCTGTTGTCATCATGCAAATTGCAAGAATTGGTAAATACTTGATTACTTTCATATATCTAAAGTTGTTAATTACTCATCATTGTTTCAGTTCTTCCAGTTCAATCGAAACCTTCTCCCACTCTTCTACGGTCCGGTCGAGCTGTTGTTTCAGTTTTTGATGCTGTTCGTAAAGCGTCATGTCCGAAGCCCCTTCCGGAGTAGCCATTTTCTCTTCCAGAATAGCAATAGCAGACTCCGTCTGCTCAATCTCCGTTTCACAATCGGCCACCTGACGTTCCAGCTTTTTCAGTTTCTTGTTAAGTTCTTTTTGAGCTTCATAAGAAAGCTTACTTTCCGATTGAGAAATCCCTTCCGTTGCTGTTTCCTTTTTAGTATCGACAGGAGATGCGGAAAGCGCAGGAGCCTTTTGCAGTTCATTCAGACTTTCGATCTTTTTTTTCTGCAGAAAATCATAAATACCACCGATATGTTCTTTCACCTGCCCGCCACCAAACTCATAGACTTTAGTCGCAAGTCCGTCAAGAAAATCACGATCATGACTGACGATTATCACCGTACCGTCAAACTCGCGTATCGCCTCTTTCAGCACATCTTTCGAACGCATATCCAGATGGTTGGTCGGCTCGTCGAGAATAAGGAAATTCACCGGTTCGAGCAGAAGCTTTATCATTGCCAAGCGAGTACGCTCACCACCGGAAAGAACTTTTACTTTCTTATCCGAAGCCTCCCCGCCAAACATGAAAGCTCCAAGAATGTCACGGATCTTAAGACGGATATCTCCCACCGCTACCCGATCGATTGTATCAAATACGGTAAGACTCTCGTTCAGCATCTGTGCCTGATTTTGGGCAAAATAACCGATCTGCACATTATGCCCGATTGTCAGTTTGCCTTGATAATCGGTGATTTCTCCCATGATACATTTTACCAATGTAGATTTACCCTCACCGTTTTTTCCGACAAAGGCTACCTTCTCGCCACGATTAATCGTAAGATTTACATTCTGGAAGACAACATGCGAACCGTATGCCTTTCTCACATCTTCGCAAATCACCGGATAATTCCCACTGCGGCTGGAACAGACAAATTTCAAACGCAAGGCCGAATTATCCTCTTCATCCACCTCAATGCGGTCTATCTTTTCCAACTGCTTGATACGACTCTGCACCTGCACCGCCTTTGTTGCCTTGTAACGGAAACGCTCGATGAAATCCTCCGTATCCTGTATCTGTTTCTGTTGATTTTCATAGGCACGAAGCTGCTGTTCGCGGCGCTCTTTACGAAGCACAACGAACTCATCATATTTCACTTTATAATCGTATATCTGCCCGCAAGTAATTTCAATGGTACGCGTCGTTACGTTATTGAGAAAAGCACGGTCGTGACTGACCAACACCACGGCATTGGCACGCGTGGAAAGGAAATTCTCCAACCACTGGATACTCTCGATATCCAAATGGTTCGTAGGCTCATCCAAAAGCAGTACATCGGGACGACGCAACAGCAGTTTCGCCAGTTCGATACGCATACGCCAACCACCGGAGAATTCGGAAGTAGGGCGATCAAAATCTTCCCGTCTGAAACCTAATCCAAGAAGCGTACGTTCTATTTCCGCACGGAAATTAGTCCCGCCCATCATCAAAAAACGGTCGTTCTCATGCGTAAAGCGGTCGATAAGCTTATGGTATTCTTCCGATTCATAATCGGTACGGTCCGCCAACTCCCGGTTCATCCTCTCCAAATCGGCCTGCAACTGAAAGATATGCTCGAAAGCCTGCTCGGCCTCCTCCATCACAGTATGCGCATCAGAGAGTATCATCACCTGCGGCAAATAGCCGATAGTTACCTCTTTGGGAATGGCAATTACACCCGCTGTCGGGCTCTGCAAACCGGCCAGAATTTTAAGCATGGTCGATTTACCGGCTCCGTTCTTACCCACCAGGGCAATACGGTCTTTCTTGTTAATAACGTAAGACACGTCCGAAAATAAGGGCGTGGCATTAAATTCTACGGTAAGTCCTTCAACTGATATCACTTTGCTAACGAATAATTGATATTGGGTTGCAAAGATAGCAATTTATCCCTTAACCGATAAAGCTTCAAGTGGTTAATTACTTACATTTGTCAATTTTCGCTCAGTCAATGATCCATTCACCCAAATTCCGCTCTTCGGAATCGAAAGAGATGCCTATTTTAACAAGCTTACGACCGTCTGCCATATAAGGGATAAGAAACTCTGTATCCCTATCGGGAGTTTGCGAAACGGAGCAGTAGAAAGAATATTCATCACAACACGGATTTAGCAATTGATATTTGCAAGGATAACATATTCCCGACAGATAATACGCGCAAGAAGAAAAATATCAGAAAGGCACCTGCACACCGTTCGTCGCTTTCCTGTCCAGAGAGCAATAACCGGGCATTAGTTTCAAACCGGAAGAACGGGTAAACCCGGTAACAGGAGGCTTCACTCCGTTACGTATCCAATATATAGCGGCTTTCAACAGCACATCATTCTCCTTATCCCCCAGTTCCACATGATTCACTATCGGACGATAATCGCTATTCGGCTCATCCGGTTCCCAGTCTGAAGAAAAGCCGTCTTTGTATTCCGATTGATCCTGCACATTGAAAATCCGGCAGACAATGGGATGCAGTTCGTAATCGTATTTGTCATTGGTGAGTGTAATAGAACCTACATTCTTGCCTTCGGTCTGTTCGCCCAGCAAATATACATCGTAGTAGGGGCGCAATCCGTTAATCACCGCTTCCGAAGCCGAAGCCGTGCGGTTGCTGGTCAACACGAACAGACGAGGCAGATTGAGATTCTGTTCCGCCCCCTCTAATTTATAGGTAACCGTTTTAGACTGTATATCATTGTATTGCAAATAACAGAACGTGTTTCCCAAGGCAGATTCCGGCGCCAACAATTCGGCAAGTATCTGCGCAGAGGTCACAAGGCCACCGCCGTTGTAGCGAAGATCCAGCACAAACTCCTCGACCCCCTCTGCCTTAAATGCACCAAACTGTTGGCGAAGCTCGTTATTATACGTCTCATCCTTATCCCCGTCGGGGCCGGAGGTGAAGTGATTATACACCATATAACCCACCTTTTTATGTCCGGTAGACTCGTCTTGAAATGTTTTTGTCAGAAAAATAGGATCATCCTCTACCATGGCCGGAACCAACTCCACCGAATGTGTATCGTAATTGGAATAATGATCCGAAACATCCAACACAACCGTTTTCCCACTCAACAGATCAGACACGTTTCCATCACTTACATTCGCACCATTTATTTTATGAATCCAGTCACCACGCCGCAAACCTTTTTTCTCAGCAGGTGAGCCCGGCAATACATATAGAACACTGACCGCACGATATCCCGCACCGTTTATTATCCAAGTCTGAAACTCAAAACCAAGCGTTGGTTCTTCTCCCATGTTCGACCGTGTGGCTACAGATTTCTTTTTCTTAATTGTAGAATAATAATAACGGGTCTTATTTTTGGTTTTTCCGTCTTCCGACGCTAACAGTGAGTAGAAAAAATCTTCCGGATCAGCATTAAAATTCAGTTCCTTTTTATCAGGAATCTCTTCATACCATAAATAATAACTACGCATCGCACTCTCAATCCATTGGTTCGTAGTTTTATCACTCTTATCATCATCGTCATCCTTACAGGCGGAAAAAGAGAATACAAACCCTAACACAAGGCACATACGGCCATATATGGAAAACTTCATCATAACTATCTTTCTTTTAGTTCGATATATGCGGACAAAGATACGAAAAAAGGGAAAGCCGATGCCTTCCCTTTCCCTTTTTATATTGTCCTTTAACGATCAGAACAATTTTGCCGGATACTCACCGGCATCCACCAATGCCTGTATCTTATCCACTACTCCCTGACGGTCGGCAGCGTATGTCACGCCAAACCACTTACTGGTAGTATCAAGCACTTTCACACGGGCAGTTCCGTCATTAATCAGTTTATTTACCATCAACGGAATGAAATATTCGGCTTTCAAGTTGTCCATATTGGCCTTAAGGAATTCTTTGAAGTATTCTTCGGAATATTCAAAATAATCGGGAGTAAAGCCCCACATATTCATTGAAACCGGAGTATTGTCGGCAATACTCTGCATCACACCGTTCTCATCTTTGAAAGATACCTTACCGTCAATACGTTCGATGGCCGTACGTTCAACCACAGTTGTCAAATAACCTTCCGCATTCGTTTCGCATACGCCACGAGCAACCGAACCGCTTTCGCTCAATGTATTACCTACACGATAACCTACCATGCAATAGTCATTCTTTTTCCCGTCCATCTCGCTCAGTGCAGCACCCAACACGGCAAAGCTGTCACGACCGTAGAAGTCGTCTGCATTGATAACGGCAAACGGCTCTTTGATAACGTCTTTACCCATCAATACGGCATGATTCGTTCCCCAAGGTTTTACACGGTCAGCAGGACAAGTAAAGCCTTCGGGCAGGTTATCCAGTGCCTGGAATACCAATTCCACCGGGATATGGTTTTCGTATTTACTCAATATTTTTTCACGGAAGTCTTTCTCGAAGTCCTTGCGGATAACGAAAACAACTTTGCCGAACCCACCGCGAATCGCATCATAGATAGAATAATCCATAATAGTTTCGCCATTCGGACCCAGTCCATCAAGTTGTTTCAAGCCTCCATAACGGCTGCCCATACCGGCAGCAAGTACAAATAAAGTTGGTTTCATAACTGTGTAATATTAAAAGGTTAGTGATGTCAATGTTCCGACAACGGTGCAAATGTACAAAATTATATGGACGCAGAATGACACATTTCGTTCAAAGTTTACCTTTTTTAATTCAATTGTAAGCTTAGAAGGGATAACCAATGGCAAAGTGTATACCTAATTGTTTCCAAAATGCCCCCTTCACATTATAGTATCCCGACTTCCCCGTTTCATACGGATCATGCAAAGGCACTCCGCAATCGAGCCGGAAGACAAGAAAATCGAGGTCATAACGCAATCCGACACCGGTACCGAGAGCGATTTGTTTGGCAAATGTTTTCAACCGGAGTTGCGCATCAGGGCGGTCGGAGTCATAACGCATCAACCAGACGTTTCCCGCATCCAAAAAGACCGCTCCATGAAGATCTTTATAAATGCGGAAACGATATTCGATGTTTGCTTCCAAACGAATATCACCAGTCTGATCAAGATAAGAAAATTCACTCTTTTCCGGATGATAGCCACCGGGACCGATACTACGTACCGTAAAGGCGCGGATACTATTGGCACCACCGACATAAAATTGCTCGCTATAAGGAGCAACATGTGAATTACCATAGGTCCATATCACCCCACCGGCTATCCGGGCAGCAACGGAATTATTACGATCTATCTTCCATAAATAACGATAGTCGGTATTCAATTTAAGAAATTGCGCAAACGGTGCCCCCAACAGATTTTTCTCTTTTTCACTGAACGGCTTGCCGAAAATACGGTAAATACAAGAAGTCAAATTACCGGCAGAAGTAAAAGTAGTCTGCCACCAACTGGAGTTACGCACTCCACGGACAGTCGAATTATCATAGGTATAAGTATATTCCATAGCCGGAATAAACTGGTTCTGCAAACTGAGCAACAATGCCCTGTTGTCTTTGGCGATAGAATCGAATGCACTCGTGCGGTGCTGCAACACATTAAAAGTCAAACGAAAAGGCGTCAATGAATGCCTGCTGGTACGTGTCGGTTGAAAATCATACGTCGCATTTCCACCAAAAGAGAGTAATTTATAGTATTTGGCACGATTCATTTGGTCTACATACAAACGAAAAGTGGTAGAAGCAGGAAAATCATATTCACGATCTCCGAACTGAGGAAATACCACCCGTGGAAACATAAGAGAAGTAGAAGCCCCCATCTCCCAACTGTTCAACAAAGAAGAATTCTTACCACCACCGGTCTGCCATTCATAAGAACCTTTCAACTTCACATTCCAGGTTTCGCCACCGCCAAACACGTTATTGCGGGTGACGGAGAAAGAAGCGCCGGGACCGGTCTGGTCATTACTCTTGGTGGTAACATTCAATTCGAGCTCCGCATCGAGCGGCTTGTCAAAAGTAGCCTGCAGGGTGACATCGAGCGTATCGCACGCGGCAGTCGTATCACGCGGTGTATATTGCATATCCATATAACGGAAAATTCCCAATTGAGCCAGTTTTTCCTGAACACGTTGCTGACGATACTGACTGTAAAGACGGCTACGCTGTGAATTGCGTAATGAGTCACTCTTCACATATGCCTGATAGTTTAACCAGCGATAAAGCATATTAGGGCGTACCTGCATCTTATTATAGAAATGTATGTCCATCCCTTTATAGTTCATGCTGTCATTGGGCTGCTCGCCATTCTTGCCGATCAGATAAACAGTCTTGTTCCCTACATAATACCGTCGTTGTGCCGCTGCCGGCAGGCCTGCTACGGGGATAAGCCGTAAACTGACGTGCCCTCCGGGTATAAGAGTCGTATCAGCCTGATAAGTCATATAATCGGGGCGGAAGTAGAAGTACCCCACATTGCGCAGCAAAGTACTGAGACGGTTACGTTCTTCGTCCAGATCACTCACATTGAACTGTTCGCCCGGAGTCAGTAATGACCATCGGCGTCCCCGTTCCATGATACGAAGTGTTTGCGGAGTGAAACGGTCATAATATACCGTATCGATAAAGTAAGGATTACGCATCTCGACTGTATACTCTACCCGTGCTTTCAAGCTGTCTTTCGGATTAACGATTGTCTGCTGACTCACTTTCCCATTAAAATAGCCATAATCATGCAACAGGTTCGTAGCCACTTTTACACGCAATTCCGGATTAACAGTAGAAATAAATACAGGTTTCGCCGCAAAACGATTGAATACCCACTTACCGAATCCTTTCTCATACTTTACAAAATCATTGTACACCCACATCCCAAAAGGGATAGGCAAAACACCAAATAATTTGGTTGACGGGCTTTTATCCAATGCCGCCTTTACCTCGCCGATAGCTGTCTCGCCGACAGAAGTTTTGGACGGGTCTTTGAAAATGTCTTTATTGCCGGTATACAACACTTCACCCTCCGGCAAATGTTTTGTAGTCGAACAACCAAACAATAATATGCCAATAAGAGAATATATCAATATGCCAATGAAAGGTAACCGTATCCTCTGCCCACAGATTGCTTTTACTCTTTTCATCCTCATTTCTTTTTCTTTTTAAATATAAACAATTCACTCAGGCGGTCCATTTTCTTGCGGAGCACCAGACCGACACCGGTCTCAGTAATTTCACCTTCAAAAACACTTTCATAGTTCTTGTTATGGAACAGGCGGATGTAACGTGTACCGGACTGATCCAACCGGTATTCCAACGAAATATTATCGATAAACGATTCTACGTCATTAGTAGCATTGGCACCGGTAGAAACTTTACCTCCCAACACTATCTGAAAACGATCGTTAAAGAAACGCTGGGAATAGCGGAAACTGTAGTCCGTCCGCTTACCACCGGCATCCGAATCATCATGATCTTCTACTCCGAACGAAAGGCTGGCATTCTTCATGTTTCCTGTCAGAGCATTAATCTGGCTGGCAAGCACGGAATTAAGCGCCGCTCCCATATTCAAATTCATACCGCTTCCCCCTCCCGAATCGGCAAGATATATACCGGTAGCCAGCATAGCCACAGCTTGTTTGCTACGCTCGTCCGGCCCCATACCCGCTAATTGGTTCTGTACGGAGGCATCATCCGGTGCATCGATTTCAAAAGCCAATGAAAGGTTATCGAGACGATTCTTTACCACAATCGAAATATCAAAATTCACCATACGTGATGTACCGTCTTCCTGTGTCACAGAAGCACGCACACGTTCTGTCGCCTTGAAGTTCAGCATCGGATCCATCGGATTACCGGTCCAGTCTACATAACTTCCATTTTGTATCTGGAACTCTTTCAACGGGATCACCGGCAAGGCATATTTCATCATCCCCCCCGACAAAGTATACCGGCCGGTAAGAGTAAGATCACCTTGCGGCGTATACTGTAAAGAGAGATCGCCTCCACCTTCCAATTCCACCCGGCTACTGCGGTCGGCACTCAGATCCGCTTTCAAACGAACGGCAGGATCAATGTGTATTGTCATTATCATGTCCAATCCCCCCAGAGAGAGAGTAGACTCTTCTTCCTTATTCAGAGAAGTGGTATCTGCAAAAGAGGTGAAAGTCACCAGATCACTCAAGCGATCCTGTACCGTAAGCGGTGAATCGGTAAGCACATAAGTAACATCGGTATTACCCAACAGGTTTACATTACCACGCATCATAAGCCCGTCCAACGGTCCGCGCACCGTAGCATCAAGATCGACAAACACCTTACCATAAACCATACTCTCCTTAGTCCGTTTGGCATTAAGCAATGTATAGTTTTCCGCAAACAGTTTAAGATTCGCCATCGCCCGGCCCATATCCCGAAAATCGACATAACCATCGATACTGAACGGGTTCTGACTGGTAGTATAAATCGCAAACTTATCAAATACAATCCGATTGTTCTGTACCTGTATCGGCCGATTGTCAAATATAAACCGGGCATCGGCCTGCCGTGCATAAACGGAAACACTATCCAATGACAATCCGCCATTAATCAACGGACTGTCGGTATATCCCGTAATATGCAAGTCGCCGTCCATATCGCCGGAAAGAGTCACCATCTGATCGGGTACAAAAACATTGGCTATGCTGAGAGGAAAATGTTCGAGTGTAGAGTTCACTACAATGCTGTCCTTGCCCGAAACTGCCGGATACAACGCACCATCAGCAACCATAATTTCAGTACCCTCATGCGTAAGATAAGTATTGACGTACTGCTTACCTTTCTCTCCCGGAAGCCAGATAGCTCCCAAAGCCACATCACCGATACGCTGCCGTTCATAAGTCAGTTCATCGATACTTGCTTCCGCAGATAATTCCAACGATTTCTCCGTCTGTATATAGTGGGCTTCTGCCGAAAGCAATCCGGTAATCTGCGGCATATAAGGTAGAATGCTGAACACTTCCTCCAACCGGATACGCCGTAATTCGACATCCATATTCTGCAACGAAACGGTATCGCTCGGCAAAGATTGCATACGGATTCCCATACCCTCATTATCCTGCATATCGACATTGGCATAAACGCGCATATTCTTATGAAGATAAATCCAGTTGTGATGTTCCTCAAAACGGAATTTGTGGAAAGCAATGACAGGTTCCTCCGGCACTAATGTCAATGCAAGCCCGTTACCTTTTCCGAGCCCGCCATAGAGCGGTTTGGCATTCACTCCGAAGAGCAGGCCCGTTTTTCCTTTATCATTTATATATTGTGCCACCAGTTCCGCATCTTTATCACGAATCTCTCCGGTCAGTATGGATGTAAAGGATATCTGTGGATTTTTTGGCCCGTTGATTACTCCGCCACGCAGGTTAATACGACTCGTATCCTGCTTCAAAGTAAAGAAAATAGTATCCAGTTGCAACGTATCAATCTTCAAGGTATGGAGAGCGACCTTACCGTTAATTCCCCAATCCGGTGCACACCCCAATTTGGCAGAAGCATCATGATAAGATATATTCTGCGTAGCGAGATACCAGGCCATCGGGTTATCCTGTCCGGCAGAGAAAGAGAAAACTGCTGTCGGCAACGCTTTACGCAATTCTGCGTGGTTTAATTCTTTCGCTTCCAACTGCTTTGTCAAAACATCGGCAAAGTGAGTGGATTGACGAATTAATAATTCCAACCCGGCGCGGGCGCTGAGGTTCAGTTTAAGGTCACCTGCTGTAAGATGAGTAAATACACGTTCTTTACGTACTTCACCGGTAAGTTGCAGATCCAACGGCTTGCCGGAATTCTTACCAAGACTGACACCGAAAAGTTTTTCCGTATCGATGCCAGTTACATTCAGCCCGACTTTTCCATCCGGATAATGATGTGCAAGATGGTACTCCGCATCTGCCGTCATCTTCAACAGAGGATTATCACTGGTCAGTTGTACATTCGCAACTGCATTCTTGACCGTCCCTGTAAGACCGATGCCCGAAATTTTATAATCCCCGTAATGCAATTTATCAATCGTCGCCTTAAGAGCCGCCGCAGTCTTATAAGAAGTAAAGTCGAACCCGCGCCCGTGTGCCGCAAGAGAAGCACTGAACTCATAAATGGAATCTTTCGGCAAGAAATGATTTATCTGAAGATCCTCTATATGCAAATCGGCAGTATAAGCTTCGGTAGTACTGTTAAGGGCAGCAGTAAGTCCCAATCGGCCTTCTCCTTCTTTCAACAACAGGCGGGCGTCGTATTTCGACCCTTCCATCCCCAAACGAGCGTCAAGAAGCATACTATCCGGGATAACCAACGGTGCTCCCGGCTTCATCCCCCCCAATGCCGTCAGGAAATTAAGATTTCCTGTCTGCATTTTCAAGTCAAGAGCAGCCGAGCGTGTGGTACTATCTGTCAGATTATACAATTCGCCGCCACCCTCCAAAGAGAAAGCACCGGGCAGATTTACTTTAAAACGGGAAATCTGCATCGATTTCAAGTTGCCTTCCGTACCCGCCTGTACTACTAATGGACGGAAAGGATAAGCCTCCTTGAAAGCCTCGGGCAAACCGCCGGCAAACAACATTACATCCTGTTTACCGATAAGCGCGTTGAAACGGGCGGTCAACCGTCCGGTAGTAGGAATATTCACCAATTCCCAATAAGTCTGGGCAGTAAGATTCATTTCCGAATGCGGAGTAAGCAAACGGAAATCCGGTATACGGATAACCGTACTGTCGGCAAAAACACGTCCGGTCAAAGATGTCACGCTTAACCCGGAACGTTCGTTCATTGAAAACTCACGAATAACAGCGTTCATATTGCGCCCCCGGTAAAGTACCGAATCAATTCCGATACGAATATCTCTCAAAGCAATGTGCGAAGGATCAAAACCTTCCACCGGTTGGGTATTACCCGTATCGTAATTAACCGAAGTGCCCGTCAGCAAAAAGGATCTCAATCCGTAGAACTGGTGTTTTAAATCGGCGGATACATCTTTTATGCTTGCCTCGCTCACACGGGCAACCATACGCATCGTATCCGCAGGAAGTTGCATACTGAAAGAAACGTTTTTCAAACTTAGTGCATGAAGGTCTACTTTCCAATTGATGGGAACCGAAGCCGTATCCGTTTTTTCGGTAGTTGCAGTGTCATTCAATACAAGACCGATGTGTGTGTCGGAGAGTTCGACATGATTAATCACCGCTGTTTCATCCGTAAGATCGACACCGTGACTTTCAAGAAAAAAACGCCCCAATACCCCACGGATTTTCATGCCTTCTATGAGATCGGCCGAATTGACAGTCACCTGCTGGAGAGTAATATCGTCTACTTCTATTTTTCCTTTAAACAAAGGCATAGCTTGTACATGCACATTGAGACTCCCCAGTGTGAGCAATGTATCCGGAACCTGAATCACTTCGACATCCCGAACCAACAGGTTCAACGGGAAGCGAAGATCGATACGTCCGACATTAATTTGCATACCGGTAGCTTCAGATGCATATGAAGTGGCCTGCTTCCGTAAAAAATTCTGTACGGGGGGTACATAAAGCAATACCATCAGTACCACAAAGAGCAATATAGGAGTAAGTAATATCCAACTCACCCATTTTATCCATTTTCGTTTCATCAAGCGTGTTTCAATACATTAACGGAAATACAAAGTAAACAAATAATTCTATAAAAAAGATTTAGAAGGTGGAGAAATACTTTCTTGCCTCATCTACCACCTGTCGTAACAACGGTAATACCTCTTTTGTTTTTTGTTTCACTTCATCAGAAAACTTTTCGTTTCGCCTACTTTCCAACCACGACAGCAATGGAAGAATCTCCATCGCCTTGATCATAGTTAAAAGCGGAAGCAGCTTATGCGCCATACCGGCAATCCGATCCGTATCTTCTTCTTTTAAACCGGCTTCCATCTGGTCAATGTTCTTCTCCGTTTCCTCTACAAATGAGGACAGGATGGAACGAGCAGCCTCAGGATCATCTTCGGAAAAGGCGGTGAGAGCACGGAAATCAAGATTTAGTTGAAAATTGAAAGTTGAAAGTTGAAAGTTGGCTGCGCAATCTTCTTGCATAGTGACTTTTGGCTCTCCACTTTCTGTTTTCAACTCTTCAGAAACTTTCAACTTTCCACTTTCACCTTTCAACTGTATTAGAAGTTCGGCTACCGTAAAAGGCTTGTGCAGGCAGCCGGAGAAACCATGTTCAATAAATTCGGCCGCATCCATATCGCTACGGGCTGTAACGGCAATAGCGGGAATTGTTTTCGCCTGAGGAATATTGGATGCACGCAATAATTTCAACAAATCGAAGCCGTTGATGGCAGGCATCTGTACATCGGTCAGCAACACATCAAACCGGCGCTCACGGAGATGTTCGGTCAGTTCATCAAGTTGCTCACAACATGTGGCATGAATTCCTTGCTGCTCAAGCATGGCAGCAGTCAAAGTCAGTTGTATCCTATCATCATCAATGAGAAGAATATTCATCGGAGAGTTCACCATTTGCTCCCGGTCGATATGATCTGCTTCAGTAACCGAAGGAGACTGATTCTTTTTCCTGTCTTTATCAAAACCGACAGCTTTGCCTACCGGAAACAGCGGTAGGATTACCGTAAACGTACTTCCCTCTCCCAACGTGCTCTGCACGTCGATAGTACCTTCAAGCAGCACGACAAGCTTGTGCACAATAGAGAGTCCCAGACCAAATCCCTCTTCACCTTGTGCACCGGGCAGGCGGGTAAACTCCTGGAAAATACGTTCTCGGTCTTCTGCTGCCATTCCCTTTCCGGTATCGGTCACAGCTACGCGCAAACGGGAAGAAGAATAACTTACCGCAAGCGTTATACCCCCTTTTGAGGTAAATTTCACCGCATTAGACAATAAATTATTCACAATCTGTCGGATGCGAAGCGGATCACTTATGAAACGCCCGTCCAGTTCGGACTCTATTTTATATTCAAGAACAAGTCCTTTAGCTGCCGTTAACGGTTCAAAACTTGTACGTATCTCTTCAAAAAGCTGGGAGGGATTAAAAGTAACACGGTTCACTTCTGCCTTATTCAAGTCAAGACGATGGAAATCGAGCAGGTCACTCACTAATTTCAGAAGATGCTGCGAAGAACTTTTCATGTTATCGAGATAAAAACGCTGCCGTTCATCATTCGTAAGGCGTGCCAGCAGATCTGTATATCCCATAATAGAGCCAAGTGGTGCTTTAAAATCATGTGTGATGGCAAGCATCAATTTTTCACGGGCATTCAAAAGTTCTTCGGCACGGCGGTTCGCCTCTTCTAATTCCCTACGGTATCGGTTACTACGGGTGATATCCCGCCAGATTATAATAAGGAAAAAGATGGAAAGCAGAACGGCTCCCACAGCAATGCCACCGATAATGCGGGCAGAACGTTGACGAACATATTGCTCTTTCTCCGCATCCATCTGCGCACGTTGCATCACATTCAGTTCATACTCTTTAACCAAACTGTCGATCCGGGCTGTCAATTGTGTATCCAACCGCCGGAACTGCACATTCCTGCGCCGTATAGTCGTTTTCTTCTGAGCACGTTTTTGTTCACTGGCCATACGAATTTTCTGATGCAGTGAATCGGTCGGGTTATACGCTTCAAGGATAGTATCGGTAGCAACCTCCAACGAAGTATTTACCAATACTGCCGTATCCTGTTTGGAAGGAACGAAGGCCTCTGCCAAACGTTTGAAGAATCCTTTTTTCTTGGGCTTCGTAATGAGAGAATCACGCGTTGTGATTATGCGGTGCTGTACACGTTGCTGGGTAACCACCGAATCCTGTTCAGCTATAATCTCTTCAATTTCCCTGGCCGAAAGCAAGCTGTCATTCGCTTCACTTAATACCCGAAGCATCTGAATCGTATTCTTATCTTTCTCACGTAAAAGAACCAACAAACTGTCTGTCATCAGACTCTGCTGGTCATCCGATGCAGAAAGTGTCTCCATCTCACGATGAACAAACACCAGAGAAAAGAGTAATATCGCCAATAAAAGAGAATACCCTATAGCTATTTTTACTTTGGTAAAACGCGAAGGTGCCATAATATTAATAATTTAGCAATGTGTCAATATGCCAATGTGCCAATTGCCATGCGGCATAATAGCGCAGCCAATTGGCACATTGGCATATTGGCACATTATTTTGTTTTATAGCGGAAACGCAGCCACAACATGATGCCGGCACTGGTCAGTCCGAACGGAAAAGCCATCCATACACCGACAGTCCCCCAATCGAGAACGAAGCCGCAGAAATAACCTACCGGCAAAGATATCATAAAATAAGCAATAAAAGCAATCAGCATCATCGGTTTCACATCCGAAATACCTCGCAAGGCGTTTGCAAAGTTGATTTGTAATCCATCACCGAATTGATAAACCAGCATCGGGATAATCAGCATCGCCACTAATGCGGAAACCTCTTCATTATCCGTAAACCACCCTCCCAGATAATTACGGAACAGGAATACAATGCTTCCCAACACCACTGCCATCGCCATAATCAAATGAAAACCGGCATAAGCCGAACGGCGTACATTGACCGTATCCTCTTGACCTTTGAAGTTACTGACGCGCACAGCAACTGCTGCTCCCATACCGTAAAACATCATAAATGTAAATTGGGATATGGCACACATGATCTGATGCGAAGCTAAGGCAATAGTACCTAACCAACCTATCATCACAGCACTCAAACTGAAAGAAGCTGTTTCCATCCCCATCTGAAAAGCAACCGGCCATCCCAAGCCATTGAGACGCATAAACATTTGTCTCGACCATCCCAAACGGAAAAAGCCGAGTTTATACCGTATAAAACGACGGCTACTAAAAAAGATCACAGCGAACACAATCACCATTACAATACGTGAGAAAAGGGTACTGATACCTGCCCCTAACAACCCTAACTCCGGAAAGCCGAATTTTCCGTTAATAAGAATATAATTCCCGATAATATTCAGCACATTCCCCCCCAACAATATCCACATGGCTGTTTTGGTATCGGTAATTCCATCTGTAAACTGCTTAAAACCATTAAACAACAGAACAAACACAAGCGAAATAAGCAAAACAATGTAATAAGGCTTAATCAAGGGAAGGAGCTCTTCCGGTTGTCCCAACCTCTCCACATTCAGATAAAGGATACCCATTATCAGTGTCAGCAATAAACCGACAAGCAGATTCGCCAACAAACTACAACGCAATGCCTGCCCAACAGGCGCAAACTGCTTATTACCATACAGACTCCCTACAACCGGGGTAAGCCCGTAAGAAAAACCGGTACTGAAAATAATCGCCAGATTGAATACATTGTTTACAAAGGAAGCAGCTCCCAATTCACTGGTACTGTGATGTCCGATCATCAATGTATCGGCAAAACCCAAAATAATAACTCCTACTTGTCCGATAACAATGGGCAATCCCAAAAGGAATAACGCTCTGTAATGCCCCTTATAAGTTTCATAATAATTTTTCATATTCATAGAGCCTCTCTCCACCCCTCTCCACAGGAGAGGAAGAAAAGATACTATTGTTATTAATCAGTTATCAATCTAACTTCACTCCCTCTCCTACGGAGACAGCTGGGGAGAGGCCCTTATAATACAGCACCACCCCATTTCTCTTGTCAAAGACTGTTTGCGCTACCGCTTGCAATTGTCCGGCAGTAACGGAACGATAACGTTCCACCTCCTTTTCCATATCTTCTGCCGCACCGTTCAGTTCAAACCAAGCGAGATTGGTAGCCACATTCAAATAGTTGATATTGCCGAAAATCTGGGTAGATTCAAATTTATTCTTTACCTTCTCCAGCTCCTGCACGGCAACTGCTTCGTTCTGCAACCTATTCAACTCTTCACGTACGGCAGTTTCTGCTTCTTCGAGTGATACACCGGCAGCCGGTTTACCGGAGATATGAAACAAACCGGCATCCACCGTACCGGAGATATAAGCATCGATACTTGAAAACAATTGCTTTTCTTGTACCAGATGCCGGTTCAAACGGCTGGACTTTCCATTACTGAGAATATCCGACAATATGTCAAAAGCATAGTAATCGGGATGCGCACGTTCGCACATATGATAAGCCATAAAAAGAGAATCGACCGGCACATTACGCTCCACTACCAAACGGCGTTCTTCCGTCTGTGCAGGTTCTTGCGGCAATTGACGTACCGGAACATCCCTCTTAGGGATAGAAGCAAACCATTTCTCCGTCAAAGCTACCGTTTCCTCAAACGATATATTCCCCGTGACAGCAAGCACTGCATTATTGGGCGCATAAAAACGGAAAAAGAAATCTTTTACTTCATCCAACGTGGCATTGGCTATGTGCGACAGTTCTTTGCCGATAGTAGGCCACTGATAAGGATGCACCTTGTAAGCAAGAGGGCGCAACAGATGTCCCACGTCGCCATAAGGCTGATTGAGACAACGCTGTTTGAACTCTTCCATTACCACCCCCCGTTGCACATCCAGACTCCGTTCATTGAAATCAAGACTCAACATACGGTCAGACTCCAACCAGAATCCAATCTCCACATTTTGCCGGGGAACGGTCAAATAATAATTCGTAATATCGTTATTTGTCCAGGCATTATTCTCGCCACCGGCCAATTGGAGAGGAGCATCGTAATCGGGGATATTCACGGAGCCTCCAAACATCAAATGCTCAAAAAGATGAGCAAAGCCCGTATGATCGGGGTGTTCGTCCCGGGCCCCCACATTATATACTATATTAAGAGCCACCATTTGCGTGCTTTCATCCTGTGAATGCACCAATCGCAAACCATTGGCAAGAACATGCCTGCTGATCTTTATCATCTTAATCCAATAAAGACACCTTAACAATCTTCACATCCTCTTCGGGGCGGTCGCTACGGTCTGTTTTCACATTCTGGATCTTATCTACGATATCCATGCCCTCGACTACTTCGCCAAACACCGTATATTCCCCATCCAGATGCGGAGTACCGCCTACAGTGGTATAAGCCTCCACCTGCTCTTTCGTAAAATGGAAATCCGGCCCTTTGGCAGCCTCTTCCTGAGCCTGTGCAAACAACTTCTCTTGCAAGTCATACAATCCGTCTTCATCATTCGCCTTACGCATCTTATAAATTTCCTTCATATGTTTCTGCGCCAACGAATTAAAAATTGTAGTCAATTTGTTTTCATTCATCTGCTGCTCCATACCGATCAGCGTAGAGTCATTGAAAACCTTTCCGGTGACAATGTAAAACTGACAACCCGATGACTCCTTATCCGG